>Ga0181530_10000538_pt1 | contig 48594 bp, 41 predicted proteins | sample PEATcosm2014_Bin_42_FD_119769 | JGI IMG/M metagenome (GOLD analysis project Ga0181530, IMG submission 119769) | Peatland microbial communities from MTU Mesocosm Facility, Houghton, MI, USA - PEATcosm2014_Bin10_60_metaG | ecosystem: Environmental > Terrestrial > Soil > Wetlands > Peat | place...
AACCCCGTGCGCCAGATCATCGAGATGGCCCACCGGCGTGGTGTGCCGGTGCTGCTCGACGGCGCGCAGGCCGCGCCCCACGTCAAGGTGGACGTTCGCGCGCTCGACGCTGACTTCTACGCTTTCTCCAGCCACAAGCTCTACGGCCCGACGGGCGAGGGCGTGCTCTACGGCAAGGCCAAGCTGCTGGACGCGATGCCACCGTACCAGGGCGGCGGCGACATGATCAGCTCCGTCAGCTTCGAGAAGACGACGTACAACAAGCTGCCATACAAGTTCGAGGCGGGCACCCCCAACATCGCCGGCGGCATCGGCTTGGGCGCGGCCATCCAATATCTGAACCAGTTCGACTGGGAGCAGGTGGAAGCCCACGAACGCGACGTGCTGGCCTACGCCACCGAGCGCATCTCGGCCGTGCCGGGCGTGCGCCTGATCGGCACTGCGCGCGAGAAGACCGCGGTGATCTCCTTTGTGTTCGAGGGCATCCACCCGCACGACGTGGGCACCATCCTCGACCAGGAAGGCATCGCCATCCGCACCGGCCACCACTGCGCCCAGCCGGTGATGGAGCGTTTCGGCATCCCGGGCACCGCGCGCGCGTCGTTCGGCCTGTACAACACGCGGGCGGACGCGGACGCGCTAGTCGCTGGGCTGCACAGAGTGCTGGAGGTGTTCCAGTAATGGCGGACCTGCGCGAGCTCTATCAGGAGGTCATCCTCGAGCACAGCAAGACGCCCCGCAACTATCGCGCGCTTCCGGCGGCCAACCACAAAGCCGAGGGCTTCAACCCTCTGTGCGGCGACCACTTCACGGTTTACTTGAACCTTGAAGGCGATACCATTCGCGACGTGAGCTTTGAAGGCTCGGGCTGCGCCATCTCCAAGGCGTCGGCCTCGATGATGACCCAGGCGCTGAAAGGGAAGAGCCGCGCCGAAGCGGACGCGATCTTCGAGAGATTTCACAAGCTGGTCACCGGACACGCCGAGTCGAACGGCACGGAAGCACTGGGCAAGCTGGCGGCGTTTTCCGGCGTGTCGGAGTTTCCGGTGCGCGTGAAGTGCGCCACGCTGGCCTGGCACACGCTGCAGGCCGCGTTAAAAGACCAGCAGGAGCCGGTTTCAACCGAGTAGAAGCTGGCCTTCATGTGATCAAGTGAAAGGGCACGACTTCAGTCGTGCCGCTGGACGGCATAGAAATTGGGGCTTTAGCCCCTGCAAGTACAAAATGGAAACTGAAATAAAAGGTCCCATCACGCTCTCCCGCGAAGTCGAGGCCACCCAGATCCCCATGGGCTGGCGCCTGAAGCTGCCCGCCGGCAGCACGGTGCGCATCACGCAGTCCTTGGGCGGCAGCTACACCGTCACCACCGACATCGGCTACATGGTCCGCATCGACGCCAAAGACGCCGACGCCCTCGGCATAACCGCCAGCGAACCGCAGGCCGCGGCGTCCGCCACGCCCGGCGAGTTCAGCGAGCCGGCGGTCTGGGAGCAGATGAAGCAGGTCTATGACCCGGAAATCCCGGTCAACGTCGTAGACTTGGGCCTGATCTACGGCTGTGAGATCAAAGACGTGGAAGGCGGCAAGCGCCTGGAAGTGAAGATGTCCATGACCGCGCCGGGCTGCGGCATGGGCGACATCCTCAAGGGCGACGTACACAACAAGCTGGCGCGCCTGCCCGGGGTGAAGGAAGTGCAGGTCGATATCGTGTTCGATCCGCCGTGGAACCCGGGCATGATGTCCGAGGCCGCCCGCCTGAAGCTTGGCCTCGACCTGGACATGATGGGCGGCGCACCGCCCATGTACCGGTAGACTTCTTTTCGCCGCGGATCAACCGAGGATTCAAGAAGCCACGGATTTACACGGATCGTTACGGTTCTGCTTGATCCGTGCTCATCCGTGTAAATCTGTGGCGTTTTTCTTGAAGGCCGCAATGATCGCGTGCATCCGCGGCGAATGAGGTTTGCCACTGATGTTATGATTCTTTGCTTTGCGGAGGACACATGAGCTTAGGCATCGCACGCGTGGTATGCATGTTGTTTCTGCTGGGTCTGATGATGTTTGGGGAAACGCAATCGGGCGGCCCGCCGCCGGTCACCGGCAAGCCGGTCACAACCGCGGACGGCCTCAAGTACTGGGACACGAAGGCCGGCACCGGCACTACCGCCACCGCCGGCCACAAGGTGAAGGTTCACTACACCGGCTGGCTTACCAACGGCAAGAAATTCGACAGCTCCGTCGATCGCAAGGAGCCGTTCGAATTCCAGCTTGGCGCGGGCCAGGTTATCAAGGGCTGGGATGAAGGCGTCGCTGGGATGAAGGTCGGCGGCAAGCGCCGGCTGGAGATTCCTTCGGAGCTCGCTTATGGCAACCGTGGCGTCGGTGGCGGACTGATCCCACCCAATTCCACTTTGCTCTTCGACGTCGAACTGCTGGATGTGAAGTAACCCCTGTTTTCGCCGGGCGGCGGGCGGGTTTTCGCCTGCCGCTCTGCGCCCCATCCTTCAGGGCAAAATCTGCATCCAACCTAAGCGGTTTTTTGTAGGTCTGCCAGCCGCTTATGGGATAAGCTTTCGGCAACCCCGCCACTTCGTCCACGGCCGGCCCCGGCCAGCCTTGGGGCAGAACGTGAAGTCGTCCGTATTCGCCGCGCCACGCGTCCTGGAGGCACACCCATGCGAATCCTCGACGTCCACGGTGACAACGCTCCTTTCTTTCAAGAACTGGCCCAGGCCAAGCGGCGGGTCTTGGTGGTGGATTACGACAGCGTGATCGCGCCCTGCAGCGCCGCCCCGAGCGGCGTGCCCTATCCCACCGTCGCTGAACTTCTCGACTGCATCATGATCACCAGCCGCACCCGCGTGGTGGTGATCACCGGAGGCGAGGCGGCGGAACTCGCCTCGCCTTTGTCCGGACCAGCTTTCGACGTTGGGGAAAGCGAAGCATCTGGCGGCCCCGACGCTATGTTTCCCGCCATGCCGGCGGGAGAAGACACCGCCGTGGCCTTCCTCAGCGATCGCGATCGGCTGTTTCCCGCCCTGCCCGAAGCGGCCTGCGTTGGTGGATCCGCCGCCGAGAACGCCGCCTGCCGCCAGGATTTCGTGCAGTTTCTGGTAGACTGGCTGCGCGTCTGCGGTGGCGAGATCTGCTGACCGCGTGCACCCCTCCTGTGCCGCCCGCGAATCTGACCGGAAAATGGGGGTTTCGATGCGCGTAAGTCTCAAGCTCTTCGTTCCCGTGCTGCTGGCGGTCATTGCCGTGTCTCTGCTGTTCTCCGGCTATCTGGTCCGCCGGGACCGCCGGATCCAGGAACGCGATCTCTCGCGGCGGACGGAACTGCTTGCCGAAAGTCTGGATGATAGCGTGACCCCGCTGCTGGGCTCGCGCCAGGAACTGCAGCGCCTGGTGGAGCGCTGGGGCAATCGCGAACATCTGGCCGGGATTGCCGTGTACGACAGCCACGGGCGCGTGCTGGCCATGAGTTCGGCACTCGCCAAGCGGCTGGTATCGCCTCCCGCCACGGCGCTGCAGGCCATCGAGAAGGACGCCGGCGCCGGCGGCTTCGTCACCCTGCAGGATAGCCCCGTCTACATCTACGCCACGCCGCTGGAGCGCGATCAGGAGGTCGCCGGCGCGCTCGCCATCGTGCAAGACACCGCCTACATCGCCCGCCAAGGCACCCACTTGTGGCGCTATTTGCTGTTCAGCATCGGGGTGCAGGTGGTGCTGATCATCCTCATCAGCTTCTTCATGGTGCGGCACAGCATCCTGGCTCCGGTGGCGAAGACGGCGCAATGGATGCGGGCGCTGCGCATGGGCACCGCCACCGCGCCGGCCGCGGGCGGCACCGACCTGCTCAATCCCCTCACCCGCGAGGTGGCCACCTTCGCCGCCAGTCTGGCCGCAGCCCGTGCCTCCGCCGAGAACGAAGCGCAACTGCGCGCCGCCGGCGATTCCTCCTGGACCGCCGAACGCCTGAGCGTCTCCCTGCGCAGCAAGCTGGCGGAGAGCCCGCTGTTCGTGGTGGCCAATCGCGAGCCCTACATGCACGTGCGGCGGGGGAAGGGAATCGAGACCATCGTTCCCGCCAGCGGCCTGGTGACGGCGCTGGAGCCCATCCTGTGCGCCTGCGACGGCACCTGGATCGCGCACGGCAGCGGCGACGCCGATCGCGAGATGGTGGACGAGCGCAACTGCGTACGCGTCCCGCCCGAGCAGCCGCGCTACAACCTGCGCCGGGTGTGGCTGACCAAGGAGGAGGAAGAGGGATATTATTTCGGCTTCTCCAATGAAGGCTTGTGGCCGTTGTGCCACATCGCGCACACCCGCCCGGTGTTCCGGGAGAGCGATTGGGAATGGTATCGCGCGGTGAACGTCAAATTCGCCGAGGCGGTGCTCGACGAGATGGCCAGCACCCAGCGCCCGGTGGTCATCGTGCAGGATTACCACTTCGCGCTGCTGCCGCGCCTGATCAAGCAGCAGCGGCCGGACGCGCGCGTCGCCATCTTCTGGCACATCCCCTGGCCGAACCCGGAAGCGTTTGGCATCTGTCCCTGGCAGCGCGAGCTGCTGGATGGCCTGCTGGGCGCGGACCTGATCGGATTCCACATCCAGGCGCACTGCAATAATTTCCTGGAAACCGTGGATGGGGCGCTGGAGTCCCGCATCGACCGGGAACACTTTGCCGTGAACCGCCATGACCACCTCACCTCGGTGCGTCCGTTCCCCATCAGCGTGGTGTGGGAGGAGCCGGCTGCGGACAAGAAGGCGAAGCCGGTATACAAGCAACAATCGGCGCTGCTGAACGAGATGGGCGTCGAGGCGCTTTTCCTGGGCGTGGGCGTGGACCGCGTGGACTACACCAAGGGCATCCCAGAGCGCTTTCTCGCCATCGAGCGTTTTCTGGAAAAATATCCCGCCTACCAGGGCAAGCTGACGTTCGTGCAGATCGGCGCCCCCAGCCGCACCCACATCAAGCGCTATCACGACCTGCTGGCGGAAGTGGAAGCCGAGGCTGACCGCATCAACTGGCGGTTCCAGTCCGGCAAGTGGAAGCCCATCGTCTTCCTCATGCGCCACCACAGCCACGAGCAGATCTCGCACTTCTACCGCGCCGCCGATTTCTGCCTGGTGACTTCGCTGCACGACGGCATGAACCTGGTGGCCAAGGAATTCGTCGCCGCCCGCGACGACGAGCAGGGGGTGCTGCTGCTCAGCATTTTCACCGGGGCTTCCCGCGAGCTGCGCGACGCCCTGATCGTGAATCCTTACGACACCGAGCAGCTCGCCGACGCCATCTTCCGCGCCCTGGAAATGGAGCCCCGCGAGAAGAAGGAGCGCATGCAGCACATGCGCCGCGCGGTGAAGGAGAACAATGTGTATCGCTGGGCCGCCAACCTGATCGGAGAACTGTGCGAGACCCGGCTCGACCCTCGAGAAAAAACGCGCGAAGAATCCCGGGAGCTGGCGGCCCAACGATGAAGCTCCCACCCCATCAAGCCAAAACCGGGCTTGATGGGGGCCACGGTGTGCGCTGGGCGGCGCTGGCCTGTGACTACGATGGGACGCTGGCCACCGGCGGCCGCGTCCGCCGCGCGACCCTGAAAGCGCTCGGTGAGGTGCGGGATTCCCGCCGCAAGCTGCTGCTGGTGACCGGTCGTGAACTTCCAGACCTGCTCGAGGTCTTTCCCCTGATCTCGCTCTTCGATCGCGTGGTGGCGGAGAACGGCGCCGTCATCTATGACCCTGCGAGCGGCAAGCGCCGCCTGCTGGCCGGCCGGCCATCGCGCAAGCTGGTGGAGGCGCTGCGAGCGCGCCGGCTGTCGCCGCTCTCGGTCGGGCGCGCCATCGTCGCCACCGCGCGCGCGCAACGGCGGGTGGTCTCCCAGGTGATCGACGAACTGGGGCTGCCGCTCGAGGTCATCCTCAACAAGCGCTCGGTGATGGTGCTGCCGCAAGGCGTGAACAAGGCCAGTGGCCTGCTGGGCGCCTTGCGCGAGATCGGCATCGCGCCCAAGGACACCGTGGGCGTCGGCGATGCCGAGAACGACGAAGATTTCCTCGCCCTCTGCGGCTACTCCGCCGCCGTCGCCAATGCGCTCCCCAGGCTCAAGCGCAAAGTGGATGTTGTGACCTCGGCCAGCTATGGCGCGGGTGTGGTCGAGCTGGTGAAGCGCCTGCTGAACGGAAGGCGATGACTTTGCGCTTCCCCCATCGTCCATTACGATAGGCAGTCCGGCCCGACCGTGGCCGCCCGGAGGACAACGTGAGACTTCGCCTCGCCGCCTGTGCGGCCATTTTCTTGTTCGCATCTCTTGCCGGCGCCGAGCAGCCCGCCGCGCCGAGCGCCCTGATGGACCGAGTCGGCAGCACCGGCTTCGTCCTGCTCCGCGCCGAGAGCTTCAAGGCGCTGGGGCCCAAACAGCAGGCCCTGGCTTATTGGCTCACCCAGGCATCCATCGCCATCGATCCCATCATTTATGACCAATTGTCTCCGTACGGCCTGCGGCAGAAGCGGCTGCTGGAAGAAATTGTCGCCCATCCCGAGGGCATCGACCCGGCGGCGATGGGCAAGATCGCCGACTTCGCCAAGCTCTTCTGGGCGAACCGCGGCAATCACAACGAGAACACCGCGCAGAAGTTTCTTCCCGCATTCACTTTCGACGAGCTGAAGCAGGCGGCGGTCACGGCGCAGCGCCACGGCGCCATGAAGACCGCCTATGGCGATCTGCCTCCGCTGGCCACGTCCGCGCAACTGAACCGGGAACTCGACGGGCTGAGGGCCTCGCTGTTTGATCCCAGCTTCCAGCCCATGACCACGGCCAAGAGCCCGCAAGGCGGCAAGGACATCATCCAGGCCAGCTCCAATAATTTTTATTCCGGCGTGAGCCTTGCCGACTTGAAAGACTTCAAGGATCAGCATCCGCTCACGTCGCGGCTGGTGAAAGGCAAGGACGGCAAGCTCCACGAAGAGATTTATCGCGCCGGCACGCCCGACGGCCGCATTCCGCCCGGCCTCTACGCCACCTACCTGCGCCGCGCCAACCAGTACCTGGAGAAAGCGTGCGCCGCAGCGGAACCCAAGCAGGCGCAGGTGATCGCCGACCTCATCCGCTTCTACCAGACCGGCGACTTCCAGGACTGGCTGAAGTTCGGCGCCGACTGGGTGCAGGACAATTCGCCCGTGGACTTCGCCAACGGCTTCATCGAGATCTACCGCGACGCGCGCGGCGCCAAGGGCAGCTCGCAGAGCTTCGTCTCGGTGACCGACAAGCCGCTCACCGACGCCATGGTGAAGCTGGCCGAGAATGCCCAATACTTCGAGCAGAAAGCGCCCTGGGACGACAAATACAAGAAGATCGGCGTGCAGCCGCCGGTGGTGAAGGCGGTCGAAACCCTGATCGAGACCGGCGACTTCCAGGTCACCACCATCGGCGACAATCTTCCCAACGAGAACGAAATCCGCGAGAAGTTCGGCAGCAAGAACTTTTTGTTTACCGGCAGCTCGCGGGCGCTGAACGACGCCGGCGGTTTCAAGTCGCTGGAGGAATTCGCGGCTACACCCGAGCAGATCGAGCGCGGCAAGAAGTACGGCGACGAAGCCGAAGACTTGCTGACCGCGATGCACGAGGTCATCGGCCACGGCTCCGGCAAGCTGAGCGATCGCCTGAAGGGCGGTTCCGAACCCTACTTGAAGGAATATTTCTCCGCGATGGAAGAGGCGCGCGCCGACCTGATGGCGCTGTGGAACGCCTGGGACCCCAAGCTGAAGGAACTCGGCCTCGTCTCCGAGCAGGACGAGGTGGCCAAGGCGATGTACGACCGGCAGGCGCTGGTGGCGCTCACGCAGCTTCGAAGGATCCCCAAGGGCGACACCATCGAAGAAGATCACGCTCGCGACCGGCAACTGATCGCCCGCTATATTCAGGACAAGGTCCCCGGCTCGATCGAGCAGTTTGACCGCAACGGCAAGACCTACATTCGGGTGAAGGATTACCAGAAGATGCACGAAGGCGTGGGCATGCTGCTGGCCGAGATCATGCGTATCAAGGCCGAGGGCGATTACGACGCCATCAAGGCACTGACCGAACGCTACGCCGTGCACTTCGATGCCGCGCTGCGCGACCAGATGGTGGCCCGCTACAAGCAGCTCAACATCCCGACCTATTGGGCGGGGATCTACTCCTGGCTGGACGCGGCCTTCGACGCCAAGGGGAACGTGAAAAGTGTCGCGATTGAATATCCGCACGACGTGGCGCGCCAGTACCTGGGCTATGCCGCCATGTACGACAAGGGCCTGGCGCGGCAGTTCCCTGCGAAGGGCGGGAACTCCGCTGCGAAGGACCATCACTAGACGTTTCCAGGATGGTGTAGCCCTGATTTGTGAAAGGGCACGGCTTCAGCCGTGCCGTTTGTCGTCGAAAAATGCGTGGCCTTCAGGCCCTGAGGGAATGCCCCCCAGCGGCTAAAGCCGGGCTTACGACAGTCCTTTAGCGGCACGCCTGAAGGCGTGCCCTTTCGCAAAACAAGCGTTGGTTACACCTGCCTTGGAACTGCTCTACCGCGCAGGGCGATCAGCCAGGGCTCAGGCCGCTGGACCTGTCGAAGCAGCGCCGCCAGCGCTGGCGGAGGCCTGCGCGCTCCATCTCACCTCATGGAGGCGGAGGGGGTGGGCGAAGCCCTTCAACTCCACCTCGCCAAGATCCGAAAAGACGACTGGTTTGCCGAGAGACAATTCCCGGATCACATTCGAGGTGAGAATCTGGCCGGGCTGGGCAAAAGCGCACACCCGCGCCGCGAGGTTGACGGTGGCGCCGAACAGGTCCCTGTCGTCGGCGACCGGCTCGCCCGCGCTCAAACCGACGCGAACCATGATGGGCTGGGCCTCGGCCTTGAGGTTGTGAGCGGCAAACCCCCTCTGGATCGTCACCGCGCATTCGACTCCCTGCGCGACCGACATAAACGAGGCAAGAATACCGTCGCCCGTGTGCTTGACCTCGATTCCAGCGTGGCGGTTCAACGCTTCTCGGATCACCGCGTTGTGTGTTTTCAGGACGTCATGGAAACGCTCGTCGCCGAGCTGGCCCGACAAGGCGGTCGAGCCGGCGATATCCGTGAACATCACGACGCGGAAGGCGCCGTCGCTGGGATCGGTGCCCGAGTGCGTCGGCTTCTGAGCGCCCAGAAAAGCGTCGACCTGGTCCATCGTCACTTCGATCAACTGATCGGCGACGAGGCCGTGGGCCTCCTTGTGCACCCTTATCGCATCCATGAGGCTAGGTGCTTCTACCAGGCAGTAGACGCAGCCGGCCTCCTGGTTGTGCCAGTAGCGGGTATAGCGTACGCCGTACTTGGTTTGGACCTCGAGATCCATCGAGTGCGCCATGGCAATATCTTCCGGCCGCGCCTGCAGATTTCGATGGACGTCCATATAGATCGGCATAGCACCTCACCCCTTAAGAACGCCTGCGTTGGTGGATATCTTACCCCACATATCGGCCATGCAGCCCGTGTGGAGTTGCTGATTCATGCCGCCGCACGCGGAATCAGCGCCGCGGTCACGCGTTCCCGATCAGCACCCCGGTAAGGAAGACCAGGGCGCCTCCCAGGCCGACTTGCACCGCCGCGGAGAACACCGGGGTCTCCATGTAGCGATTGCGGATCCAGGTGATAGTGGCCAGCTCCGCCACCACCACCACCGCGGCCACACCGGTGGCCAGTTTGAACGACGGAATGAGGAAGGGCAGGGTGTGGCCGATGCCGCCCACGGTGGTCATCACGCCGGAGGCCAGGCCGCGCAGCAGGGGATGTCCGCGGCCGGTGAGGCTGCCGTCATCGGAGAGCGCCTCGGCGAAGCCCATGCTGATGCCGGCGCCCAAGGAGGCCGCGAGACCCACCGCAAACGCCATCCAACTATTGTGGGTGGCGAAGGCGGCCGCGAACACCGGCGCCAGCGTGGACACCGAACCATCCATCAGGCCCACCAGGCCGGGCTGCACGATCTGCAGCAGGAACAACCTCTTGCGCGCCTCTTCTTCCTGGTGCTGGGTGTTGGGCTCGAGCACGGTCTTTCCCAGTTGTTCGGCGCGGCACTCGTGCGTGCGCTCTTCCTCGGCGAGATCGTCGAGCAGTTGGCGGATGCTGGCGTCGGTGGCGCGCGCCGCCGCTTTCTCGTAGAAGCGGCGGACTTCTTCCTCCATGGCCGCGGCCTGGTTGCGGATGGCGTTCAGCCGCAGCGGCCGCGCCAGCCAGATGGGATGCCGCTCGACGAAGCCTTTCACGTCCTGCCGCCGGACCAGCGGAATGTGCTCGCCAAACTTCTGCCGGTAGAGATCGAGCAGCCTCCGCCGATGGCCGGACTCCTCTTCCCGCATGCCCTCGAACACTTTGGACGTGGACGGATACCCCTCGCGCAGGCCTTCCGCGAAGTCGGCATAGATGCGCTCGTCTTCTTCCTCCAGAGAGATCGCGAGCGCCAGCACTTCCTGCTCGGAAAGCGTATCGAAGCTTCTCATCCTGCGCTCCTGCTCGGTGAGTGGATAATCGGGTGAAGTCAATTATTGATTCATTGACTCATTGACTCATTGACTCATTGAGTCATTGGGCCATTGGTGGCACCGGACTCAATGGCTCAATGAATCAATGAAACAATGGATCAATGACTCAATCGCCGGGGCCCATAATACAAAAGAGGGGACTCATCGTCCCCTCTGCTGAACCGGTTTTTTCTCGTTAGGCCGATTTCTTTTGTGGCTGCATGGTGGCCCAGAAGGCCTGGGCTCTCTGCTCGGTCTCCTGCGGGGTGAGGATTTCCTTGCGGGTGGCGACCGACCAACTGTGGCCGAACGGGTCGTGCAGTTGCCCGAAGCGGTCTCCCCAGAACATGTCGGTGACCGGCATGGTCTCACGGCCACCGGCGGAGATCGCCTGCTGGAAGGTGGCGTCCACATCGGGAACGTAGAGGTGCAAGCTGGCCGTGGTGCCGCCCAGCGTCTGCGGCGACTTGGTCGGCCCTCCGGGGAATTCATCGGCCAGGAAGATGATGGAATCGCCGATTTTCAGTTCGGCGTGGCCCACGGTGCCGCCCGGACCGTCCATCCGCGCCACCACTTCGGCGCCGAACGCGCGCTTGTAAAAATCGATTGCTGCGGCAGCGCCCTTGATCACCAGATGCGGCGTCACCGTGTGGAAACCCTCGGGTACCGGCGTTACAGCCTTAGCCATACGATTTCTCCTTGAAGTTGTGCTATCGCTTTGACGATGCGCTCCCCATCCACGAGGAACGCCTGCGAATCGCGGGGCCACCATTATACGAGATGCGCGCCGCGGGAAAAGGTCAAACATCCGGATTTTCCACATTTGCACTAATCACGGGCATTGACGGCAGCCCAGCCGGCATTTATGGTGACTTCCGTCGACGGTCGAAAGGGTTGGCTTCCTAGCAGTAGCCAGTCCGAAGTAGGCCGGGTGATCAGTCCGGCGGGGTGACCCAAACGGACCGCCAGGCCCGAAAAAACCGGCGAGCTTGCGAGAGAACGCTGGGGCTTGGAACTGCGAAAGCAGTGATCGCATCAGGGGCTGTGACGGTGCATGTTTCCACGCTGTTTGACTCCCTCGCAGGAGCCGGCGGCTAGAACATAACCAATGTCACAGCCCTTTCTATTTTGTGCAGGAGCTTGGCGGACGTGAAGGAGCAACTGGAAAGCCTGGTTCTGCAGATGGTCCGCGGCGGCATCCGCTACGGCGAAGCGGTGCGGGAGTTTAAGAAGGCTTTCCTGGCCAAGGTGCTGGTGGAGAACCGCGGCAACCAGTGCCAGGCAGCCAAGATTCTGGGCATGCACCGCAACTCCCTGGGCCGCACGCTAACCGACCTCAAGATGGATGCGCGCGCCCTGCGCACCCAGTTGCGCCGGCCTCCCCGCGGCGAACGTCCCGCACCCCCGCGCCGCACTGCTTCCGGACGCTGATCCATTCTCCACCGCGCCAGAACCTTTCGCTGCACGAAACGGGGGAATCACTGCCCATAATGGCGGTTTTCGCGGTTGTACGTTTGACAAGGCGGTTTGGGGGCTATACTGGTCCGACTCGGTGAGGGTGGTTGCGCCAGCCAGCGGAGCGCGGCCCGGATATTCTGTTTCACCAACGACATTTTGTGGGGAGAGCCGATGAATGCTCTGCTTGTTTACCCGGAGTGGCCTGACACCTACTGGAGCTTCAAGCACGCCCTTCCGTTCGAAGGCAAGCGCTCGGCGTATCCGCCGCTCGGTCTGATGACCATTTCGTCGCAACTTCCCGGGCATTGGAAGAAGCGCCTGGTCGACACCAACGTCAAGCGGCTCACCGACTCCGACCTGAAATGGGCCGACGTGGTGATGCTGAGCGGCATGCTGGTGCATCGCCGCGAGATTCTCGATATCCTGGCGCGCTGCCGCGCCCGCGGGCTGCGCACGGTGATCGGCGGACCCATCACCAGCAGCGTGGAAGAACTGCCGCTCGCGGCTGATCACGTGGTGGTGGGCGAGGCCGAGGAAGTGATGCCCATCCTGGTGGCCGACCTGGAAGCCGGCACCGCCAAGCCGCTCTACAAGGCGCACGCCCTGCCCGACCTGAGCAAGACTCCGCTGCCCGACCTCGACCTGGTCAACCTGAAGCCCTACAGCGCCGTCGGCATCCAGTATTCCCGCGGCTGTCCTTTCAACTGCGAGTTCTGCGACATCATCGAGATCTACGGCCGCCGGCCGCGCACCAAATCGCCGGAGCAGATCGTGGCCGAACTGGAGCTGCTCCACGACCGCAAATGGCGTGGCTCCGTCTTCCTGGTGGACGACAACTTCATCGGCAACAAGAAAAAAGTCAAAGAGCTGCTGCCCGTGCTCGGGGACTGGAACACCCGGCACGGCCGCCCCTTCACCTTCTTCACCGAAGCCTCGCTGAATCTGGCCGACGACTCCGAGCTGCTGGAGATGATGAAGGCCGCCGGCTTTATCCGCGTGTTCCTCGGCATCGAGACCCCGGTCGAGGCCAGCCTGAAGGAAGCGCAGAAGCTGCAGAACACCCACCGCAGCCTGCTGGATAGCGTGCACCATATCCAGAGCTTCGGTATCGAGGTGATGGCCGGGTTCATCGTGGGCTTCGACAACGATCCCGACGACGTCTTCGACCGCCAGGTGGAATTCATCGACAAGAGCGCCATCCCGCTGGCCATGGTCGGCCTGCTGCAGGCGCTGCCCGGAACCCAGCTCTATCGCCGCCTGGTCAAGGAAAAACGCCTGGTCACCGAGGGCACCGGCGACAACATGGAGACCCGGCTGAACTTCATCCCCAAGATGGACCCGCAGCGGCTCATCGAGGGCTACCGCTCCATTCTTAAGCGCATCTACGAGCGCGACGCCTACTACGATCGCGTGCGCCGCTTCCTCAGCGAGTATCATCCCGCCAACCACGTGCGCCACCAGGTCTCCGACTACCTGGCCTTCGCGCGTTCCATGTTGAAGCAGGGTGTGCTGGGCAGGCAGCGCAGCAGCTACTGGAAATTCGTCTACGATGCCGCCACCCGCTACCGCCATGCCTTCGGCACGGCCATCACCCTGGCCATCATGGGCTACCACTTCGAGAAGATCACGGAGAAGGTGCTGCTCCGCGATACTGTCGAGGAAAATGTCTCCGTCGGCCTCCTCGAACCGGGCATGGAACAGAGCGTGACGTAGCGCCGGCCCTGCTACTGTGGCCGGCTCGCTGGCGGGATGATCCCGTTCATCCGCAAGTATTCCACCATTTGTCCGTAATGATTGAAGCAGTGGCCGATGGCCTCCGTGCCTAGGCCCAGGCGCGTGACCGTTCCCGAGCCGAAGGGATTCGGGATGGGTGCGGTAGCGTTCTTTTCGTTGATGGCTGCGAATGCCTTGTGCGTGTATTGGAACGAATCCTTCAGGAACTGCAACAGCTCGGCCTTCGAAGTCATGCTCTCTGGGCCGTCCTCGGCCTGGATGATTGCGGGCGGCTTCTCCTGGAGCATGGCAGCGGCAATGAGGTAGTTGCTCGCGGCCACGTGCCGGATCTGTTGTCCGAAGTTTCGCACCCCCTTGAATTCGCCATTGGTCGGCGCGAACCCGAACCTGTCCTCCGGCATGGCTTCGGCGGCGGGGACGAATTCGCGCTCAAGATCGCTGAGTTGACGATTCAACACCGTGGCCATGGTCGGCGGCTCGGATGATTTCTGTTGGGCGAAAGCGAGACAGGAGAAAACGAACACGGCCAACCAAACTGCCACGGCTAAGACATTCCGTCGCATACCATCCCCCTCTGTTGACGTCTCTACCCCGCGGAAATTACGGGCCTGTGATGATTATCCCATCTCCATCTCATGCGCCGGCAGGCGATAGCGCACCGCCGCGGCCAGCCCCAGCACCATCCCCACCGCCGCCAGCATGAACGCTGCCGGGATCCCCATGCGGGAGGCGACCGCGCCCCACAGCGCGCTGCCGGCGGCCATGCCGCCCTGCAGCACCAGCAAGTACATGGAGAGCGTCCGCGCGCGGATCCAGGCCGGGCACATGACTTGCGCGGTGACGTTCAACGTGGCGATGATGGCGATCCAGCACATGCCGCCCAGGAACAGCACCGCGCACAGCCAGCCGAAGGCCGCGAGCTGCGCCACCGCGAAGGTCACGGCGGCGAACAGCACCGTCGCCATCACCACCAGCATGTCGCAGGAGAACGCCCGCCTGAGCCCGGGCAGCAACACCGCGCCGGCGAGCGCTCCCAGTCCGAAAAAGCCGAGCAGCAGTCCATAGCCGACGGGGCCGTGGGGGCGCGCCACCAGCGGCAGCAGCGCCCAGATCACGCTGGCGAAGAGGCTGAAGACGCCCGTCCGCACCAGCACCGCGCGTACGGTCGGCGCGCTGCGCGCGTAGCGGAATCCCGCCGTCAGGGCGTGGCGCAGGCGCGTGGCCGGTTCAGGCACGTGGTGCGGCACCCGCTTCCAGCGATAAAGAAAAACGATGACGCCGAAGAACGATGCGGCGTTCAGCAGGAAGGCGAATCCCGAACCTGCCACGGCGATCACCAGTCCGCCCAGCGCCGGTCCCACGGCGCGCGCGGCGTTGTAGCCGGCGGAATTCAGCGCCACCGCCGAGGCCAGCCGCTGGCCGGAGACGGTTTCCGGCGTGATCGCCTGCCACGCCGGATCGTTCATCACCGCGCCGAATCCGAGCGCGAAGGTCAGCATCACCAGGCTCCACGGGCTGACCATGCCGAACATGGTCAGGATGCCCAGAGCGGCGGCGGCGACCACCATCCACGCCTGGCTCAGCAGCAGGAAGCGGCGGCGGTCCACCATGTCGGCGAGCGCCCCGGCGGGCAGAATCACCAGGAAAACGGGCAGCGTGGTGGCGGCCTGCACCAGTCCCACCATCATGGGCGACGCGGTGAGCGAGGCCATCAGCCAGCCCGTGCCCATGTTCTGCATCCAGGTGCCGACGTAGGAAACCACCGAAGCGGTCCACAGGGTGCGGAAGAGCGGTTCGCGCAGCGGGCTCCACGCCGACTCGGCAGTCCGCGGCGCCGGCGCCACCACGTGCAAGCTTGATTGAGGTTCGGCCATGCTGATGGAAGGGCCCCCGCGCAGGTTCACGATGCTACCTCATCCCTGCAACGAGTGACTGTTAAAAAGGGAAGTGGTGAGCAGAATTTTTGCGGACGAGAGGCTAGCCCCAGCCGGGCTCGCCAAGCGTTCTGCCGCGAAAAGTGGGGGCTTGCCACGTCACTGAGCCAGCCGGGCGCCATGGGAGCAAGCCAGGCTTACAGGAAGGGGTTCTCGACCTGGAGGGTTTCGAATCGTTGGCCGTGCTGAAAGTCCTCGCTGTAGAGGACGCTACACTGAGCTTCGATGGCCGCGGCTAAGATTAAGGAGTCGTACCAGGACAAGCGGTACCTCTCACTCAGCCGGAGAGCTTCTGCGTAAAGAGACTGCGAAGAGTGGACAGCCAACAGCGGGCGAAACACGGTGGCCAGGTATTGTTCGGCTTCGGCCACGGCCATGGGTTGCGCAAAGCGCCGCAAGGCAACGTTGAAAAACTCCTGTACCACCTGGTAGCTGACGATGCCCTTGCGCGTGGCGGCTGCCCGTCGAATCAACTGCGTCGCCCGGCGAACCTTGGCGGGCGCGCGCCGGTCGAACGCGTAAACGAAAACGTTGGTATCGAGGAAAAACCTACCGTTCATTCATCTCGTCGCGGGTGAAGTGGCGGCCGGCCTTGACGTGGCGCAGCCGCTTCATGAGGGAGTCGACTTCCTGGCCGTTCCCTGACCGCGCTGTAAATTGCACCAGCCATTCCCGAAAAGCTGCATTGAGCGTTTTGCGCTGGGAGCGAGCCACCAGACGAGCTTGCTCGATGAGGTCTTCGTCGGCGCTAAGAGTAACATTTTTCATGCAAATTAAGTGTACACGATATCAGTGCACCCTTCAAGGTGCTCGGGAAGAGCAAATGACTTTGCTGGTAAATTATTGAACCTCGGCGTCCTCCTACTTGAGCGCCCCTGCGGCGGCGGTGGCTTCCGTCAGGGTGGCGTCCGCCAGCGGCCGCTCGGGATGCATGGTGAACGACAGCGCCGAGCCCACCAGGATTACGCCGATCGAAACGATAAATGGCAGCAGCCAGTTGCCCGTCCTTTGGATCAGGTACCCGCCGACGACCGGCGAAATGATGGCGGCCAGCGCCGAACCTGTGTTCATGAGCCCGCTGGCGGTGCCGGAATACTTGGGCGCGATATCCATGGGGATCGCCCACATGGGACCGATGGTAAATTCCGCGCAGAAGAATCCAGCGCTCAGCGCCAACGCGACCACGTTGATGTTGTGGGTGTAAAGAAGGGGCAGCAGCGCGATCGCGCACAGGAACATCATCACCGCCACCAGGTTGCAGCGGGCGAATTTCGCGTTGTGCGTCTTCTTGAAAAGTTTGTCGCTGGTGAGGCCGCCCAGCGTATCCCCCACCACCCCCGACAGGAAGACTCCGGAGGCGAACAGCGCCGAGTTCTTCAGGTCAAGGTGATACTGCCCCTTAAAGAAAGATGGGATCCAACTGAGGAACAGCCACAGGATCCAACCGTAGCAGAAGTACACCACCGTCACCGGGATCATGCGCACGATCAAGTGGCCCCACGGCACCTTCACCCCAATTGACGTCTTGGAGCCGTAGGCAGGCAGGGCAGCGATCTCCTCGGGAGCCACGGCCTTGTGCTGGTTGGGATCGTCACGGAAGTACAAGCTCCAGGCCAGCGCCCAGAACATGCTGACGCCACCAATGATGATGAAAGAGGCGCGCCACGAAATGGTGAGAATCAACACCGCCACCAGCCACGGGGTCAGCGAATTGCCCAGGCGGGAGAAGGCATGGGTAATGCCTTGCGCGAAACCGCGTTTTTCTTTCGGGGTCCAGTACGACATGGCGCGGGTTGCCGTGGGGAAGGTGGCGCCTTCGCCAAAGCCGAGAATGACGCGGGCCACCACCAGGCTGATCATGCCGTGCACCAGGCCGGTGGCGATGGTGGCGCCAGCCCAGATGACGCCGCAGACGGCCAGCGCTTTGCGCGGGCCGAATTTGTCCGCCACCCAGCCGCCGATCACCTGGAACAGCAGGTACGGATAAGCAAACGCGGAGAAGACGAATCCCGTTTGCACCTTGGTCAGCGGGATTTCCTTCAAAAACTGGTTGGATGCCACCACCGTACTGATGTTCACCCGGTCAATGTAGGTGAGGAAGTACATCAGACAAAGGAGCCCGAGCACGATGTTGGTCGCCTTGAATACGCGAGCCCGCATTTGTTTCCTCCCCGGTCGCAGAATGGAGCCGAGAGCGGCTGGTATGATGAGCTAATGCTTTCCAGCAATCAAGCGCTATTCTGCTATGCTGGCGCGGATTTGCGCGGACCGGATGTGGTAACTTAACTGCCTGCGCGGGGTGAGCGTGCCGTGAGAATCAATCCTGACAAGTGTGTGGCCTGTGGCAATTGCACCTACGTCTGCACCATGGGCGCGATTTATATCGATCCGGTGATCAAGCGGGCGACGGTGGACAACGACGAATGCGTCGAATGTTACGCCTGCTTCAACGGCATGAGCCAGGAACATCTGAACCCCACACTCGTCCGCATGATGCGCCGGTTGTTTCAAATGATGCGCCTGCGCTTCGACCCGGAGCCGGATGTTTGTCCCACCGCGGCCTTCGAGCCCGAGGAGCTGGCGTGGCCGAGAGTGGTGCGCCGCGCCTTCTCCGATCCGCGCGTGCCTCATGAATCCACTGGCGTAGAGGGCCGCGGCACCGAGGAAGTGAAAACCAATGACGTGAGTGGCCGGGTGCAGCGCGGCGAGGCCGGCCTCACCATCGAATTTGGCCGGCCCGGCGTGGGCGTGCGCTTTCATGAAATCCAGCGCATGACGCGGGCTCTGGCCCAGGCTGGCGTGGCCTTCGAAAAGAAGAACCCGGTCACCACCCTGATGAGCGATGTTGCCGCCGGTGAAATTCGCCAGGATATTCTCAACGAAAAGGTTCTCTCGGCCATCGTCGAAATCAAGGTGCCGATCGCACGCATGGAAGAAATCATCGCACTCGTGCATGAGATCGAACGGCAGATCGATACCGTGGTGGCCATTGGGGTGGGCGCGCGCTGCGACGAAGACGGGGAAGAGCACGAAGTCTTCGCCGTTCTTGAGCGCATGGGATACAAGCTGGAGCGGGCCAAGACCAATGTCGGGTTGGGACGCGTCAGCAATGTGATTCAACCTGCCCAGTAACGCTCCGCGGAGGATCAGGCATGACCAACACACTTCATCGTTACGGCAACGCGGAAAGTTTTCGCGACGACTATATCGTCTTTGCCATCCCCGGCCGCGGCCGGAACGACCAGGGCTGCGTGCCCAAGCTGAAGCGTTTTCTCGCCATGGCGGTTCCTTTCAAGCCGGTCAATCTGGGCGACTCGCGCCATGGCGGCGCCTTGCGGCCTTCGCGGCACATGAACCCGATCGCGCATTGGCGGCGCAACCTGGTTCCCGATTTCCAGGCCGTAATCGACGGAGTGGACGCCGCCACCACGGTGGCCGCGGTGTTCGATAATCGGGAGGCGGCCCAGAATTTCCTGAAAGCCGTCAAGGACGCCGATCTGGGCCTCTCGATTAACGTCTCAACCTCCATCGAAGGCGCCAAACAGTGCTGCGGTGGAGCGGCGCAGCCCCGCCACAGTGTGGGCTATTCGCTCGGTTTCGAGGGCAAGACGGAGAAGCTACCCGATACCCAGGTGCTGACCCTGGCGACCATGTGCGGGCACGGCATGGTCAGCGCCAGTTTGGCCAAGAAGATGATCGATTGGGTGAAAGAGGGCCGGCGCACTCCCGAGCAGGCCGCCATGTACATGGCCCATTTCTGTTCCTGCGGCGCTTATAATCCCAGTCGCGCCAAACGGCTTCTGGAAGAGTCGCGGCACAACCCGAAATAGTGGCCGCTGTCTTCCTGCGCAAATTACCTGCACGAATGGAGTCCCCCATGCGTAACTCAGTGAGAGCGGTAGCGATCGCGATAGGCCTCGTAATCCTGTCAGGGTGGTTCACGTCGGTTCAGGGTAAGACTGGCAGCGTGGTGGTCCTGGAAGGCGCCCGGCTGATCGATGGCAGCGGCGGGCCGCCGCGGGAGAATACCGCGCTCGTCATCGAGGGTGATCACATCAAGGCGATTGGCACCGCCGGCAAAATGCATTACCCCAAGGGCGCGCGCGTCGTCGATGTGCGGGGACGCACCATCATTCCCGCGCTTATTAATTCGCACGGCCATCTGGGAGTGGTCTTGAACACTGCCCAGAGTCCCGACGCCTACACGCGCGAGAACGTGCAAAATGCCGTCGTGCAATACGAGCAATATGGCGTGACTTCCGTGCTCGTGCTGGGACTGAATCGGGACCTGGTTTATGAGCTGCGCGACGAGCAGAAGAAGGGAACATTTCCCGGCGCCACGATCTTTACCGCCGGGCGGGGAATAGGTGTCCCCGGCGCGGCGCCTCCCGTTCCCGCGGCGCCGGATCAGGTCTACCGGCCCACCACGGTCGACGAGGCCCGGGCGGAGGTGCGCGAAATGGCCTCCCACCATGTGGATATGATCAAGATCTGGGTCGATGATGTCTTCGGCCGCTTCTCGAAAATGCAGCCGGAGGTCTATGCGGCGGTCATCGACGAGGCGCACAAGCAGGGGGTCAAGGTCGCGGCGCATGTCTTTTATCTGGCGGATGCCAAGACCCTGGTAGCCGACGGCATCGATGTGCTGGCGCACAGCGTTCGCGATCAGAAGGTGGACGACGAGCTGATCCAGGCGATGAAGTCGCGCGGCGTGTTTTACGTTCCAACCCTTACCGTGGACGAATCCTTCTACGTGTTCGCCGAGCAGCCGGAGCTGATGGCGAACCCGTTCTTTACTCAGGCCGTTAGTCCGGACCTGCTGAAGATGTTCCAGAGCCCGGAATATCGCGCCAAGTGCGAGGGCGACGCTAACCTTGCCAAGAACAAGGCTGCCCATGTGACTGCCATGCAGAATCTCAAGATTCTGCAGGATGCCGGCGTGAAAGTTGCGTTCGGTACTGATTCAGGGGCATTTCCCGCCCGCATTCCGGGCTGGGCGGAGCATCGTGAACTGGAAATGATGGTGGGTTCCGGATTGACTCCGATGGAGGCCATCGTAGCGGCCACGCGGATCAGCGCGGCCTTGATCCATGCCGATGACCGCGGCACCCTGGAGCCGGGCAAACGGGCAGATCTTATCGTTCTGGCGGCGAATCCGCTGGATGACATCCACAACACGCGCCAGATGGTGGCCATCTGGCACGCCGGCCGCGAGGTCCAGCCCCGGGTACCGGCGGGAAAACTCTCCGCCGCAAAGTAGGACTATGCGCTCACCCGATCGTTCGCCCGCAGCCGCTGCAGCGCCGGATTCAGCAGCCACGCCAGCGGCAGCGTAAGCAGCACGACGCCGGCCACCAGGATCAGTGTGGCCGGCACTCCCAGGGCGTCGGCGAAGAGCCCGTAGATTGCCGGCGAAACCGCGCCGGCGCCGATGGTTCCGGTATAGAACATGCCGAAGGCACGTTGCCGGCGCTTGGCCGACACCAGCTCCGGGACGGTGCCATAGAGCACCGACGAAGTTCCGTTCAAGGCGATGCCGATCAGCGGCAACAGCGCCAGGCCGGGGGCAAGACGCAAGGGCAGCAAGGCCAGGATCCCCGCCGCGGTGAGGCCTTCGGTCAGCAGGACGGTGGTCAACACTCCCAGCCGCGCGCCCAGAAAGCCGCAGACCAGCTTTCCCGTGGCTCCTCCGGCAAACACCAGTGACAGCGCCAGTCCGATGGTGGCGACGGGCGCGCCTTTGGCCCGCAGCAGAAACGGCAGATAAGTGAGAAAGCCCATTCGGGTTGCGGTATCGAGAACTCCTATGGCAAAGAGCAGCCGAAAACTGCTGAGCGTAATTCCGCCGACACGTACGCCGGGTGCGTCTCCGCCGCGTGCGGTGTTCCCCGGCGCGACGACAGTTTCAGGCCGAGCCGATCTTCCGGCGCCAGCGCCGCGCAAAAGAAAAGGGATGGCGATGGCCATGGCGAGTCCGGCCAGGCCCACAATTGAGACGGCGCTGCGCCAGGGCAGCCGCGTGATCAGCCACGCCGTGGTGACGGGCAATGCCATCTTCCCCAGGTCGCCGGAGAAGTTATAGGTACCGAGAGCGGCGCGCGATTGCGCTCCGTCATAGGCATGCGCCACCACGCTGGAGCCGATCGGGTGCTGGGTGCTCGAACCAATTCCTCCGATGGCCAGTGCCAGCACTAACACCACGAGCCCGGTGCTGGCGCCGGCCAGCAGATACCCGGCCGCCGCCAGTGCCGTCCCGACGGTGAGCATGAGAACGTTGCTGGTGCGCTGCGCGGCCATGCTGGCGGGCACCTGCAACCCGGCCATCAGGCCCACGTAGACGGAGCGCAGCATCCCAACCGCGGCGTAGCCCAAACCGAATTCCGACTGCCACAGCGGCAGCAGGACGTACAAAAGATCGGTGTAGCCATCGTGCAGCGCATGCACGCCGCAGCTCACCGCCAGAGCGCGGCGGCTGGCTGCGCCGGCGAGTGCGACGCGGTTGGTGACCGGCCCGGCGCCGAGCGTTGCCATATCCCGGAGTATGCGGCGAGCGAGGCCTTCGCGCAACGGCGGGGACGGGGCCACACCAGCCGCCGGTCAGAGGGCAGCGGGTCAGGGAAGATACTTGACCAGCACAACCTCGTTTTGAGACTCGTTGTAGATAAGGTCGTCGGCGATGGCCCGGACCATCAGGACACCCAACCCGCCGGGCCGAATCCCCTTTTCTTCGCGCACCGCGGCTGAAGCTAGAACGCCGTCCGGGTTGGCCGCCGCCGAGTGGGTCAGGCCTTCGAACTTGAATCCCGGGCCGGGGTCGGCAATGCGGTAGAAAAGCATGCGCGGAGTGCGCAGGCAGGAGATGCGCACGCGGCGCTGTGGGTCCAGCCCGCCGCCCCACTCCACGGCGTTCATCAGCAGCTCGCGGAAAGCCAGCGCAATCGGTTCCATCAGATCGAGGGAGAGATCGGAGCCGAGCTGGCGCACGAAGTGCTCGATGCGCTCCGCCGCGTCGCGCGTGCACGGGATGGAGAGCTCCAGCCATTCGCGCTTGGCGGAGAGGACCTTGATCTCCGGCTCCGACGCGGTGGTAAGGGCGCGCTCGGCGAGCTGGGCGATCTGCTCCATGGTGAAGGGCTTGCGCAGGTACTCGTAGGTGTTCTGCCGGATGGCGCGGAGCAGGCTTTCGGGGGTATCGTCCGCAGTAATGATGACGATGCGAGTGTTGCTGCCGGCCTGGCGCAGGCGGGCGAGGACGTCCAGCCCATGCAGGTCAGGCAGCCCGAGGTCCAGGAGCAGGAGGTCGAACGGTTTGGCGTGCAGGGCAGCCAGCCCTTCGGTTGCGGTCGCACACGCGACCACCTGCGCCACGTTCCGCAGGGCATAAGAGACCAGGTCGTGGATGGCCGGGTCGTCGTCAATCAGAAGTACCTGCTTTTGCGTGGATTGGGGCGCCGCCATGGGCTGATGATCCTTTCCTCGGGCCGGCTGGAGCCCGGACGGCCGCGGGCACAAGAAGTCTTGCACTCGCGGTGGGGCAGTATTAGCATTGTCGCCTGCGCTCGCGCAACTTTTCTCCCCAACACCGCACTTTCGGTGTCGCCGGCGCAACGGGCCCCCACCCAACAAGTGACGACATTCTGGCTGCGGAAGCCGCAGGAAGGCCACCGTTCTTATGGTGAGGAAGAAGGTGCGGATAAGGCGTATGAACGATCCCAAAGCGAAAGTCGGAAATGCCGTGGAGAATGGCAGCGGCGAGCCGGGCGCCGCCAGCGTCGACAAGATCCGTGACATCCTGTTCGGCTCGCAGATCAAGAACTACGAGTCGAGGTTCGCGCGGCTGGAGGAGACCCTGGCCCGCGAGACCGCGGAATTGAAAGAAACCATGCGCCGGCGCTTCGAGTCGGTGGAGGGTTTCTTCCGCAAGGAAGCGGATTCGCTCTCGGTGCGGCTGAAGGCGGAACGCGAAGAGCGTACCGAAACTCTCAAGAACATCGCCCGTGAATTGAAGACGGCGAGCGATGCCCTGAGCAAGAAGATCCTCGAGCTGGACAACCGCACGGCGGAAGAGCACAGCGGGCTGCGCCAGGAGCTGATGCAGGAATCGCGCAAGCTGCTGGAGGAGATCCGCCACAAGAGCGACAGCCTGAGCGCGCTGGTGGAGCGGCGAGCCGAAGAGCTGCGCGGCCAGAAGGTGGACCGGGCGGCGCTGGCGGCGCTGCTCACCGAGGTGGCGCTCGAACTCAGCGAGGACGGCGCCGCCGCCGGCAAACCGGTGAAGCCGGCCAAGGCCGTGGGACAGTAGCGCGCGGGAGCGAGCATGAGCACGGGGCCCTCAGCGCGCGAGCCGTCGTCCGATCAGGGGGCCAACGGAGACCCTGCCGGATACGCGCGCTTGCGCGAGCTGCTCGTCGGGCCCGAACAGGCGCGCCTGGAAGAGCTGCAACGGCGGCTGGACGACCGCCAGCTCCGCACCGAAGACCTCAGCCAGGTGATCGCGGAGGCGATCGCGCTGCGCCTGCGGCGCGACCACGCCCTTCAACTGGCGCTGAATCCGCTGGTGGAAGACGCGGTGCGCATCTCCGTCGCCCGCGATCCCAGCATCCTGGCCAACACCCTGTTTCCCATCATCGGCGCCGCGGTGCGCAAATCCGTGGCCCACGCCTTGCGCGGGCTGGTCGAATCCATCAACCAGACCCTGGAACGCAGCTTCTCCCTGGAGTCATTGAAGTGGCGCATCGAGGCGCTGCGGACCGGAAAATCGTTCGGCGCCATCGTTCTCACCCACAGCCTGCGCTATCGCGTCGAGCAGGTGTTTCTCATCCATCGGGAGACCGGGTTGCTGCTGCAGCACGCGGCCCGCGCCGACCAGATCGTGCAGGATTCTGACCTGGTGTCAGGCATGCTCACCGCCATCCAGGATTTCGTGCGCGATTCGTTTACCGGCGCCGGCGGACAGGAAGTGGAAACCATCGAGCTGGGCGAGTTCAACCTGTGGGTGCAACATGGGCCGGCAGCGACCCTGGCCGCGGTGGTCAGCGGAACCCCGCCACCCGAGCTCCGCACCTTGCTGGAGCGGACGCTGGAGCAGATTCACAGCGACTTCGCGATGGCGCTAAGCACGTTCAAGGGCGATACGGCGCCGTTCGCCGAAGCCCAACCGCTGCTGCAGGGCTGCCTGTTGGGACGAGGCGCGCAGACGGCAAAGCGCAAGAGCCGAGGTTTCTTTATCGTCGCTGCCGTCGTCGTTATCGCGTTGATCGCCGCTGGACTATTCCTGGTGGTTCGGCACCAGAGCCGGTGGGACAAGCTGCTGCTGAGGCTGCGCTCCGAACCCGGGATCGTGCTGACTAGCGCGGAAGAATCCTGGGGCAGTTACCGGCTAACGGGCTTGCGGGATCCGCTCTCCGCCGATCCAGAAGCGCTGATCCGCGCTTCTGGCGTCAACCCGGCGAGGGTCACGGCGCACTGGGAGCCCTACGTCTCGCTGCATGCGAAGTTTCGGGCGGAGCGGCAATTCCGCTCCGAAAAGGACGCGCTGGAACAGCAGGTGCTGCGGTTCCCGCTGAACTCGGCGCAGCTTGGCGGCGAGCAACTGATCCGCCTGGATGACGTCGAGGCGCACTTGGTGAACCTGCAGGAGCACGCGGCCTCGACCGGGCAGAAATTCCTTCTTGAAGTCCGCGGGCACACTGACCCCTCCGGCAACGAAGACAAGAACGCATCGCTCAGCGAGGCGCGCGCCGACGCCGTGGTGAAGGCGTTGATCGACCGCGGGATCAGCCGCGAAATGCTGCGCATCGTGGCGATGGGCTCGCGCGAACCGGTGCGCCGTAACGCGGCCGCGTACCTGACCGACCTGAACCGGCGCGTGAGCTTCCGCGTGGTCGTCGAGGCTGAGGGCGCGCGGTGATCAACAAGAAGATCTGCATGGTGGGTGCGTTTGGCGTGGGCAAAACCAGCCTGGTCGCCCGCTACGTGCGCAGCATCTTCTCGGACAAATACCAGACCACCGTGGGCGTGAAGATCGACAAGAAGGTGGTCCAGAGCTGCGGCGCGGAGGTGACGCTGGTCCTCTGGGACTTGGCGGGTGAAGACGCGCTGACCACGGTCAAGCCTGCGCAACTTAAGGGCGCCTCGGGATACATCCTGGTGGTGGACGGACTGCGCCGGCAGACGCTGGAGGTCGCGATCGACCTTCAGCGGCGCGTGACCGAGGCGGTCGGCAAGGTGCCGTTCGTCTGCGTGCTCAACAAGACCGATGTGCGCGAAACGTGGGAGGTCAAACCGGCGGACCTCGAGCCGCTCGCGGCGCAACGCTGGGCGCTGATCGAGACCAGCGCCAAGACGGGCGCGGGCGTCGGGGAACTGTTCCAGACCCTCACTGACGCGATGATGCAGGAACACAATGCCACCGATTCCACAACCGGGGCCGTCGCAGGCTAGCCGCGGCACTGCTGAAACCGCCGCCGCGGTGCTGGCGGCGATGCAGTTCGCCGTCTTCGAGCCGATGCCGAACGGCAAGTTCCGTCTTTTCTCCGCGCCACCGGAGTGGTTGCAGGAACTTATGCCAGACATCGCAGAAGCCGGCGAGTGCGACCTGGCAGACCGTTTCCCTCTGCTGGAAGCCTTTCTTCCCGAGGCCGAGGAAGCATGGCAGAAGGGCGCGGAGCGGGTCTCGTCGGAGCTGTGGACCGAGACGCGGCCCCAGGGCGGTGACATCCACCTCCAGGCGTGGGCTGTGCGCGCGGGTGGACGGCCGATCCTGGCCATCGAGGTAGCGGACGTTCTTTACCGGGAGCGGCAACTCACGCTGCAATACGCGCACGAGACGGCGCTGCAATTCGAGACCATCCAGCGGCTGAACCTGCAGGTCCAGCGCGCAGCCCAGGCCAAGAGCGAATTCCTGGCCATGATGAGCCACGAAATTCGTACGCCGATGAACGCCATCCTGGGCATGGCCGACCTGCTGGCGGAAACGCCGCTGAGCAGTGAACAGCAGCGTTACGTGGCCATCTTCCAGCGCGCGGCCGCCAGCCTGCTCGACCTGCTCAATGACATCCTCGACCTGTCGAAGATCGAGGCCGGCGAACTGAAATTGGAAGCCGTGGCTTTCGAGCTGCGGGACGTGGTGGCGCGCGCGGCCGAACTGGTCGGCATCCGCGCCGCGGAAAAAGGACTGGCGATCGAATCGGAAATTGCGCCGGACGTTCCGCCGTGGCTCTCCGGCGACCCGGTACGGCTCCGCCAGGTGCTGATCAACCTGCTGGGCAATGCGCTGAAATTCACCGAGACGGGAAAGCTTACCGTGCGCATCGCGCGCGATCCGGAAGGAAGCGATCCGGCTGCCCTGCGAGTCGGAGTTTCGGACACAGGCATCGGTATTCCGCAGGACAAACTGGAAACCATCTTCGAGAGTTTCTCGCAGGCCGATTCCTCCACCACGCGAAAGTACGGGGGAACGGGACTGGGGCTCTCGATCAGCAAGAAGCTGGTGGAGGCGATGGGCGGGCGCATCTGGGTGGAGAGCACGGTCGGCAGTGGCAGCACGTTTTACTTCACGGCGAAGCTGGGCGTTGCGGAAGCGCGGCCGGAGGTGGCGGCGGAACCGATGGCTGCTGCTGGCGGCGTGCGCGCGCCGCTGCGCATCCTGGTCGCCGACGATTCCGAGGACAACCGGTTCGTGATTCGCGCCTACCTGAAAGGCACGCCGTACGTCCTCGACTTCGCCGAGGACGGCGCGATCGCGCTGGAGAAGCTCAAGACGCGTGCCTACGATCTTGCGCTGGTTGACGTGCACATGCCGGCAATGGACGGCTATACCGTGGTCCGCGAGTTCCGTGATTTCGAGAGCGCGCACGGCCGCCCCGCGTTGCCGGTGCTGGCGCTCACCGCGGACGCATTCAAGGAAGCGATCGAGAAGAGTTTGGCCGCCGGCTTCAACCGGCACCTGGCGAAGCCGATCCGCAAGGCGGCGCTGTTGCAGGCGATTGAAGGCCACGCGCAGGCGGGGCCGGAGCCGGCGCCGGCGGGAGAACATGAAGTCGTCGTGGACGAGGAACTCTCGGCCATCGTGCCCAGGTTCCTGAGCAACGTCCGGAAAAATCCGGCGGCGATTGCGGCGGCGCTGGCGCGCGGCGATTACGATACGGTCCGCTCCCTTGGACACAACATGAAAGGCACCGGCGCCTCGTTCGGGTTGCCGCAGATCAGTGCCCTGGGAGACCGGCTAGAGCGCGCGGCCAAGGAGCAGAGCGCCGACTCGGTGCTCGCGGCCAACAGTGAGTTGGCGCAGTTTCTCGACCGGGTCGAGGTCCGGTACCGGTAAGGCAAATCACATGCGAGTGCGTTTCTGGGGAACCCGAGGATCCATCGCCACACCCGGCCCGAGCACGCTGCGCTTCGGCGGCAATACATCGTGCGTCGAGGCGGTCACCAACTCGGGCGCGCGCTTCATTCTCGATTGCGGCACCGGCGCGCGGCTGTTGGGGCTTGACCTCATGGCCCGCGCGCCCAAGCCCATACGGGCCCGGCTGCTGCTCGGACACACGCATTGGGACCACATCCAGGGCTTCCCGTTCTTCGTGCCGCTGTTCGTGCCGGGGAACGAGTTCACCATCTGCGCACCCGCCGGTGTCGGACAAAGCCTGGCGGAGGTTCTCGCCGGGCAGATGGAATTCACCTATTTCCCGGTCGCGCTGGACCAGTTGCCGGCGAAGATCGAATACAAAGAGCTGTCCGAGGGCACCTACGAATTCGACGGGGTGCGGGTGATCACGCAGTTCTTGAATCATCCGGCGACCAGCGTCGCGTACCGCATTGAAGCCGACGGCGTGGTGGTGGTGTATGCGTGCGATCACGAGCCGTTCGCTTCGCCGCTGTGGCGCGAGGGCGCGAGGCCCGGCTACATCGAGTCCATCCTGCACGAGGGAGACCGGCGCCACGCGCTGTTCATCAAGCACGCCGACCTGCTCATCCATGACGCGCAGTACACGCCGGAAGAGTATCCCAGCAAGAAGAACTGGGGACACAGCACCTATCAGTACGCGGTGGAACTGGCGGCCTCGGCGGATGTCCGGCGGCTGGCGCTAACCCACCATGACCCAGGTCACGACGACGCCTTCCTGGAGAAGATCGAGCAGAGCGCCCGCGGGCTGGCGCGGACCCGCAATCTGGCCCTGCACGTGTTCTGCGCCTACGAGGGTTGCGAGATAGAGGTCGAGGCTCCGGAATCCGACCGGCTGCGTACCGTCGAGGTCGGAGATGCGGCGCTGGTTTCCCCCGATCGGCTGCGCGTGCTGGTGATCGACGATGATCCCAACCTCCGCCTGCTGGTTCAGTCGGCACTCGGTCCCAGCGGGTACACGGTTACGGAAGCCGAGGATGGAGAGCAGGGCCTGGTGAAAGCTCGCGCGGAGCGTCCCGACCTGATCCTGCTGGACGTCAACATGCCGAAGATGGAGGGCTTCGCCGTGCTGGAGAAACTGCGCGCTGGCGCCGACACGCGGGAGATTCCTGTGTTGATGCTGACCGTGCGCGACAGCGAGGCCAGCATACGCACCGGCTTCGATGCCGGAGCCACGGATTACCTGGCCAAGCCGTTCACCATCCCGCAGTTGACGGCCCGGGTGCGCGCCTGCGTCAGCCGCTCGGACGCGCGCCGGGGGCAGAGCGCGGGCTAGGGCGTCTAGGCCACCACCGGCAGCCCGAAATACGCCGGATAGCGCCGCGCGTACCGCTTCTTCGCCCGATAGGAACGCGCCAGCTCCATATAGATTCCGAGATCGCGGTCGAGGTCGGACTGGGTGCCGTCGAAATAGAAGTTGCGGATGGGGATACCGCCGTAATCCTTGCTCAGCTTGGGATACACCGATTCGCTCACGATGCCGTTCATGCAGGTGAAGGGGCTGATGTCGATGATGCCGTCGGCTCCGTGCTGGGCCAGGTACACGGCCTTGCCGGCGCTGAGAACCATCTCGCCTTCCACGCCCGTGTGCGGCAAATAGGGCGCGCCCAGTTCCAGGAGTTGCTCGATCTCCGGCTCTTCGTAGCCGAACCAGTCCTCGCGGAAGGGCGCCCGCAGAGCGTGCTCATCGCTGTGCTGCACATGCTCGCGGAGCTTGGCTTTCACCATCTCCAGCGACCACCCTTGGCCGCACAACCGGAGCTTGCGGCGGACTTCCTGGTTGCTGTAGCCGATCCACTCGGCGATGTCGCTCAGCCAGGCCTCAGCGCCGTAGCCTTCCAGCTTGCGCACCAGGTCTTCATTGCTGAAGGTGTTCAGGCGGCAGAAGATCTCGCCCACCACGCCGATCAGCGGCGTCTCGGGATCGTAGTGTGCGGGCACGCGCCGGAAGCGCTCGCGTGCGCGCCGCATCGAGTCCACCAGCGCGCGCAGTTGGCAGTCGGGCGCGGCGCAACTGGTCTCGATCGTCTGGCACAGATCGCGGAGGCTTTCCTGGAAGACCTGGTCGGCGGCGCCACTCGCGTCTTCGTAAGGACGGGTTTCGAGCAGCGCCTTGTGCAGCAAGTCGCCGCAGAGCAGCGCCCGCCACCCCGCCCGCATGAACGGTGTGGCGATGTCGCCGAGGTCGGCATAGCCGTTCTGGCTGCTGGGGGAAAGGATCTGCACTTCGCCCTGCCCCACTTCCGAAAGCAGCCTCTTCAGATAGGGCGCGTACTGGCCGAAGCGGCAGGGACCATCGGCGGCGGCCATGAAGAATACCGTGCGCCGGGGATCGAATCCCGGCTGTTCCATGATGCGCAGGAAGTCCCCGACCGTGACCTTGGCGGGATAGCACTCATCGCCGGCGGTGAATTTGCCGCCGAGTTCGCGGGTGCGCGCGTCCGAGGGCGGGGTGGGATGGGCTTCCACGCCCAGCCAGCGGAACACTGCCGCGAAGGCTTCCGGATGCCCCTCGGACATGGCCGGCACGTAAACCACTTTTCCGTACAGCGGGTTGTCGGCGCCGACTTTGCGGCTTACGTGCTGGTGGCGGAGGGCGCTCATCGCAGGAATCCTTTGCTGTCGAGGTAGGCTTCGCAGCGGGTGATGAAGCCGGCGTCGTTGGCGTGGCCGTCGAACTGGAGCACCAGCCCGGGCTTGCGGCCGGCCTCGTTCATGAACGACTTGATGTAGGAGTCCGGTCCGCACTTGAAGTTGGAGATGTAGACCACGTGCAGGTTGGGATAGCGCCGCGTCATGCGCGCCGCCGCCAGAATCCGCCGCCCCGAGTTCCAGTACATGTTGGGATTCACATCCAGGATTTCCTCGTCGTCGAGCGGGAGGAAATCCATGGGCAGCACGTTGGCGCCGTAGAGCGCGCGCAGCTTGCGCGGGATGTCGCAATTGGTGCCGCGGTCGTACATGTTGTAGGAGCGTCCCACCAGCACCAGCGCCGGCTCGCCGCTTTTTTCCAGGCGCGCCAGCGCCGTGCGGCCGGTTTCAAGCAGCGCCTCGGTGAACGCTCCCTGGGCCGCATAAGCCGCCAGCACCGCGCGGTTGCTGGCGCGACGCGAGACGTTCAGCATCTCTTTGGCGAACGCCGCCAACTCCTGTTCCACCTTCTTGCGCCCCAGGCGGAAATGCACCGTGGGAGCGAGGATGCGGTCGCGCATCGGCTCCAGTTGCGGCACGGCGCGGATCACGAATGGCAGGGTCTGGTTCCACGGGCAGAGGTGCGACGCGGAAGTCCACGCCGGCGCCTCGTAGTCCATCATGTTGGGGAGCAGGATGTAATCCACTCCCTGGCGCGCCAGCTCCTGCACGTGTCCGTGGGCGACGATGATGGGGAAGCACGGCTGCGCGATGGCCAGCTCGTCGCCGGCGGCGGCGATCTTGCCGTCAGTGCGCGGCGAAACCACCACCTCGAATCCCAGCTCCTGGAAGTAGGCGCACCAGAAGGGGAAGCGGTCGTAGAAGTACATGGTGCGGGGCACGCCGATCTTCTTGCCGCGTCCGGCCGGGGGCTTTAAGACTTCTTCGAGCAGCTTCTCCCGGTACTCGATCAGGTCTTCGATCACCGGCTGGCGGTCGGTGCGGGCGCGCTTGCGGAATTTGTCCGAGCACTTGTCGCCCCAATAGCTGCGCTGGCCCTCGATGACGAACTCCTTCATGTCGCAGTAATTGGAGCAAGCGTGGCAGACGAACTCGCGGGTCTGGTAATCGACCAGGTCCAAATCGTAGCCGCGGAACCTGCTGGGCTGGCCGGAAGCCTGCATAAGGTCGCGCGCGATCAACGCCATGCCGATGGCGCCGATCACGCCGTTGTGCGGCGGGACGATGATGCGCTTGCCCAGGATATGCGAGAATGCCGCCGCCACCGCATCGTTGTACGCCGTGCCGCCCTGGAAGTAGATCACGTTGCCGATCCGGCGGCCCCGCACCACCCGGTTCAAATAGTTCAGCGCTACCGAGTACGCCAGGCCGGCGCACAGGTCGCCCACTTCCGCGCCCTTCAGCATCAGCCCGGTGACGTCGCGCTCCATGAACACCGTGCAGCGCTCGCCCAGCCGCGCCGGGCTGCGCGACTCCATCGCCAGCCGCGCGAACTCACCTTTGATCTGTACCCCCAGCTTTTCCGCTTGCTCTTCCAGGAAGGAGCCGGTGCCGGCGGCGCAGGCTTCATTCATGGTGAAGTCCACCACCACGCCGCGGTCGATGCTGATGAATTTGGAGTCCTGTCCGCCGATCTCGAAGATGGTGTCCACCGGCTCCATGTCCAGCCGCCGGCAGACGTGCATGGAACCAGTCTTGTGAGCGGTAATCTCGTCGTTGACAGTGTCGGCGCCCACCAATTCGCCGATCAGTTCGCGCCCAGAGCCGGTGGTACCGACGCCGCGAATGCGAAGCTGCGGTCCCAGCACGGCTTGGATCTCCGCCAGTCCCTGATTTACCACTTCTATGGGACGGCCCTGAGTACGCAGGTAGATCTCGTGCAGCACGTTGCCGGCCGCATCGATGGCGACCAGGTTAGTGCTCACCGAGCCGATGTCAATCCCGAGATAGGCGTCGACGATTTCGCCGGGGGCGAGCTGGCGAGTGTCGTCCACGCGATCGCGCAGCAGCACCACCTGTTGCATCGAGAGCGGATCGGCGTCGGCGAAGCTGCGCTTGGCTGCGGCATGCCGCTGGAGCTGATGGATGCGCTTGAAGGAGCGCTTGCGCGTCTCCTCGGCTTCGAACAGCGCCGCGCCCACGGCGCCCATCCAGGCGTGCAACTCGGGCACCAGAAACTGGGATTCCTCCAGCTTGAAAACTTCGCGCAGCGCGTTGCGCACGCCCTGGTTCAGCGCCACCGCGCCGATGAAAGCCACCGGCGGCGCCACCTCGCGCCCCTTGACGATGCTGGACCTGAAATTGCGCGCCACCGCGTCGCATAGCCCGCGCAGGATCTGCTCCGTGGTATAGCCCTTCTGCTGGGCATGGATCATGTCGCTCTTGGCGAACACCGAGCAGCGTCCCGCGATCCGCGCCGCGCAACTGGCCGAGGCAGCCGCCGCGCCGACTTCATCGACCGAATACAACAGGCGCGAAGCTTGCTGGTCGATGAACGAGCCCGTCCCCGCGGCGCAGTCTCCACTCGCCGAGTAGTCCACGATCCCCAGGTACTTCGATTCTTCCCCCGGCTCCAGGCGCAGGTACTTGGAAGCCTCGCCGCCCATTTCGAAGACCGTCCGCACCTCGGGATAGAACACGCGTACTCCCTTGGCCAGCGCGCGAAACTCGTTCTCGAAATAAATGCCGAGAATCCTGGCGATGAGCTGGCTGCCGGAGCCGGTCACGCGGATGCCTTCCACCTCCTGCTCCGGAACGCACTCGTAGAACTCTTTGAGCAGGTCGAAGGTGGACTGGATGGGACTGCCCTGGATGCGGCGATATCGCGAGAGCACCAGCGGACGTTCCGCCCACGCGCTGGCGGCAGGAAAGCGCCCGGCGAAGAAGCTGTCGGGCTTCTCCTCGGCCAGCGATTGGAATAGCGCGGCGTCACCCGGGGCGCCGAGGGCCGCCAGCTTCAGGCTGACCGCCCCGATGTCCAAGCCAATATTAACGCTCATGTGTCAGGTCGCGCAGACGTCCGCGCCACAGGTTGGGGGGAGCGCCGCCTGCCGGTTGCATTCGGTTCGAGGGCCTTGGAAGACGGCAGCAGAGTAGCGGGTGGGGAGCGCCTCTGGATGTGATAGATGTCACACACTCGCGGTCAGCGCTCACACGGAGGCTCATCATCGTATGGGCTAAAACGCAAGGCCGAAGGGCAGAGGACGCCGGGAAAAGAGCAGCGATTCAGCGCTGGGCGTAGTAGCCGGTACGCGTGCGAGCCGTGATCCCCGGCTTGCCGACCGTGATCCCGAGGGCGTGATATTCATTCGCCTGGTCCGCCCGAGCCGCGTCGAACGAGAGGACGTAAAAAGCATCGGCATCGGCGACAGAATGTGCGATGGCGGATGTGAGGTCATTGGACGAGGTAAAGACGCGCCCGCCACTCTGAATTGCGAGAACCTGCAAGCCCAGGTTGCCCGGCAGCGCCCGCGAAGGTGAGGTCACACCCTTCAAGAAATTCTCGTAGTACGAATTCCGTATTGTGCCGGCATTCCGCAGACCGCCCGGGTCAATGCTATAGAGAGTGATGCGGGCTTGCCTGAGCGCGGTGGATACCGCCGCGATCGAGTCGAAGAGTTGCTGCGAGTCTTTAGAGCTCAGGAGAGGGTTGGTTTGCGAGAGCATCGGCCATCCTCGGCTCAACCAGATCATCAGTTTTCTGCCGGGTCGTGCTTGCTCGTAGGCCACGATTGAGGCAAGGCCATTGAGCGAGATTTCAATACGCTCCGTCGCGCCCCAGTGGCCGCCGTTCGTTAGATACTTGGAGCGCAGGCCGGCCTCGTATTGATCGTAGGACGCCGCCAAGGCATTTCCATCGCGCGAGGAACCGTTCTGGACCTTCACTCCAGCTTCAGAAAAGATGACAAACGACACTGGCCAAGCGAGCTGGCCGCCATTCTGCAGCAGAAACTTCCTGACCTCGTCTCGCTCGTAAGAGTTGGAGAAGAAGGAAGAGTTGACGGCGTCGACGACCAGAACGATTTCAACGGGCGGGTCGGTAGCCGTGGCGGCTCCGCCATCCACGGCACTAAAGGAAAGGATGTTTTGCGGCTGTTTATCGTCCAGAAGCGTGAAGTCTTGCTTCTGCAGCCCGCGAACGGGTGCGCCAGATCTGTCCGTTACCTGCACATCGAGGGTGATTTGCCGGTCCGTGCTGCCGGGCGGGACGTTTGCCGGCCCAGCCGGCCGGGGTTGAGGTGGGGGCGGCGCGGTGTCTTGTCCTGATACGGCGGAGAGTGGCACAAGAAGCAGGATAAGCAACAACCAAAAGAACCGAACCATGCTGACTCGCATTCTCCGCCCAACATCCGGGAGGCGGTAGTGCCCGACGGTCCGACAGGCAGATAGTGTACGCGCGCGCACCAGAAATCAGTAATCACGCTCACACACGGCTGTGATTCCAACGGGCAAACGCCTGCGCGCTTGAGCTTTCTGGCGGCGCGTGCGTGTCCGTCGCAAGACACCGCGGTAACCGTGGAGACCGCAATTCGCCTACAGGAACCTTGCCGCATAACCGATAAATTGGCTGATACCACGGCAAGGTGTGATGACACGAACCAACCTCATGCCGGCGCTCCTCCGCCAGGCGGCGCTGCTCGGGTTCATGATTGTGGCCGCCGCGGCCGTCGAAGCCGGCGCGCTGTGGCGTCCCATCGGTCCCGATGGCGGAGACGCGCGCAGCCTGGCCGCCGATCCCCGCGATCCCAACCGCATCCTGCTGGGCACCAGTGCCAGCCAACTGTTCGTCTCGAACGACGGCGGATCCACCTGGTCGCGGCTGGCGCGAGTGGGCGACGGCGATCATTACGTCGTGGATCACATCGTCTTTAGCCCTGCCCATCCTGAGACCATCTACGCCGCCGCGTGGAGCGTCGCGGCCGATGGCGGTGACGTCTTCCGCAGCGATGACGACGGCCACACCTGGCGCGCGCTCGCGGGCATGCACGGCAAATCGGTGCGCTCGTTTGCCATGGCGCCCTCGGATTCCAGCATCCTGGTCGCGGGGGCGCTGGACGGCGTGTTCCGCAGCCGCGACGCCGGCGAATCCTGGGAGCGTATCTCGCCCGCCGGCCATTCCGAAATCAAGAACATCGAATCGCTGGCCATCGATCCGCGCTACCCCGAGATCATCTACGCCGGCACCTGGCACTTGCCCTGGAAGACCGTCGACGGCGGCCTCACCTGGTCTTCCATCAAAGAAGGCGTGGTCGACGATTCCGACGTGTTCTCCATCATCCTCGATCCCCGCGATTCGCGGCTGCTCCTTGCCAGCGCCTGCAGTGGCATCTACAGGAGCGAGGACGCGGGCGCGCATTTTCGCCGCGTGCAGGGCATTCCCCCCTCGGCGCGACGCACGCGCGTGCTGCGCCAGCATCCCGGCGATCCCAATCGGGTGTACGCCGGCACCACCGAGGGCCTGTGGTCCAGCCTCAACGCTGGACAGACCTGGCATCGCGCCACCGCCGACACGGTGATCGTCAACGACGTGCTGGTGGACTCGCGCCGTCCCGGCACCGTGCTGCTGGCCACCGACCGCAGTGGCGTGCTGCGGAGCGAGAATGCGGGAACGACCTTCTTCCCCTCCAGCCGCGGGTTCGCGCACCGCCAGGTGGCGGCCATCCTGGTGGATCGCAACGACTCCGCCGTGCTCTACGCCGGCGTGGTCAATGACAAGGAATACGGCGGGATGTTCGTCTCCCACGATGCCGGCGAACACTGGGAGCAGATGAACGACGGCCTCGCCGGACACGACATCTTCAGCCTGCGCCAGACCGAAGAAAGCACGCTGCTCGCGGGCACGAATCGCGGCGTCTTCGCCTGGGGCCAGACCGATCAAGCTTGGCGGCCCATCGACCGCCTCGCCCACGAGCCGGCAGCGGCGGGCGGTACCCTATTGCCGAGGGCGCCGGCGCGCGCAAAAAAGCAGTCCAACCCGCCCGCCGATGATTCGCCGGCACGCCATGAGTTGAACGGACGAGTGGCGGACCTGGAAGTGGCCCCGGAGGCGTGGTTCGCCGCCACCTCCGAGGGACTTTTCTCCAGCGCGGATGGCGGCCAGAGCTGGCACGGAGGCGCCATCCTCGGGCAGCGGGATTTCATCGCGGTGCACGCCGACGGACAGTTCGTCATCGCGATTACTCCGGTTGCCCTGGTGATTTCCCGCGACGGAGGACGTCACTGGTATGCGCCCAACCTTCCCGACAACATTGCTCCCCTGGGGGGAGTGGCCTTCGGACCAGAAGGAAGCATCTGGCTGGCATCACGCGGCGGCGCCTACAGCTCGAGCGACGGCGGTGAAACCTGGGAGCACGCCATCCACGGCATCGACTCACTCGACGCTACTTCCGTGAGCTTCGACAGCGACAACGGCCGCCTGCTGGCTACCACGGCCACCGGTGCCTTCGAGAGCGCCGACCTGGGCCGCACCTGGCGCCGCATCGGCGAACCGACCTCGCGGCTGCGCGGCCTCAGCCTGGGCGGCGGACACATTTACGCCCGTACTGACTTCGACGGCGTAGTCACGCACGAGGACCAGATCCTGAGCGAGAGTTCGGGGCGCTCCAGCAACTCCGGTGGTGGAGCGGGCGATTAGAAGGTTTTCACAGTGGCTGCGCGAATTCGCTAGTCGCTAGAGTGCAGGTGAAGCGCCGGGCTTCCATCTCTGCGCCCTCGTATAACTCAGCGCATTTCCAGCGGCCAATCCTGACGACGCGCGGTGATCGCAATCGAGCCGGCAGGGCGGACAGGAGGTGATCGCATCACCTGCTTGAAACCGCGCCAGAGCGCCTATCTATGGGCACATATTGAATCTTTCGACGGGAAGCGAACATCTGCACTTCAACGGGGTTTTCGAGGATGGCGAATCGGGCAAAGTTCGCGGTCATTCCGTTGGCTACGCTGCTGGGGTTCGCTGTTTTGTTGAGTTCCGGGTGCAGCAATACGGAAGCGAAACAGCCCGCCTCGCGGCCGCTGCAGGTGAAGACGGAAACCGTCACCTTGGCGCCGGTGCCTCAGGTTGACGAGTATGTGGCGACGGTGAAGTCGCGCCGCTCCGCCAGCATCCAGCCCCAAGTGGATGGTTCCCTGACGCGGATCCTGGTCAAATCAGGCGACCACGTGCGTAGCGGACAGGTGTTGATGACGATCGATCCCTTGAAGCAGCAGGCGACGGTGGACCAGCAGCGCAGCACAGAGGCGCAGAAGAAGGCGACCTTCGATTACAACCAGCAGGAAGTGGAGCGGCAGCGGAAATTGTATGAGGCCGGCGTCACCAGCAAGCAAAACTACGACTGGGCCGTGCAGGCCTTCAAGAATTCCAAGGCGGATTGGGAATCTTCCACCGCCGCGCGGGTCACCCAGCAGCGCCAGCTTGCGTATTACAACCTGACGGCGCCGTTCGAGGGAATCGTCGGCGATATCCCCGTGCACATTGGCGACTACGTGTCGCCGCAGACGCTGCTGACCACCGTGGACGAGAACGCCGAATTGGAAGCCTACATCTACATTCCCACCGAACGAGCGGGAAATATCCGCATGGGCCTTCCGGTGGAGATTGTCACCAGCCGCGGCGAGGTGATCGGGAGCACAAAGATCAATTTCATCTCGCAGCAGGTAGACAACGCGATCCAGGGCATCCTGGTGAAGGCGCCGATCCACGCTTCCCTGGACAAGTTCCGCAACGCGCAACTGGTCAAGGCGCGGGTGGTGTGGAGCGCCGCTCTGGCGCCCACGGTTCCCGTCTTGGCGGTCACCCGCATCGGCGGCCAGGCGTTTGTTTATGTGGCAACCCAGGCGGAGAACGGCACCGTCGCCAAACAGCGCGCGGTCACTTTGGGCGACACCATCGGAAACGACTATGCCGTCACCGACGGCTTGAAGCCCGGCGAAAAGGTCATCATCTCCAGCATCCAGTTCCTGATCGACGGGGCGCCCGTGCAGGCGATCAGCTAAGCCCACCGATTCCCAGAAAAGTGACCCGACCGCGGCGTTCGCCGGCGGCCAGGAACAGGACGTGCAGGTTTGGTTGACTTTTTCATTACCCGGCCAGTTTTCGCCACGGTGTGCGCTCTGCTGATCATTCTGGCGGGCGCAGTCTGTATTCCCACCCTGCCTATCTCTCTGTATCCGAACCTTGCGCCGCCGCTGGTCACCGTCACCAGCAATTATGTGGGCGCGAACGCACAGGTAGTGGAGTCCGCGGTTACCATCCCGCTGGAGCAGCAGATCAATGGCGTCGAGGGCATGCACTACATCACCTCGAGCAGTTCGAACGACGGCACCAGCAGCATCAACGTAACCTTCCGCACCGGGTACGATCTGAACATTGCCGCGGTTGACGTGCAGAACCGCGTGGCCACGGCGCAAGGCCGCCTGCCGCAGGAAATCAAGAACACCGGCGTGACCATCACCAAGGCCAATCCAAACTTCGTCTTTGCCGCCGGCTTCTACTCGCCCGACAACAGTCTTTCCAACCAGTACATCTCGAATTACCTGGACGTTTACGTCAAGGACGCACTGAAGCGCATTCCTGGGGTCGGCGACGTGGTGATCTTCGGAGAGCGCAAGTACGCCATGCGCATCTGGCTCGACCCGACGAAGCTGGCCGCGCGCCAACTGACGGCGGCCGACGTGGTCGCGGCGCTCCAGGAACAGAACGTCGAAATCCCCGCCGGGCAGTTGGGACGCCCGCCCGCGGACCAGAAGCAGAACTTCCAGGTGACGCTGCGTGTGGTGGGACGGCTGTCCGAGCCCAGGGAATTCGAGAGCATTATCCTCAAGAACACGCGCACCGGGATCGTGGAACTCCGGGATGTTGGGCGGGCAGAGATTGGCGCGGAGAGCTATGACACCAACCTTTTGTACAGCGGACATGAGGCCGTCGGCATCGGCGTACAGCAGCTTTCCAACGCCAACGCGCTGCAAGTCGACAAGGCCGCCAAGGCCGCGCTCCAGGAGTTATCCAGGTCGTTCCCGCCGGGAATCAAGTATGTGATCGCCTTCGACACCACCACGGTGGTCGGTGACTCGGTCAAGGAGGTTGTCACCACCCTGGAGGAAGCCATCGCCATCGTGATCCTGGTAATTTTCATATTCCTGCTGGACTGGCGCGCCACCATTATTCCCGCGGTCACCATCCCGGTATCGCTCATTGGCACCTTTGCCTTCATCAAGCTCTTCGATTTCTCGATCAATTCGCTCACGCTTTTTGGGATCACGCTGGCGACCGGATTGGTGGTGGATGACGCCATCGTGGTCATTGAAAATGCTCAGCGGCACATTAACGCGGATAAGACGGATCCGCGCACGGCCACCTCCGCGGCCATGGCGGAAGTGTCAAGCGCCGTGGTGGCGACTTCACTGGTGCTGATTTCCGTGTTTGTGCCGGTCTCGTTATTCCCGGGGACGACTGGAATTCTCTACCGGCAATTCTCGTTGACGATCGCATTTGCCATTGCGATTTCGCTCTTCAACGCGCTCACCCTTTCGCCCGCTCTGGCGGCGCTTCTGCTGCGCGGCGAAGAACACAAGTATTCGATCTTCGATTGGACGCGCATCGGATGGCTCTCGCGTGGGTACAGGAAATTCGCCCATGGCGTGGATGCCGCAATCAAGGGCTTGGCCAGTGCCTACGGCAAAACCATCTGCAAGGTCTTGAACTATCGCTATGCCATGGTCCTGCTGTTCCTGGCCGGATTGGCCGCTACCGGATACATGTACGTTCATGTACCCACCGGATTCGTGCCCCAGGAAGACCAGAATTATTTTATTGTGGTGGTGCAGGCGCCCCAGGGAGCCTCGCTCGCCTACACCACGGATATCGCGAACCAGGCGGAGCAGATTCTGCGCGCCGATCCGGATGTGTTCGGCACCTTCGCGGTCCCGGGCTTTTCGCTTTCCGGCGGGAGTTCGTCGAACTACGGCCTGGTTTTTGCTCCGCTGAAGCCGATCGACGATCGCAAGGGCAAGGGGCACGCGGCGAGCGATATCGTGGCGCGGGTCGCGCCCAAACTCTTCAGCATTCCGGGAGCGATCGTGGTGCCATTTGAGCCTCCCGCGATCAACGGCATTGGCAGCTTCGGCGGGTTCCAATTCGAGCTGCAGGACCTGGGGCGCAACACCCTGCAAGACATCGACACCGTCGCGCACAAGATCGTGGCCGGCAGCCGCCAGCGTTCCGACCTGCAAGGATTGTTTACCAGCTTCACGGCGAATGATCCCCAGCAACTGGTGGAGATCGATCGCCAGAAGGCCAAGGCTATCGGAGTGCCGATCAGCCAGGTCACGCAGGCGCTTGGCGTCTACATGGGTTCGGAGTATGTAAATGATTTTGACTTCAACAATCGCTCCTACCGGGTTTACGTGCAGGCCGATCAGCCATTCCGCATGAATGCGCGGGATCTGCGGCAGTATTACGTGCGCTCCGACACCAACGGATTGGTGCCGCTCGAAAATATCGTCACGCTGAGGGAAACCTCGGGGCCGCAGGTGATCAATCACTACAATCTTTTCCGCTCGGCGGAAATTGATGGCGCCGCGGCGCCCGGATACAGTTCGAGCCAGGGGCTGAACGCCATGGAAGAGCTGGCGAAGCAGAATATGCTGCAGGGGATGTCGTTCCAGTGGACCGGGCTGGCGCTGGAGGAAGTCGAAGCCGGCGGCAAGGCGCTCCTCATCTTTGCCCTCGGAATAGTAGTGGTGTATCTCACGCTTTCCGCACAATACGAGAGCTTTGCTCTGCCGTTCATTATCCTGCTGGCGGTTCCGACCGCGGTATTGGGAGCCCTGCTCTTTATCTCCATGCGCGGGCTGGTGGACGACGTGTATGTGCAGATCGGTCTGGTCATGTTGATCGGGCTTTCGGCGAAAAACTCGATTCTGATCGTGGAATTTGCCGAGCAACTGGTCGAACAGGGCCGAACCATCACCAACGCGGCGATTGAAGCGGCCGAATTGCGATTGCGCCCGATCCTGATGACGTCGTGCGCATTCATTTTTGGCATACTGCCCCTCTATTTCGCCACCGGCGCCGGGCGGCTGGGACGGCACTCGGTGGGAACGGCGGTGGTCGGCGGGATGTTGTTCTCCACTGTCCTGAACCTGTTCTTCATTCCGGTGCTGTACGTGATTCTCAAAACCTTGCTGACTTCCTTCTCCGCCAGAAGAGCAGGAGGGACAGACGAGCTTGTGAAAGCTTCATAGGTCTATGCCAGCGTCCCATTCTTCCCCGCAACGCAAGGTCTTGGCGCGAACCTCGATCGCAGTCGGCAATATCTTGCAGGCTGCAGGAATTGTGGCCGCCGGTTTTGCCTTGCGGGCGTCCTGGTCAACCAGTTCGAGGGCGATTGCTGTTGCTGCCATGCTTCTGGCATGGGTTCTGCTCTATTTCTCCGCGCACGCAATCGCGCACTGGCTGGTGGGCCGGGCGGTAGGCATCCGTTTCCTCTTCTACACCGTTGGTGGGACAGGGAATCCCGAGGGCTACCCGCCGGGACTTCGTTGGATCTTTGAACATCTTCCTTTCTTTGGCGTGCAGACAGATAAGCTCTCGATGCAAAGCGTCAGTCCCGCTGCCAAAGCCCTTATGTGGTCTGCCGGGGTAACATCCTCGGCCGTCGTCCCGACTCTGAGTGCTTTCCTGGCCTGGCGCTGCGGCGTTCCCTGGAGCGGGTGGTTTTTCCTGTTTGCCCTGTTCTGGGCCCTGGGGACGCTGGCGAGCAACTGGACCAGCCGCACCGGCGATTACTCCAAGGCGCGACGCGCCCTCAAGCAGTCCTGAACCTGGAATCTAGTGGGGAAACCACTGTGGGCGGGTGGTGAAAAGGCCGTTCACGAATCCGGCCCGGTAGGTGAGGAAAAGTCCAAATCCGAGGCTGAACACACCGGCGGCGGTAGCCAGCGCGTCGCCGAATCGCCGGAAGCGGGTTTGCGTGTAGGTGACCGAGGAGCCGATCGCCATCGTGATCAGCATCATCCCAGCCATGGTCCCAATCCCAAAGATCAGCAGATAGGCGATCGCCCAGCGGGAATTGCGAATCGTCGCCAGCACCAGCAGGGCGATGGCGGCGGAACCTGCCAGCCCGTGAATGATGCCGATCACGAACGGGCGCACCGCCTGGTAGGGGTGCAGGCGTCCGAAGACGCGGTCGAGACGCGCCAGCGGGGTCTGTTCAGGCGAATGCGGATGACGCTCCGGATCATGCTTGTGGGGGTGCGTGTGGATGTAGTCGCCGTGGCTGTGGGGGTGGGAGTGCGTGCGGGCAGCGCCAGCCTTGCCCGCCAGCAATCGGAATCCGCTCAGATTGAGCACGCCCAGCAAGATCAGCATCAGGCCCACGCACAGCTCCATGCTCAGGACCAGCCGCGGCGGGATCACGAGGTTGAACAGAACGATGGCAGAGCCGACGCCCAGAATGGTCAGCGTGTGTCCCAGCCCCCAGAACGCCCCGATGAGCATGGCCGCGCGGACGGAGCGCTCGCGGCTGACGATGGTGGAGACCGCGATGACGTGATCGGGATCGGTGGCGTGCCGCATCCCGAGAAAGAATCCCACGGCAAGGATGGTCAGCAGTTCGATCATGCGATTCGGTTAGCCCCGGTATTTCAGCGGCTTGCGATTGCACAAAAACGGGCTTGCACGATATGCAGTGCAAGCGTATCCTTGCGCCGCGTGTTCAGGCCTCTGGGTACGCCGCCACGCCCAGGCCGGCCGCGCACGGGCCCGGGCTTCGAGGAGCGCCACTCGTGGCTAACGATAAATGGGGACGACAGATCCACGATGCCATCGCGCGTCGCGACGCCGCCACGCTGCGGCGGATGGCCGCCTCCGCCGATAGGGAAGAGGGCCGTATGTGGCTGACCCTGCTGGCGCGCATGCTGGAACTCGACGCCCACCGCAAACCCAGCCCGCGGATGCGGTCCCGCAGCGTGGCTGTGCTCCCGCCGGAACGCCGCGTCGCCATCAGGCGCGCCGGCTAGCCTTTCGTCAGCGGCAAGTTCTTCTCCCGCCATACCCGAATGCCACCGTCCATGGAGAGGACGTTGGTGTATCCCATCTTCTGCAGGTTGTCGGCGGAGAGAGCGGAGCGGAAGCCCCCGCCGCAGTAGAGCACGACGGGTGTCTTGGGATCGGGCACGCGCTGCTCGATGTCGCGCTCGATGATGCCTTTGCCCAGGTGGATCGCACCCGGCAGATGGTCTTTGGCGTACTCGCTTTCCTCGCGCACGTCGATCAGCACGAACTTCTCCCCCTGGTCGAGCTTGTCCTTGACATCATCCACGGTGGTTTCGCGGACGCGCTGCTTGGCGTCGTTGACCAGCTTCAGAAAACCCGGCGCATGTTGCATGAAGACCTCCGCAAGTGGGTGGACAGTATCGCCGTTCGGGCGGTTGGCTGCAAGCCGCTGCAAACCGCGGGTGACCAGGGGCAAAAAACCGCCCGGGGCCAGCCCATCATTGCCGTGGATTGATGGCTGCCCCGGGCAACGAGCACGACTCTAAGGGCGGCTGCGTCTAAAGCACGACCAGCGGCCGCATCATGTCGTGCTCTTCATGTTCCAGGATGTGGCAATGCCACACGTACTCGTGCCCGCCACGGATCCCGTAGGACTGCTTCAGCCTCGGGCTCTCCGGCACCGGGAACGGCACCTTCGGCAGAGTGAACTGCATAATCACCCGCGTCACTTCTCCTGGGTTCGTGCGCACGGTTTCCTTCCAGCCCCGGTAATTCGGATCCGGCGGCGTGAAATTACCGGTGTGCACCTTTCTGTGGTCTCCCACGGTGGCAAACGTATCCCGTCCCAGCACCTGCACATTTACCAGGTGGAAATGCATGGGATGGGTGTCGCCGGTGGTGTTGTAGATGTCCCACACCACGGTTTGACCGTTGTGATAGACCTCGGTCGGAGTGTCGAGGTAGTTCCTCCCGAAGCTGTCGGAGTAGAGCATGTCGCCCGTGCCCACTCTCTGGATGAGGCGTCCGTACTCGTCGAAGTCCTCATTCAGGGTCTTGGCTTCGCGATGGATGCTGGCCGGATTGAGATCAGGCTCGCCGAACGGCACGTGAGAATCGTGGTACGCCTGCGGCAACCCGCCCGGAGAAGCCAGCACGTTGAGGGTGGAGTTGAAATTCCACGCATCCGGTGCGCCCTTGAGCCTGCCTACGCGGAACTGCAGCAGCGTCCGCGTGTTCGGGCCTTTGCCGAGATGGGTGGAAGGCGCGCCGCCGATGCCCGTCTGGTCGGGATCGCCGGTGAAGTAGTCGTTGCGGGAATCTCCGCCCGGGAACGGCGCGGGTGCGTCGTTGTAGAGGATGAGCCGGTCGCCTGGCTGGCACTGCGAGAAATCGACGATCACGTAAGCCCGCTCCGCCGGCGCCAGCAGCAGGTTGTACGGTCCGTCCGGATTCACGCTGCCGTCGGAAGCGTAGGGCAGCAGCACCGGCGGACGGTTCAGCACCACCGGCGCGGGCAGCAGTCCGCCTTCGCTCGCGATCTGAATGAAGGCCGGTCCCGCCTTGCCCGTATCCGCTTCCTTCGGGCTCAGCATGGACTCGTAGAAAAGGTTCAGGTTGTAGAAGCGAGCCTGCGATCCGTTGAGGAAGGCCAGCAGATACCGTCTCGGCTCGACCTCCACGTAGGGATACGCCTCGCCGTTGATCACCGGCGTGTCGGAGAAGTACTCGGGCACACAGCTCGGCGTGGGCGGCAGCCCCTTGTTGCCGAAACCGTCGGAGGGTGTTCCGAGTTCCCATCGCCCGGCCGCGCCGCTGGACTCGTACAGATACGGATACCACAGGTCGCCCGGCCGGCCCCAGGCGTCGGCCACGCTCTTGAAGCTCTTGTCCTGCAGGACCAAGGGAATCGTGTACTCGAGCGGGGGAACAAGATAGTTCGTCTTGGCGCTGGCGAGGTTGGCCACTACATCATCGTTGATCAAGTACGCGGAGGCCAAGCCGGCATAGGCGTTCAGGCGGGTGATGCCCAAAGCGTGGTCGTGATACCACGCCAGGCGGGCGCTTTGGTCGTTGGGATAGTAATACTCGGCCTCATCCTTTACGCCCGGCACGCCGTTCAGGAAGCTGGGCCCATGGCTGCCGTCGGGGGCGAACCACGTGAACGGGCCGCCGTCCGTGGTCCAGGGAACCAGGCCGCCGTGCAGGTGTACGCAGATGCGGTTTTGCGCTGCTCCCATATCCGCGCCCATCAAGGTGGTGTCCACCGGCAGCGGATGCACGGGCGGCAGATTGTTTTTCATTCTCAGCCGGACGGCCGTGCCGCGATTGGCCACAATGATCGGACCCAGGTAGGCCGGGTTGCCGGTAGCCTGGTCGGTGTAGCCCCACAGCTTGGTGGAATGGGGCAGATCGGGATGCATCTGCTGGTGGAACTGCTGGGCGACCAGCTTGTACAGCACGCTGCCGTCTTTCTGCGTGGCGCCGCTGGCGATGGGCAATCCCGTTCCCAGCCCCGGAAGCGGAGAAATGAACTTCCGCAAAACCGGACTCTGCGCGAATGCCCACGCCTTTCCCTCGAAGCCTTTGAACAGGGCCAGGCCGGCGCCGGCCATGGCTGTCATCTTTACGAATTCTCGTCGGTTCATGCGTCTCCCTTTCTGACGATGTTCCGCCGGAAACACGCGGATTGCACCCCGCTGTCGGCGAAGTTGAGTTGTCGAGAAGCCTGGGGGACCCGATAGCCTTGCGACAGCGGCGGTAGGGGAGAAGTGCGGTATGAAGACACAATCCGCTGTCGCACTACTGGATACCGCCAAAGCACAAGCGGTACAGTGACCTGTATCACCTTTGCCGGTGACTCGCTAACCTACGAGGAATGACATGAACGAGCAACTGCTTCTCCGCGAAGCCCTGGCGGAGGCGAAGCTGGGTTTGCAAGAAGGCGGCCTGCCCATCGGCTCGGTGCTGGCCGATGCCGCCGGCCGCATTGTGGCGCGCGGCCACAACCTGCGGGTGCAGAGCGGCGATCCCACGGCGCACGCCGAGGTGGTGTGCATTCGCAACGCCGGGCGCCGCCGCGACTGGCCACAGCTCACCCTGGCCAGCACGCTCAGCCCCTGCATCATGTGTACCGGAACCAGCCTGCTGTTCCGCATCCCGCGGGTGGTGATCGGCGAAAATCGCAACTTTCAGGGCGCGGAGGAGCTGTTTGCCCAGAACGGGGTCAGCGTGAGCGTCTTGGATGATCCCGAGTGCATCGCGCTGATGCGAAGCTTCATCGCCGAGCACCCCGATCTGTGGAATGAGGACATCGGCAAGTGAGGGATACTCCCGGCCCGCGTCTCGACGTTCCATTTTTGGCTGGCGTGCCGTAGGCTACAAGCGATCTCATAAATTGGTTTCTCGGAGACATGGGTTTCGGAGGGGCGCGGCTTCAGCCGCGCCGGAATGACGCGTTTATGGAATTGTCATCCCGAGCAAGCGCGAACCGAGCTTGCGAGGCGAGCGCGACGCGAGGGATCTGCAGTCTTGGCACACAACTGCAGATCCCTCACTCGCGCTTCTTCACTCCGTTCGGGCGCGCTTCGTTCGGGATGACAACTCTTTGAGCGGATTGCGGCGCGGCTGAAGCCGCGCCCCTCCGAACTCCGTTTATGAGGTAGCTTCTAGTGATCGCCTGACAAGGAGAGCTGCATGAACAATTTTCTCCGTGGCATCATCGTGGGCGCGATTGCGCTGGCAGCGGGCGTATACGTCTATGCCCGGCTGGGATGGCTCGACCTGCGCGCCGACCAGGCGCCCTCGGCCCTGGAAACACACGTCGCTGGGACCGCAATGGATGAATCCACCGAGCGCCACGCTCCCCAGCAGAAGATTCCGCTGCCGCTCACGCCGGAGAACCTGCTGGCGGGCGCGCGCCTCTATCGCGACAAGTGTTCCGATTGCCACGGCAGCCCCGCCAACCCCGACAGCGATTACGGACGGTCTTTCTATCCCCGGGCGCCGCAATTCATGAAAGAAGCCCCCGACATGCCCGACCACGAGAACTTCTACATCATCAAGCACGGCGTGCGCTGGACCGCCATGCCCGCCTGGGGCGGCGTCATGACCGACAGCGAGATCTGGCAACTGGTCCAGCTCTTGGGCAGCTTCGAGAAATTGCCGCCCGAGGCCGTCGAGGAACTGAAGAAGCCGGTGGCGGCCACGCCGGCCAGGTAGCATGCGCAAGATTGCCCTGCTCGCCGTCGTGGTGGCAGTGATCGCCTTCGCTCTCAATGCCGGGCGCATCCTGGTGGTCCGCGATCTGCGCCAGGCGGATGCCATCGTGGTGCTGGTGGGCGAGACTGACCGGCGTCCGGCGCTCGCGCTCGAACTGCTGCGGCAGGGTTATGCGCCCCGCGTCCTGCTCGACGCTTCCCCCGATGTGCGCGTGTACCACTGGACGGCGGCGGAGATCGCGGAGCAATACATCCACACGCTTCCGCCCGAGACTGCGGCTTCGGTTTCGGTCTGCCGGGAGTCGGCGCTTTCCACCATGGACGAAGCCCGGCAGGCGCGGCCCTGCCTGGATGCGGTGGGCGCGCGCAGCGTGCTGGTGGTCACTTCCGAATACCACACCCGCCGCGCGCTCAGCGTGTTTCGTCATGCCTTCCCTGACCGTGAGATCGGCGTGGCCGGCGCCCTCGAGCCGGACCAGTTCGGGGTGCGCTGGTGGCGCCACCGCCAGTGGGCCAAAGTGACCCTGAATGAGTGGGCGCGCCTGCTGTGGTGGGAATGCGTGGACCGCTGGCGCTAATCTCTGCTAACGCCGCGCAAGGCCTCCCGTCTAACCGGCAACTGCAGGTGTGGGTCTCAAAGCTCCTGACATCTCTTCTGTCCTCGAAA
>Ga0181530_10000539_pt1 | contig 48554 bp, 42 predicted proteins | sample PEATcosm2014_Bin_42_FD_119769 | JGI IMG/M metagenome (GOLD analysis project Ga0181530, IMG submission 119769) | Peatland microbial communities from MTU Mesocosm Facility, Houghton, MI, USA - PEATcosm2014_Bin10_60_metaG | ecosystem: Environmental > Terrestrial > Soil > Wetlands > Peat | place...
ACGAACCCGCGAAGCTCTTGAGCATGCCATCGCCGAGGCCCTCAAGCGGATCACACCAGACAACGCCAGGGCATGGTTCAGGTTTTGCAGCGCAGTCTACAGCATTTCCTAAAATGCTCTAAACTGCAGCAGGTATGTTGCAAAGGCTCCGGCCGCCGGGGCCTTTGCCTCGCCGTAACCTTCCACGCCGACCTCTTCCTGTGGATAAATTTGTGGAATTCTTTGGGAAAGCCTCAGGGAAAGCCCTATATTTTCCTCTTGCCAAGTCCTGTTCTATCCTGATACACGGCTTAACTCGTTTTATTTCAATGAGAATATGATCAAATCGCAGTGAATCTCGCGAGAACCTTCCGATGATACGCAAGAGTGCACGCCAAGCACCTTTCCACAATCCGTCGTGAAGATTTATTCACAATGCAGGCAACCCCTAGCTGGCCGCGCCGACCAGAACCATCGGGCCAGTGGGCTGCGGTCTGCCTCCCTGCGGTTCCAAAGTGACCGCAAACGCCTTGGGAGCGAGGCCTGGCGTTAGCCGCACAACCACCGCTCCATTCTGCTGATTGGCGTCGACCAATCCGGCATTGACGGGCGCTCCCGACGAGGGGACGAGCCAGAGCTGGTAGCTCTTGCCGGAAGGCGCAGGCGCGATTTGTCCGGAATAGACACCCAAACCCATGCGCGCGTTGTAAAGCACGTGTGCCTGACCCGGAGGCTCGTTGGGTTGCTGCAAAAGGGTAATCTGCGTCGAATCCGGCGCACCGGTTATCTGGCCCATCGCCTGGAGGGCCGATGCGTCCTCGGAAAGCTGCGCCTGAAGCTGCTTTAGCTGCTTGCCGCGATCGAGATCCTGCTTCGCCAGTTCATAGGTCGCGAAGCCGAGCACGGCCGTAGCCAGCCCAAACCCGAATGAGAAACGCAGGCCCCAATGTTTTTTCCTGGTCTTGGACGGAACTGTTGGCGCGGCTCCCGATCGTGTCCCCGCCCGCTGCTCGGCGCGCACCTTGTCCATCAGCGCCGTTCGCTGCCGCGCCGTCGCTAGCTGCTGCTGGCACGCCGGGCAGGCGTGAAGATGCGCCTCAAGCGTTTGCTTCTCCCCGCCGTCGAGCGCGCTCAGCGCGTAGAGGTCTAGATCTTCCGGTTTGGCGTGCGGTCCCGTCATCCCAGTATCTGTCGCAAAGTTTGCATCGCGGTTCTCACCGGGTCTTTACTGTGCCCAGCACGGACTCGGGTGCCACAAGTCCCAATTCTGGGACGTAGGACGCCACGCTACTTCTGCTGTTCTTCCCCCACCCGCAATACCGCCAGAAACGCCTCCTGCGGAATGTCCACTTTGCCGATCCGCTTCATGCGCTTCTTGCCTTCCTTTTGTTTCTCCAGCAGCTTGCGCTTGCGCGTAATGTCGCCGCCGTAGCACTTGGCCAGCACGTTTTTGCGCAGGGCGCTCACGGTCTCGCGGGCCACGACCTTGGCCCCGATCGCGGCTTGGATGGCCACTTCGAACTGCTGCCGCGGAATCAGCTCGCGCATTTTGGAAACCAGCGCGCGGCCCCGCTCGTAGGCGTGGTCCTTGTGCACGATGATAGAGAGCGCGTCCACGGGCTCGCCGGCAATCAGGATGTCGAGCTTCACCATCGGCGACTCCCACTCGCCGGCTAACTGGTAATCCAGCGACGCATACCCGCGCGAAATCGACTTCAGCCGGTCGTAGAAGTCGAGAACAATTTCATTGAGCGGCAGTTCGTAGCTGAGCAAGACCCGCGTGGGCGTCACGTACTCAAAGTTGCTCTGGCGGCCGCGCTTTTCCTCCACCAGCTTCAGAATCCCGCCCACGTACTCCTCGTTGGTGAGGATCTTGGCCGCAATCACCGGCTCGCGGATGCTGTCGATGCTCTGCGGCTCGGGCCAGCGCGATGGGTTGTCGACCTCGATCTCGCTGCCGTCGGTCAGCGTGATGTGGTAGCGCACGCTGGGCGCCGTGGTAATGAGGTCCAACTCGTACTCGCGCTCCAGCCGCTCCTGGATGATTTCCATGTGCAGCAGGCCCAGAAACCCGCAGCGGAACCCGAAGCCCAGCGCCACCGAGCTCTCCGGCTCGAAGAAGAAGGACGAATCGTTCAGACGCAATTTTTCCAGGGCGTCCCTGAGCAGCGTGTGTTCGTGGGAGTCGACGGTGTAGAGCCCGGAAAAGACCATGGGCTTGATGTCTTCAAATCCGGGCAGCGCCGCCGCCGCCGGGTGCGCATCGTCGGTCACGGTGTCGCCGATCTTGGTGTCACCTACATTTTTGATCGTGGCCGCGAAAAAACCCACTTCGCCCGCGGAAAGCAGGCCGATCTCCACCGGCTTCGGCATCAGCACGCCCATGGACTCGACTTCGAACGATTTGCCATTCGACATCATCTGGATGCGTTGCCCCTTGCGTATGGATCCCTGCATCACGCGCACCAGCACGATCACGCCGCGGTAGGCGTCGAACCACGAGTCGAAGATTAATGCCTGCAGCGGAGCCTCGGGGTCGCCGGTTGGAGGCGGAAGGCGGTGCACCACCGCTTCCAGCACCTCGTCCACGCCCTGTCCGGTCTTGGCGCTCACCGGGATCGCGTCGGTCGCGTCCAGCCCCACGGCCTTTTCAATGGCTTCCTGGGTGTGCAGAACGTCGGCCGAAGGCAGATCGATCTTGTTAATCACGGGGATGATTTCGAGGCCGTGATGGATGGCCAGGTAGGCATTGGCCAGGGTCTGCGCCTCCACGCCCTGGGTGGCGTCCACCACCAGCAACGCGCCCTCGCACGAAGAGAGCGAACGCGACACCTCGTAGCTGAAGTCCACGTGCCCCGGCGTATCGATCAGGTTGAGCTGGTAAGTGTTGCCGTCGTGCGCCTTATACATCATGCGCACGGCGTGCGCCTTGATGGTGATGCCGCGCTCCCGCTCCAGGTCCATGTCGTCAAGGATCTGGGCCTGCATCTCGCGTCCCGTCACCGAGCCCGTTAGCTCCAGCAACCGGTCGCTCAGCGTCGACTTGCCGTGGTCGATGTGTGCGATGATGGCGAAATTGCGGATATATTTTGAGTTCATGATGCGATCAATCGGCGCGATAGCAGAGCAAACCCTAGAATATCAGCGCGCGTTCGCCGCAAGGTTTCCTCCGGGAAATGGCTTATCATCGGCATAGTGCCCAAAGTGATCCCATCGAGGCCGCGCCGACCATGTTCATGCATGCTCCGCGCACTCCTGGCGCCGGCGTGCATCCTGCTCCTGCTGCCGCTCGCTGGCTGCGCGCCGACAGATAACGCCGCAGGGCCAGCTCGCCAGCCCGCGCAGGCCACCGCGCCTCCGCTTCAGGCTTCGGTTGCGCCGCAACCCGCGGCGCAATCCGCGTCTCAGGCCGCACCCAGGCTCACTGTCGAGCAGCAACGCGTGCGCCAGCTCATCGCGCAGGTTGAAGCCGCGTACGCCGCAGGCGACGCCGACTACCGCAAGGGCATGCTCGCAGAAGCCAAAATACAATTTGACCGCGCCGTCGATCTCATGCTTTCGAGCGGCCTCGACATCAAGACCGACCCGCAGTTGCAGGACGAGTTCGACAAGATCGTCGACCAGGTCAACGGCCTCGAGATGGAGGCTCTCAAGCAGGGCAACGGCTTTGTGCCCAAAGAGGAGATCACGCCAGCCGAAGCCGCCAGCGACGTGACCTTTGCCGTCGATCCCAACCTGGTAGCCAAGGCCACGGCCGACCTTGCCACGACCAAATCGGACCTGCCGCTGGTGATGAACGACTACGTGGCCGCGTTCATCAACTTTTTCGCTTACACGCAAAAGGGTCACAACACACTGCTGCATTCGTTCCAGCGTTCCGGCCGCTACAAGCCGATGATCGAACGTGTGCTGGCTGAGGAAGGCGTGCCGCAGGATCTGATCTACCTGGCCGTGGCCGAGTCGGGCTTCCAGCCGAAGGCGATCGATCGCAAATCCAAGGCTGGCGGCATGTGGCAATTCATGCCCGGCCCCTACTACGGCTTGACCCGCAATGCCTACGTCGACGAGCGCTTCGATCCCGAGAAATCCACGCACGCCTACGCCCGCTACATGAAATTCATCTATGGCGAGCTGGGTGACTGGTACCTGGCCATGGCCGCCTACGACCATGGCACGGGCAGTATGCAGCACGCTGTCCAGAGAACCGGTTACGCCGATTTCTGGGAGCTTTACAAACGCGGAGAACTGCCCCGCGAAACCCAAAACTACGTGCCCGAGATCCTGGCCGCCATCATCATTGCCAACCATCCGCACCAGTACGGCTTCGACGACGTTACCCTCGATCCGCCGGTGCTGACCGATACCGTCACTGTCGACTACTCGATTGACCTGCGGCTTGTATCGGACCTGGTGGGCGCACCGGTTGACGAGATTGAGGCGCTGAACCCGAGCCTGCTGCGCATGGTCACGCCGCCTGACGCGTCCTTCGACCTGCACTTGCCCGCCGGTACGGCCACGCTCTTTGCCGAGCGCGTGGCCCTCATTCCCGAGGCCCGCCGCAACTCCTGGCGCTACCACCCCGTCGTGGCCGCAGACACGCTGGCCTCTGTGGCGCAGGAATATCGTGTTTCCGCGGCCGAACTGGCTTCGGCCAACCAACTCACCGCGAGCCAAAGCGGCCAATCTCTCGCGGGTATTGACGCCCTCGTAGTGCCTGTGCCCCTTGCTGCCGAACCCCTGGCGCGAGCTCGGCTTTACACCGTCCGCCGCGGTGATACCCTGGTCACCATCGCCGACCGTTTCGGCGTTTCATTGAGCCAGCTGCGCCGCTGGAACAGCATCCCCTCCGGCATACGGGTGGAAGCCGGCCGCCGTCTGCGCGTGGCAGAACCCGCGCCCGTGCGCTCCTCCTCGACCCGCCGCCGCAGGAACTCCACCACGCAGACCGGAACCTCCACAGCAAAATCCGGCAACGAGCCCGGCAAGGGGCCCGGCGCGGCCGCGTCCACACACAAGCCCGCCGGTTCCGCGCCGAAATCGGCCCATTCCCAGGCCTCGCACCCCTCCACTCACGCCGCCAACAGCGTGACGCACAAGTCCGCGAGCCCTGCCAAGCCTACGCAGCAGTAAGAAAACTATCGCAAATCTCTATTCCGCGCTTGTGTTTTTCTTGTCTTTGTGTACAAGCTAAAGCTACAATCGCTTTCGCAACCTAGATGGCTCCATCTGCTCTCTAGAAAATGCGAAACAAATCATGAGCAGCGGCAATCCGCTGGAGGCAATGGGATGGATGAAGTATTCAGGATGTACGCAATGAGTGACGGCGACCCCTTTGGGAAGCCGGGTGACCTGGACCACGATCAGGTCGAAGCTTTTGCCGACGAGGAAGATGAGTTGGAAACCGCCGGCATCCTCACCTCTTCAGACGATGATGAGGTAGTCGCCGAAGAGACCGTGGTGGTGGTCGCCGCAACGCCCGCGGCAAAGCCCGCCAAGAAGGCGGCGAAGAAGGCGGCCAAAAAGGCTGCGAAGAAGGCCGCTAAGAAAGCTGAGAAGAAGGCTCCGGCCAAGAAGGCGGCGAAGAAGACTCCCGCCAAAAAAGCTGCCAAGAAAGCCGCTAAGAAAGCTGAGAAAAAGGCCCCGGCCAAGAAAGCCGCCAAAAAGGCAGCGAAGAAAGCGCAGCCCAAGAAGGTAGCGAAGAAGGCTGGCAAGAAGGCCAAGAAAGCTGCCAAGAAGGCCGCGAAGAAGAAGTCGAAGAAGTAGCCTCGGCGCCTCCTGTGCAATCGCCACTGGCGCCGGGTTCGACGTGTCGCATGCGGAAGGCCGTTTTGCCGCCTCGCGCCATAAGAATTAAATAGGCCCGGTTCGCCGGGCCTTTTCTTATGCGCGGTTCATTGGGCCGGGTCGCTCAGTTTGCCGTGAGCTGGGTAAAGTGGCCTCGCTGATGGCGAAGGTAATCCTCAATCAGAAAGCGCAGCGTCACCGGCGCATCGTCGCCCACCACGCACTGCGCTTCCAGCCGTTCCTCGGGAACCCTATCCACCACGGCGGCGAGAATCTCGTGCTCCGCTTGCCACCAGCCCAGCAAGGTCTCCCAGGACGCGTCGCCGTATCCATGGGCCACCACCCAGACGTCCTGCGCATATCCGGGGCCGGCGTACTGCCCATCGATCGCCGCCCTCACGAATCGCTGACGGTTGTTTGCCGCCGAATCGAGCAGGTGGCCCACGATCTGTTTGCGCGTCCACCCGCCCGCCCGCCATGGCGTATCGGCAAGCGCAGGCGAAAGCGCCAGCAAGGCGCCCCGCAGTCGCTCGATCTCCGCTCGGAACTCACGCGCCGTCTCTGTCGGCATCGAACTCTCCTGGTTATGAATCCGGCGCGACCTCCGCGCTACGGCAGCGCCGCCAGCACATCTGAGGCCGCGTTGGCCGGCGTCACCTTGACCCACACCTTCGCGATCTTCCCCTGCGGATCGATGAGGAACGTGTTGCGCTGCGCAATCGTCATGGGGCCAAACGCGCCCAGCGATCCATACGCGCTCACCACCTTGTGGTCGGGGTCCGCAAGCAGATGGAAGGTCAGGCTATCCTTGGTGCAGAACTGTTTGTGGCTATCGACCGTGTCCACGCTCACGCCCAGAATCACCGCATTTTTGGCATCGAACTGCGGCAGTGCGTCCTGGAACTTGTGCGCTTCGATGGTGCAGCCGGTGGTCATGTCCTTGGGATAGAAATAAAGCACCACCCATTTGCCCCGGTATTGCTCGAGCGAGACGGGTGAGCCGTCTTGTGAGGGCAGAGTGAAGGTGGGCGCATCCTGGCCCACGGCAGGCATGGGCTCATCGGCCGCGCGAGCCGTGAAAAGGGGTATCGCGGATACAACGGCGACCATCGCCACGACGAGCGAGAGAAGAAGATACTTATTCACGAGAAACCTCCTGGGGTTGGGGATCAAGTTTTGGGGGTCATGGGCCAGAAAAACGGTCGGCTCCGGGGAATCGCTTGCTGATCCCTGAAACCCAATCCCTGACACCTGTATATCACCGCGGCGCGGCCACAATTGTCACGTTGGCGTCACTCGCTCGCTTGAGCAGCGCTTCCCGATCGAATAGCAAGGTCTTTCCGGCTTCGATCGACAGGCAACTCGCCCCGGCGCGCAGCATGGTTTCCACCGTCGATTGGCCAATGACCGGCACGTCGAACCGCATGTCCTGATTGGGTTTAGCGACCTTGATTACGGTTAGGCGGCGTTCGAGAGTGGAGGCTTCTGCATCAAGCGATGCCATGATTTTGCCGGCGCGGTCGATGGTGGCGTCGGTGCCCTCCATGGCTTCCACGGCCACGCACGCCTGTGCCGCCACCACCACGGTCTGCCCGATGTCGAACCCGGCCAGCGCCTGCGCCACGCCCAGGCCGTATTGGATGTTTTTGCGCTCGTCCTCATCCGGCGCGCGCTCGGTCAGCACGCCCTCCTGGGCCAGTAGCGGCTCCAGAAATGCTGTCGAGCTCATCAACTCGATGCCTTCATCGGCGAGCACCTTGGCCACCGCGCCGATCAGCGCGTCGGTGGAGCGCGTGCGCAGATTCAGGAGCAGCTTGGCCAGCCGCCAATCGGGCCGGATGCTACTGAAAATTTGCTTATGCTTCACCTGCCCCGCCATCACGGCCTTCTCGACCCCCTCTATCTTGAAGGTTTCGATCAGCCGCGAAAGCTCGCCGAGCGAGAGCCAGTGCACGGTCACGCCTGCATCGGCCTCGGCGCGGCGGTCAATCTCCGGATCGGTCTCTTCTTTGATGGCCGCGACGACGACCTCAAGCCCCTCCGCCCGCGCCGCTTCGAGCAGCAGAAAAGGGAAGCGGCCGTTACCGGCAATGAGGCCGAGTTTCATGATTACTTGATCACTCCGCGCTCGCTGCGCTCGATGAACCGCACCAGCAGGGCCGCGTCTTCGCCTTCCAGCGTGCGCATCTTTTCGAGCGCTTGCGTGGTGTTCAGCTTGGCGGCGAGCAAATATCGGTAGGCTTTCTGCAGCCGCTGCAACCGCTCAGGCGAAAAGCCCTTGCGCTCCAGGCCGATTTTATTAATCCCGAAGGCCTTATTCTCGCGCCGCGCGGAAGTAAGCGAAAATGGCAGTACGTCCTGCGTCACAATCGTTCCGCCGCCGATAAACGCATGCGCTCCCAGCACGCAATGCTGGTGCACCGGGCAAAACGCGCCCAGCGTCACATCGTCCTCAATGATTACGTGGCCGGCCAGCGTGGCCGAGTTCGCCAGGATGCAGCGGCTGCCCACATGGCTGTCGTGGCCCACGTGCGCGTAGGCCATCAGCAGGCAGCCCGAGCCGAGCCGCGTTATGCCGCCGCCGCCTGCCGTTCCGCGGCTGATAGTGACGCACTCGCGAATAGTGTTGCCGTCGCCCATCACAGTCTCAGTGGGCTCGCCCTTGTACTTCAGGTCCTGCGGCGGCACGCCGATGGAGCAAAACGGATAGAACGTGTTGCGCGCCCCAATCCGCGTACGGCCGTCGATCACCACATGCGAAATAAGCACGCACTCCTCGCCCAGTTCCACCTCCGGCCCAATGGTGCAATAGGGCCCAATAGTGCACGACCCCGGGATCCGCGCGCCTTCTGCGACGATCGCGCTGGGATGGATGCTCACTCTGTCTCCGATACGGGTCCCGCCTCAGAAGAACCCGTTTCCGCCTTCGAGTCCTGTTTGGATTCTGGAGCGCGCGGTACGATCATGCAGGTCAGCGTAGCCTCGCAGGCCAGTTTGCCGTCGACGGTTGCCTTGCCTGCCATCTTTCCGGCGCGCGAGCGGAAACTCACCACGTCCACCTCGATCCGAATCTGATCGCCCGGCGTCACCGAGCGGCGGAACTTGGCGCCGTCGATGCCGGTAAAGACCGCCAGCTTCGAGTGCCGGTCCTCCATATCCGACAGCATCAGCATCGCGCCGGCCTGCGCCATGGCTTCGACAATTAGTACGCCAGGCATGAGTGGATGGCCGGGGAAGTGGCCTTGGAAAAACGGCTCGTTCATGGTCACGTTTTTGATCGCGACCACGCGCTTGGCGCGCTCGAACTCAACGATGCGGTCAATCAGGAGAAACGGGTAGCGGTGGGGCAGGAAATCCATGATTTCCTGGATGGTCAACGTCATGCTGCGACTCCTAGGGAACGGTTCTTTTGGCTGCTCAGTGCTCGTTGGGATTATAAATAAAGGCGCACGGCAGTTTCCCGAAGCTTCGGCCGGATTCCCAGCGCAGCGGCGGGGCGCGAGCCGGCCACGGCCACTTTTCGCTCCCTATTGGGCCAATGGGGTTATATAGTAGCGCTAGCTCGATACCCCTTCCCCGCAATCGATCGGACAGAACCCATGGCGCACGACGTTTTCATCAGCCATTCTGCGAAGGACAAGGCCACCGCCGACGCGGTCTGCGCCATGCTGGAGGCGAATGGAATTCGCTGCTGGATTGCTCCGCGCGACGTCCTCGCCAGCATGGAATGGGGCGAGGCCATCATCGACGCCATTGAACAGTGCCGCATCATGGTGCTGGTGTTTACGGCCAACGCCAATGCCTCGCCGCAGATTCGCAGGGAGGTCGAACGGGCCGTCAATCGCGGCGTCGCCATCCTGCCGTTGCGCATGGAGGACGTGCTTCCCGGCAAATCTCTCGAGTATTTCATCGGCAACGTGCACTGGCTCGATGCTTTGTCGCCGCCATTCGAGGCCCATCTCAAGAATCTCGCCGGAACGATCAAGATTCTGCTGGCGCGAACTGAACCAGGCGCCCCAGCAACGCCGCCGCAAGCGGAAAGACCGCCGTCAAGCAGCGGTCACCGCGCGGGGGAAACAACTCGAGAAAATGCGGGCGCGCGCGAAACATCGCCCTCCCCGCGCCCTTTTTGGAGTGCAAGATCATGGACGTGGGCTGGAGGGGCCATTGCGGCTCTGCTGGTTGCATTCTTCGTTGGCGTGCATTTCACGTCGGGTCCAGGCCCGGTAGCTTCGCGGCAACCCGAGGCATCGCCGCCGCCCGGCGCTGCGCCGCCGCCGCAGAGCACCCCCGGCACAATCGTGCCCGGCGAGATAACTCCAGCCGCTCCGGCGTCCTCACCTCCGCCCGCTCCGCACAACCCGGCCTCGCTGCGAGAAACGATGAAGGCCATCCAAAAAGAACTGAGCGGCATCGGGAGACTGAGCTACACCGCCTACATCCAGAACACGGCCGGCGGCGGCCCCTCCCAAAAGGTCTTCGTCAAACAATTCAGCAACGTGGTCGCCGACCCGGCCCAATGTCGCGTCTCTTACCACTTCACGGTGTGGCAGGCTGGTGCCGTCACCAAGGACAAAGACGCCTGGTTTATTCTGCCTGCCGTGACAAGCGTCGTCGTCGAGCCGGAGAGCCAATTATTAACCCAGGAGAACGCTGCACAAGGCCATCCCAACAACGTCGTCACCTCGACCACTCCGCAAGTGACGGCGGTTGTCATACGGCGGCCCTCCGTTTACAACGCGTTTCCATTCACTGATATCGATTCCGCGGATCGCTTCGCAAACACCGTCAAGCAGGCCGTCAAATTATGCGGCGGTCACCTCGCGAACTGATCGCCCACCGCTACTTGTGCACCTTGCGCGCCTCCGCATCCGGATCCCAGAAATCCGCGGGCAGATTCTGATTGAAGCTCACATGTGTCAAGTAGAACTGGCGAACAGTGTCGCCGTTCTTGAGCCGCGTGACGGTGAACGGGGTAGGGAAGCCGTCGATGACGTGGTAGTCGTCGTACTCCTCGGTGTCGGTGTTCTTGTCGTGGTACGTAGGATCGCGCCACTCAAAGCTGCGCGCGAGCGGCAGATGCGTCTGCTCGTCCATCAGGATCGTGATGGCGTCGTTCTGCGCTGAAATCATCGTCACCTGCTGGGCCAGGTGCCGCTCGGACATTTTCTCGCCCTCGTAGAGCAGGATCGTATTCGGATCCTTGAGCCACACTCTTATTGCCCGCTCGATGGAGTGGTCGCGCCGCCGCAGAAAGTCGTCCACTATGTCCTTGTCCAGGGGCTTCTTGCCGCGGTAGGTCACTTCCCAGCCCTGCCGGCCTACAAAAAACTCCACCACGTCGCGGTGCTTGGTCACTTCAATGCGGTCGTGGTCGGGCCACTCGTGAAATTCGAAGAGTTCTTCGGTTCCCAGGTCGGGATTGCCCTGGAAGAACGCGGCAATGTGCCCCTGCTGCATCTCATTTTTCTTGTCGAGCCACGCCTGCCCGCCCATCGCCTTCACCATGGCGTCCAGCGCCTCTCGCGCCTGTCGCGCGTTCTTCTGCGCCGCGTCGTCGGTGGCTTGCGCTTGCGTCTGCGTACGCACCGCATGCGGCGCCATCAGCGCCATTATCGCGAGCAGCATCGTTGCCAGTTTCCCGAATCTCATCGTCCCCCTCGTACGGGCCAGTAGCCGGTAGCTAAGAGCTGATAGCTGAAGGCCTGCTGCCTTTTATTCCCTAGTCCCGAGTCCCTTAGTCCCTAGTCCCTGCTTTTACCCCACCAGCACCGCTCCGCCGTTCACGTTCAGCACTTCGCCCGAGATGAATCCGGCCAGGGGCGTGCAAAGAAAAACAATCGGGCCGGCAATCTCCCGCGCGGTCGCCACGCGTCCCAGCGGAATCGCCATGGCAATCTTTGGCCCACTTGCCGGATCGGCGAGCGTAGCCGCCGTCATATCCGTGGCCACCCACCCCGGAGCCACACAATTCACAAAAATCCCCTGGGGCGCGAGCTCCGTTGACAAGCTCTTGGTAAGACTGATCAAAGCGCCTTTGGTCACGGCGTAGTCGGCATGGTACGCCTCGCCCCGCTGGCCGGCCGTGGAGCTGATCAAAACGATATGTCCCCGCGCGGCACCGGGCTCTGCACCGCCGGAAGTTGTACCGCCGGTCTCCGGACCCGCACCCGGCGCAGCGAACTCCGATTGCCATAGCATCTGCCCCACCGCCGCCTGCACCAATCCGAACACCGCATCCAAATTCACCGCTAGCGTCCACCGCCACTGCGCCTCGTCCATACGCGCAATGGGCACATCCTCTGCCTCCCACACGCCGTGATTAGCCACCAGAATATCCAGCCGCCCCATCGCCGCCACGGCACTCTCGACGAGCCTGCGCCCGTCGCCCGGCGTGCTCAGCTCCTGTTCAATGGCCACGCACAGCGGCTCGCCCGCCGCGCCCGTCCCGCCGCACTCGGCCACCAACGCCTCGGCCTGCGCCCGCGCTTTCCGGTAGCTGAAGGCCACCCGCGCCCCGGCTGCGCGCAACAGGCGCACCGTTTCCGCGCCAATGCCCCGCGACCCGCCGGTCACCAGCGCAACTTTCCCGTCGAGATCGAGAGCGAACGCCATAGGCCCACGCTAAAGCATTGTCAGAGGGGATGTCGAGGCAAGGCCTGCCGCATCAATTCACCGAACGCGCCACGCGGAAGCCAATCAATTCATTGCGGATGGATTGCGTGGCCCTCATGCGGGAGGCAGAGCGCAGCATCACTGCGGTGTCGCGCCAGCCGCCGCCTCGCACCAGCCGCATGGAACTGTGGCCGTCGAGGGCGGGGCGGCCATCTTGTGGCGTGAGGTCGAAATTATCGTGCCAAAGGTCGGCGGCCCACTCGCGCACGTTGCCATGCATGTCATAAAGCCCGAAACCGTTGGACGGGAGCGCACCGACCGGAGCCGGCCCGGAGCTCTGCCCAAACACGGCGCGGGAGCTGTCGATCGCGTCGCCGCACGAGTAACGAGTGGTCGATCCGGCGCGGCAGACATACTCCCACTCAGCTTCCGAAGGAATGCGGTATTTCTGCTCAGATGCGGCCGACAGTCGGTCGACGAAAGCCTGGGCATCGTCGAAGGAGACATACGTTACGGGAATTCCGGCGACGGGCGGCAAGGGAGGGGCACGCCGAGCTGTCGGCGACGAGGCCACAAAGCGGTCGAACCAGCGTCGCTCCGGCTCCGGCGGGAGCGGCGCGGGCACCGGCGAGCCGGTGATACGGACGTACTCGCTGGCCAGCACCGGAAAGACGCCGACCGCGAACGACGCCGGAATGTCGATGCGTTTTTGCGGCATCTCGTAGGCGGCGCGATCCGGATCGTCGAGGCTGGCGCCGAGCAGAAACGAGCCTCGGGGCACAATGCGCATCACGGGCATTCCGTCGCCATCGCGGAACAGGGTGCCCGGGGGCGTGGACGGATTGATGAATGCGCCGTCGTAAATGGGCTCACCCGAATGCAAAGTCCCAATGGCGTCGCGGTAAACATTCGCGGGGCTGGCTGCAACCAGGCCCTGCGGCAGGTTGGCGTTGCCCGGCTTGGTGGAAATCAAGTCGGTGATCCAGGTGAGGAGCTTGCGCCACTGCCGGTCGTCGCGGTTGCCGTTCCAGTTGGCCAGGTTCACCGTTTGCGTGAGTGTGAATGCGATGGGGATGGTGCACGGCTCGACGATCGCCGGGACCAGTTTGCCCCGGTCCTTGCCGTAGTGGGCCTCGGTGCGCACCCAATCGGACGTAACAGAACGCGGCGACCAAAGCACCACAACCGTCGAAGCTGCGGAGATGGCCAGTTCGATTTCGGTGTCCCATGCCTGGCGTGGCGTAATCCCGTCGTCCCACCAGACTGTAACGCCGCTCTCCTCGAGCGCCGCCACCACTCGCCCGGCGATGGCGGCGTCTTCTCGCTTGTAACTCAAAAATACATCGGCCACGGCTTCGCTCTCGCGTCTTCAGATTTCATACCCGGCCTGGGGAGTTTTTGGTATGATCGGTGAACTTTCAGGTTCATGATAACCCGGAGACTGAACCATGGCGGATTCCCCACCAGTCCTGAGCAAGGAAGCGTTCCGATCTTTCAAGCATCCGCTCTACCCCAGGCGCTTCGCACTGGCGCTGTTTTTCGCGCTCTTGTTGTTCCCGCTCATCGGGGCCGGTCTGGTCGCGGGTACCATCGTGCTCGTGGTGCCGCTCTTTGCCTTCCTCATCTGGATGAGCGGCCGGGTGATTTACGCCGAATTTCTGGGACGCGCCATCCTGGTTTCGGAGCTGAATTATGCCCGCATCCACCTTATCGGCGAAGACCTGAAGGCGCGCATCGGGTACAAGAAAAAGGTCGATATCTTTGTCTATGAACAGGGCAACTTCAACGCGTTTCTTTACAAGTTTCTCTTTTACCGGCGGGCGGTTTTCTTGAACTCCGAACTGCTCGAGGCCGGAGTGACCGACGACGAATTGCGATGGCTTATCGGCAGGTTCGTCGGATACCTGCGGGCCCGCCGCGAAGCCGGCTTCTGGGGCTGGACCATCCGTGCCGCACAGAAACTTGTCGTCTTCAATTTCTTCCTGCTGCCCTACGAGCGCGCCCTGGTTTACACCGGCGACCGTATCGCCCTGGGTGTGATCGCGGGCGACATCTCCAGCGCGGTTTCCGCCATGCAAAAGATTTTTGTGGGCCGGCAGTTGGGCTACTCCGTCAATCCCAGCGGCATCGTCGCTCAGCATCGGCTGGTGAAAGGCTCCCTGTTTGCGCTGCTGGCCCGCTTACCCATTGCCTATCCCCACATGACGGCGCGCTACGTGGACCTGATCGGCTTTGCGAAGAAAAGTTACCCGGAGCAGTTTCAGCGTTTCGATGCGGCGAATCCGGGGCTGCCGGACGACCTGGAGCGGCTGACCGCGTTACCCAATGCGGCTCCAGGTTCCGGCGGCGACCCGATTTTCATTCCCCTTGTTGCGGCCATCGCGGTTCTGGCGCTCGGGACACTCTTCACGATGAAAGTTGTGGTGCCGCGCTTGAATCGCCCCACGCCTTCGGACTACTCAGAACCATCCACGGGGACAACGCCAAGCGAAACCACTCCCAGCACGTCCGGTACGCAGGGAACCGCAATCACGTATACCGGGACACAAACGCAGCCCTACACTTCGGCAGACGGCCGCTACAGCATTCAGTTTCCCTCCACGCCCACAGAGAGTTCCTCGCAGATCTCCCTGGGAACGAGTGGAACAACCACGCTCTATCAAGCCCTCTTAGACCAGGGCAGCGTCTCCTACCTCGTGGCTTGGTGCGACTATCCTTCGGGATACCTCGACAGCGATCCGCAAACCGCCCTGGCAGGTTTTCGCGACAACATCGTCAAGGCGGAAAAGGGCACTGTTACCAGCGATGACGCCATCGATTTGAACGGCGTTCCCGGCCGCTCGTTTGTTTTTACCGGCCAGGACGGCAGTACTTACTCAGTCCACGATTTTCTGAGCGGCCAAAGGCTTTACCAAGTGGTGGTGACCATCGGCAGTGGTTCCACTGCGCCTGGAGCTGACGACTTTCTGAACTCGTTCCGCATCCAGTAAGCGCGCAGCGACGATCACCGCAGAAGTAGCGCCGGTCTCCAGACCGGCTGTACTGGCGGCGTCCGCGCCGCCAGCAATCGGGATTTCCCGCAGTCTCCTACACCGCGCGCAGCACCCGCGCCGGCAGCAGGATGATGGATTTCACCAGTTCCAGCACGCCGCCCACCGCGATACCCACCACGCGGAACGGGAGCAGCAGCAGCCAAATAAACGGATAGAGCACCAGCGCCAATAGCGCCAGCGGCCAGCACAACACGAGCAGAAAGCAAAACAGAAGGAATTTTACCATTGACCCACTTCCTCGCGATTGAATGCTTGCATCGATTGCATTCAGAGCTATTCTACGAAGCCGGGGCGGCCAAAGTTCCCGCGTCTTGCACTGCCAGCGCGGCCCAACGCAGCGCGCCATCGGCTCACTAGAGGGCTCGATGGCATTTTATCGGAGATATATGCCAGTCTGTCTACCATCCTTCGCTGGATGCTTCCGGATCATCAATCGTCCGACTCCAGAATAGTACCGTTCTGGCCGACGACCCATAAATGACTTCCATCGCCGGTCCCGAAGATCCCGTCAAGCTCTTGTGTCGCTCCGGTGTTGCGCGTGGTCCAGCTCGCGCCTCCGTCATCCGACTCCAAAATCGTCCCGCCCCAGCTGGGGACCCGAAGATGCCGGCCGTCGCTGGTCCCGAAGATTGAATAAAGCGTCGCCACGGTGCCGCTGCTGCGCGCCGTCCAGCTCGTGCCCCCGTCGTCCGACTGCAGAACCGTGCCTGTAGAGCCGACGGACCACAGAAATTTGCCATTGCTGGTCCCGAAGATCGAATAAAGATCGCTTGCTGTGCCACTGTTGCGCGCTGTCCAGGTTGCACCCCCGTCGTCCGACTCCACAATTGCGCTCGCAGAGCCGGCGGCCCACAGATATTTGCCGTCACTGGTCCCGAAGATCGACCAGAGGTCGTTTTTGGTGCCGCTGTTGCGGGCCGTCCAGGTTGCGCCCCCATCGTCCGACTCCAGAATCGTTCCGTGACCGCCTGCAACCCAAAGATGCTCCCCATCGCTGGTTCCGAAGATCGATTGAAGCCAATTCGAGGTACCGATGTTGCGCGACCTCCAGCTCGTGCCCGCGTCGTCCGACTCCACGATCACGCCGTACTTCCCGACGGCCCAGAGATGCTGGCCGTCGCTGGCCCCGAAGATCAAATAAAGGTCATTTGAGGTGCCGCTGTCGCGCACCGTCCAGGTCGTGCCCCTGTCGTCCGACTCCAGAATCGTGCCGCTCCCGCCGACGACCCACAGATGCTGGCCATCGCTAGTCCCGAAGATCGCGTTAAGCGGTTGTGCTGTGCCGCTGTTTCGCGCCGTCAATGGCTTTCCTCGGCTTATGAAAATTACCAACCCCACAAGCGCAATCACCAAAATTGTCCTCCCGAGAACAGCAATCATCCCTATGGGATGAAATTCCGCGGGCACGGAGACGTCACTGAATTCGCGAGCGGTTTCGGTTGGCGCTTTCGCTAGTTTGGAGATGTCAACGGGCACGGGAGCAGGCTCAACAGCCGCGGCGTCCGGCTCCCTCGAAGAGCCTCTCGACACATCCAGCTCGGCTTCTGGCTGAAGAACCGGCTCAGACGCCCGAGCTTCGCGTTCCCGCTGCTGCCTGATCTGTTCCGCTTCTTTTTCGGCGCGCAAGGCGGCCTGTGCCGCTGCCTCGCGCTCCGCCGCATCCCTGAGACGCGGTTCCTCCTGCTCTTTCTCCCGCTTCTCACGCTCCTCGGCTTCGCGTTCCCGCTGCTGCCTGATCTGCTCCGCTTCCTTCTCGGCGCGCAAGGCGGCCTGTGCCGCTGCTTCCCTTTCCGCTGTCTCCCGCTCCGCAGTTTCCCGAGCGGCGCGGTCCAACTCTCCGTCAGCCGAAATACCGAGAGCGTTCAGCGCCTTGGCGTAGTCTTCATGCGATTGCTGGGCTCCGCGAATCCTCTTCAATTGCGCTTTCAGTCCGTCCAGAATCTGGAACCGCACCTTGGCCCATTGCGGCTCGCTCTCCGTGTAGTCGATCAGCGGGCTGCTGGGAACCATCTGGCGATCGGCGAGGAAAGGATATTCGCCCCAGTCGCATGGCTCAACCAACACCGGCACGATGATCATCTTTCCCAGGCGCGCGCGCTCCGCAATGCGGGGCATCTCCCGGTTCTCAATGAACTCGGAGTTCAAGAAGCTTTGGCTTACGATCAGCAGCGCGATCTGCGATTGATCGATCTCCGATTCGATGAACCGCCTGAATTCATCGCCGGGCTTGAGCTCCTTATCGAACCAGAAAGCGACTTTGTGCCGGCGCATCGAATCCATGAGAAAGGGAATCAGGCTGTATCGATAATCCGGGTCCAGCCATCTTCTGTCTTCGCGGGCGTAGCTGACAAAGACGCGGACGACGTCATCGCGTACGCCAGAGATCGCGTTATCGTTCATGGATTCGAGGACCTGTCGATTGGGGCAGTCTGCTATGGCCAATATAGGCTAAGCATGCTCAGATGGGACACAAAAAATCGAGGAGACCTCGACTCCTCGGGAGCCGCGCCTGCAGAATGTGGCATCGGAATCGCCAGACCGCAGACCTCACCGCTTCTTAGTCTTCGCGGGTGCCGCCAGCATTTTCTTGCGCTCGCGGATGACTTTCGCGCGCTCCTTTTCCGGCAAGGCCAGCACGGCCTTCGTCTTCTTCGGGAGCTTCTCGTAGATCAGCGAGTGCGCCCGGCGCAGCTCGTCCTCAATCTCTCGCGGCCGCAGCACATCCCAGCGCTCCATGGTCACCCAATGCGTTTTCGCAAGGTAGGGCGATGCGCAAATCCCCTCGCGCTCGAGCAGTTCGTGAAACCGCTCCGCTCCGCAATGGAACCACAACACGCCGGTGCCCGTGCCGTCGAGATCGATCATGGCAAACATTTTTCCGCCAATGTCTCGGTCGCCTGCCCAATAGACGAGGTGATGGCCCCAATTCAGCGTCTCCGAAACGTGCGGCAGAGCCAGGCAGATCTCGCGAACGCGCTCATTGTCCATGAGGCAGAGTGTAACTCCGCTGCGCGAGCCTTGAGCTGTCTTGAGCGGGCCCGGGACAAGCCCAGCTCTACACGAATCCGAGATTGTTGGTGCTGAAGTTTCCAATCGACGGCAGCACCGCAGGCAGATCTCCCACGCTTACGCCAAACCACTGCGCAAGGGTGGCCGCATACTGCGAGCTGGCCGTCGTTGGAACCCAGCGGCCGTTCGAGTCTGAATCATCCGGGCCACCCAACGCCAACGTCGGATAGGTGCCGTAAATTTGTCCGCCTTTGACCGCGCCGCCGATCACGATGTGATGCGCTCCCCACGCATGATCGCTGCCGTTGTTTGAGTTCGGCTGGAAAGTGCGGCTGAAGTCCGACATGGTAAAGGTGGTCACCTCGCTCGCTACGTTCAACTCCACTGTGGCGTTATAAAAGGCGGCAAGCGCCGGGGAAATCTCCGCCAGCAACGAGCTTTGCAACCCGAGCTGGTCGGCATGCGTGTCAAAGTTGCCGATGCCGGCAAAGAAGATCTGACGCTGCACGTTGAGTGCGGAGCGGACTTGAATGATCTGGGCAATCTGCTGCAGTTGCGCGCCCAGCCCGTTATTCGCCGGGAAGACCGTTTTCAGCGGCGTAATGGACTGCACCGCGTCGGCAAGCGTCTTGGCGTACGCGTACGCATTCGTCGTGATGGAGTCGTCGGCCTGCACCAGAGCGATGCCGGTATCCAGTGTCAGCAGCGCCTGCGCGGTAAGCTGGCGCGCCGAGCATTCCGAGCCTTCAGAGCAACTGGCTTCGCCCAAATTCCCTGGCGATACCGAAACCGGTGTGGTCGAATTGCCGTTGCAGAACAACGTGTCTCCGGCCACTGAAGTAATCATCGGGATGGAAGCGCCCTGGTTGTAGCTGGCTCCGAGCACATCGGCCATGCGGCCGGCCCAGCCGGTGGGAGTGGCTGCGCTTTGTGCCGCGTTCTGCCACTCCAGTTGCTGATCGGGATGTGAAAACAAGTTGGTGGGAGCGGTTTGCCCGGCCTGGTATTGCGCCCGCGTAAGCGGTTGCACCAATGTGCCCACATTGGCCACGAAAGCCGCATTGTTGCTGTTGAAGAGCGTTTGAATGTCGGGCAGGCTGGGGTGCAACGCGAAGTTGGGCGCGGGGGTCAGCGGCAACAGCGTATTCTGCGCCAGCGCCAGATCGCCGCGCAATGAAGAGTATTGCCCATAGCCGGTGGTATCGAACGGAATCAGCGTGTTGTTCGCATCGTTGCCGCCAAACAGAAACACGCACACCAGCGCCTTGTAGTCGTTGCTGGTTGCCGCCAGAGCATTGAGCGCTCCAAACGGGCGCAGGCCCAGAATATTGCCGGCCGCCGCAAGGCTCGCGCAACTGATGAAGGTTCTCCGGCTTGATCGCATCGCATCTCTCCTATGGGGATCGGACTCGTTCCGACGCCCTTTTCTAGTGCATGACTTTGTACTGCGACGAAGTGATCACCAGGAAGGTCGCCACGCGTACCTGTTGCGCCGTTCCCAGACCGTTGATGGCGCTCAATATCTCAGTGCGCATGTCGGTCGGCATCTGCCCGTGCATGAAGATGGTGCCCAGCATGTCAACCATTTGGCCGGGACTCGCGGATGCAAGCCGTCCCAGCGCGCTGGTGGCGCTCAGATCGATGTTGAAGCTGGTGATTTTGTTGTTCACCAGACTATCGCCAAGCGAAAGGCGCAGAATTGCCGATGCGGTGTTTTCCAAATCGAACTCCGGCGCATTCAGCGTCGTTCCCGGAACCACATAGCTCGGCGGGAAGAAGTTGAAGACGCTTCCCGAGCGGTAAGGGCGCTCGTTCAAGTTGTTGGAGTAATTCGACAGCGAAAAATACGAGCTATTCGGATCGGTGTTAGTAAATCCCACGGCGCGCAAAAAGTTTGTCATCCACAGCATGGGTTCGCGCAGATGCCCGCCTTCGAAAGTCGGGTCGGCATCTCCCGCGCGCGCTTCGGTATCTTCCAGAATGGCGCGAATCACGGCCTGCATGTCACCGCGCACGCCATTGCCGTTGTTGGCGAATACCGCGGAAATTCGCGCCACGTAGGCAGGACTTGGCGTGCTGGTGACCAGGTGCTGGATGAGTTGCTTGCACACGAACGGTCCCACATTGGGATGGTCGAAGATGTTGTTCAGCGCGCCCTGCAGGTCTTCCTCTGCGGTTTGGCCCCCGGGCAACACCGTGCCATTCAGGAGCGTCTTCGACGTAGTATCGTGCTCGCTTTCGACGGCCACCATGGGTGCCAGGTAATTTGCCGTGCCGTTGGGAAACTTGGTGGGTACGCCGCCGCTGGCCGTGGCGTAAGTCCAGCCGGTGTATGCGGCGGCGAACTCCTGGACCTGGGCTTGCGTGTACGTTGGGACCGGATTTCCGCTGCCGTCGAGCTGTAACGTGCCGTCGTCATTCAGCAAATCCAGGCCCAGGGTGAACAACTGCATCAATTCACGCGCGTAATTCTCGTTCGGGATTTCGCCGGCCGGCGCCTTGGCGCTGTCCAGCATGTTCAGGTACGCGCCCATCCCTGGCGATACTGAAACATCGTGCATGATGGTATAGAAATTCGTAAACGCATCCTGCGCCAGGGTGTTGTGGTAGTAAGTAATCGTTGTGGCATTATCCGTGTCGCTCGAGATCACGAAGATTTCGCTTAGCGCGAATGCCACCCGCTGCCGCAGTTGGTCGGGCCCTGTGAGCACCGTCTGCCACCACTCTGACTCTTCGCAGTTGGTGGGCGTATTCGCAGCCAGACACACCGCCGGCAAAGGCGTAGGGATGTCCGCAAGCGGCGTATCGGGCGTGTTGAATTGCTGCGTGATCCAGGCATCCATGCCCATTGACTGCACCTGGCGGATGGTGGCCAGCGAAGGCCCGAACGTGGCCTGATCGAGCAGCCGCGCCGCCGTGGGCACGGTGGTCACATAAATGGCTGCATTCATAGCGTTCGAAGCCGCTGCGCCGGGACTCGGATTCATTACATTGACACTCAGCGTATTGGTGCTGCTGGGAATAGTGACAGTGGCCTCCAGTTCGGTCGAAGACACAAACGTCGTCGCCACATTAGTCCCTCCCGCCTGGATCTGTGCGCCATTCACAAAACTGGCGCCGTCCACCTCGAGCGTGTAGCTGGTTCCGGAGACGGGTGTTGCCTCGGCCCCAGCGATCGACGGAATGGGGTTGAGAACGCTCACCGGCGCTGTGCCAGAAACCGACGGCGATTCCACGCTCACGGCAGTTACATTCACTGTGTTGTTCGCCGGAATCGTCGACGGAGGCGTGTATACGCCGGCGGCAGTAATTGTGCCCACGCTGCTGTTGCCGCCCGCAATGCCATTCACCTGCCAATTCACCGCAGTATTCGAAAGGTTGCTGACCGTCGCGGTAAAGTTGGCCGTGCTTCCCAACCGCACCTGGCTGGCGCCTGAGACGGTGATAGAGGGTTGCTGCTGTTGCGTGGAATTTCCACCGGCCGAGGAGCCGCAGCCATTGATGAGAACAGTGACGCCGAGCACGAGCGCAGAGGCAAGGACAAGACCGCGGAGCCGCACGTTCACGGGGGGACCTCCTTACGGCGGGGAAACAGGTCCCGCGGGCAGCGGCGGGACGGGGGACTTTCCAGTGTTAACCAAGCGCCCGGGGGAAAGTTGCGCTTATCTGGGTAATTATTTCAAGCCCCGCGTCGCCCGGCGCTACTCATTGTCCGCGGCAAGCTGCAGTTCGTCAGAACTTCGTCTCGAAGCTATTGAATCTCCGCTCGAGCTCCCACTCTGCCGCCGCCTTCTCGCTCTTCTCGAGAAACGCCCCGCACTCCGCCGACGGCTTTTCAGCGCCCAGCGCCTGACCCTTGCACGCATCCACGGGCGCGCTGAAGTCGTCTGGGTTGGCCCACAAACTCGCGCCGGGCAAAAAGTCATGCTCCATGCCGGTCCGCGCCAGTTGCTTCAGGTCCGTGTAATTCAGGTGGTAGTCCAGCGCCGCCCTCACATATTCGTGCGCCAGGTCGATCCGGCTCACGCCCTCGTCGTCAGTCGAGAGCGCCACCGGCACATGCGCCGCGCGATAGATCGGGAACGGATGCTCCGCGCGCTTCACGCCCAGAATTCCCTCATTCGAGCTCAGATTGATTTCGACCATCACGTGCTTTGTGGCCAGCTCCTTCAGCAACCCCGCCGCGTCGTCCTCGTCGATCACGTCCACGCCGTGGCCGATGCGCTCCGCGTGGGCCATCTCCACCGCCTGGCGGATGTGGAAGCGCAGCCCCTCCGGCGGCACCAGCCCCAGCGTCAGCTCACCTGCATGCAAAGAAATGTGTACCTCGGGATACATCGAGTGCAGGTAGCCAATCATCTTCATCTGCTGCGTGTAGTCGCGCATGGCGACGTAGTCGTCCTCCGGCCGCACGAAGTTGATGCCCACCCAGGTGTCATTTTTCGCGTCGATGCTCGCCTCGACCGCCTCAAACCCCAGCAACGTTTGTGCAAAAACCAATTCGGGCGGAAGGTCGCGCAGCACCTGCCAGATGTAGCGAACCTCGACCTGGCAAGCCGGCGTCGCCTGCGCAGTTCCGCAGTGCTCCAGTTGTTTGCGCTGGGCCTCGGCCGCGCGCACCTCTTCACGGTCCGCGGCTACCTCATCGCGCAATCCCTTGACCAGCAATTGCTGGCGAAACTGCGCGAACGCCTGCGGGTCGGCCTGCGCCAGTTCCGGACTCCAGCCGATGTCGTGTACAATTTGCGCGGCATTGCTGAAAGGCGGCGTCACCATCAGCTCCAGATACTGCTGGTTCTCGGCCGCGGCGCGGCTCGCTACCTCGTCGACCCACTCGCCAGTGTGATCCTTCAGGCCGGGGGTGCGGTCAAAAACCGCGAAGAACTGGTCGTGCTCGCTCCAACCCGATGTGGGCACAAAACTGCGCACTGATAACGAATCGATCAGCTTGTCATAGAGCAGTTGCGTCTGCCGGTCGATGTTGCCGGTGAACCTCGTTGCCGGAATCAGGTTGCCGGTGCAGGGCGGTGCGGCCAGTGAAAGCGCCACCGTATTTACGCATGCTCCGTCCTCGGCGGCGTCGCGAATGAGGGTTTCGGCATACACCGCGCCAGAAAGGTGCACGTGCAAATCCGCGCCCTTGGGAAACTGCAACAGAAAGGCGCGCAGCGCCGCCGGACCCTGCCTTACGGCCGCCTCGTAGGCCCGTCCCGCGCGAGCTTCGGTCCCAGGCCCCGCCGCGGATCCGTTTTGTCCGCGGGTGGAGGGTGATTGAGCCCAGAGCGTGGCAGCAAAAATCCATCCCAAACAAGCGTAAAACCATGCCGTGCGTCGGATCATAGCTTTCCAGTGTATTCCAGCCCACAAGTCCGGCGCGCAGGGGTTTGGCCGACCACAATCCGGTTGGTATACTAGGTCTGGTTGTTTTGAGCGCACGGCAAGTGGAAACGCCCACCTTACCCGGCAACGCCCCACCGGCAGCACCGGAATCCGCGCAGATTCATGCAACTTCTCGTCTCGACTGAGGCCAGGTAGCTCAGTGGTAGAGCGCGGCCCTGAAAAGGCCGGCGTCGGCGGTTCAATCCCGTCCCTGGCCACCACTCCATGCTGAACCAACGTTGCAAGGCCATTGGACCGCGCTCGTGCCGTTGAGCGCAGCGAAATGGTATCGCCCGCGGCCCTCCGAAAGGCCGGCGTCTCAAGTGCGTTCCGCGGCTACGCGTCCTGTCGCTTCTCTCTGTAATACACGATCAAGTCCATGTACTTGGGCGGTGCGGTCCCCAACTGCCGCAACATCGTTGTCACTTGTCCGCGATGATAGCTGCCGTGATTTACTACGTGCTGCAGCATAAGCCAGAACACATCCGATCGCGCCGCGCCGCGGAAATCCTTGTACTCGATGCGGCGCTCGACGCCCTCCGGTCCGAGCGTCTCAAGCACCTCACGCATCCCGCGTTCCAGTCGGGCCCACTCCTCGCGCGCCGCGGCAAAATCAGCCATTCGCTCCGGCTTCTGAAAGCCCTGGGGCTGCTCGCCGCGCCATCGCTTCAACCAAATAGATTCGGCATCGCAGATATGCGCGATGGTGTCACGTATGGAACTGAAACTGTTGCCCAGCGGGCGGGTGAACTGCTCCGGCGTAAGCGCAGCTACGGCCTCAAGAAGCCGGTCGCGCGCCCAGTAGTTGTAGTCGACGAGAAGGCATAGTTCGTCGTAGGTCATGGAATTCAGCTTACGTGACCGAACTTTGACGTGCCAGCTCCATGGCGTGGCGCTCCATGCCTGATCGCGCATCTAATCGTTCGCGTACAATGAACGTGTTCTCTCTCCGGAGGCTCATACCCTGATCGCCGCGTTCGCCACTCCCCAGCTTGCTGCTGCCAGCCCGCTCGGGGGGCTGCTCCGGGAGATCCTTGTCTTTGCGCCCCAAAGCTTTTTGCGCCGCCAGTTGAGGATGGTGTTCAGCGACCCATTTTCCTCGGTGCATTACCACTGGAATCTCTTCGACGCCTGCATGCTGCTGCCCTACTTCGCGGTAATGATTCTGCTTTCCTTCTACGGCATTCACCGCTACACCATGTGTTACCAGTACTTCAAGTACCGGAAGAACTACGATCCCAACCCGCCCCGGCATTTCGCTGAGTTGCCACGCGTCACCGTCCAGTTGCCCATCTTCAACGAGCAGTTCGTCATCGACCGCCTCATCGAGGCCGTCTGCGCCATGGAGTACCCGCGCGAAAAGCTCGAAATCCAGGTCCTCGACGACTCCACCGACGAAACCACGGCCGTTGCCTCCGCCATCGTCGACCGCTACGCCGCCCTTGGGGCACCCATCGTCTACATTCACCGCACCAACCGTCACGGCTTCAAAGCTGGGGCGCTCGATGCCGGCCTCAAGGTCGCCAAAGGCGAGTTCGTCGCCATTTTCGATGCCGACTTCGTGCCTCCGCCGGATTGGATCATGAAGGTCATCCATCACTTCGTCCAGCCCGAGATCGGCATGGTGCAGACCCGCTGGACGCACCTCAATCGCGAGTACAGCATGCTCACCCAGATCGAGGCCATCCTGCTCGATGGGCATTTCGTTTTGGAACACGGCGCCCGCGCCCGCTCCGGCGAATACTTCAACTTCAACGGCACCGCCGGCATGTGGCGTTGCCAGGCCATCGCCGACGGCGGCGGCTGGCAGCACGACACGCTGACTGAAGACACCGACCTCAGCTACCGTTCGCAGATGGCCGGCTGGAAGTTCAAATACCTGCCCGAGGTGGAATGCCCATCCGAGCTGCCCATCGAAATGACCGCCTTCAAGACCCAGCAGGCGCGCTGGGCCAAGGGACTCATCCAGACCAGCATCAAGATTCTGCCCAGGGTCTTCCACTCCAATACGTCCACGCGTAACAAAGTCGAGGCCGTCTATCACCTCACGGCCAATCTCAGTTATCCGCTTATGGTTATCATGTCGGCGCTGCTCATGCCCGCCATGATCTGCCGCTTCTATATGGGCTGGTTCCAAATGCTGCTCATCGACGTGCCCCTCTTTACCGCATCCAGCTTCTCCATCGCAGTCTTTTACGTCATGAGCCAGCGCGAGCTCTATCCCAAAACCTGGAAGAAGACCTTTTACTATCTGCCCTTTCTCATGGCGCTCGGCATCGGCCTCACTGTGACCAACACCAAGGCCGTCATGGAGGCTCTGTTCGGCATCAAGAGCGCCTTCGTGCGCACGCCCAAATACCGCGTGGCGCAGAAAGGCCAGAAATCCCAGGCCGCCAAGTACCGCAAGCGTCTCAAGCTCGCCCCCTGGATCGAACTGCTGCTCGGCTGCTACTTCCTCGCGGCCATTCTCTACACCTTCTCGAATCACAACTACTTCACCGCGCCGTTCCTCATCCTGTTTGTGATCGGCTATTGGTACACAGGCCTGATGAGCCTGCTGCAAGGGCGCTTCGAGCGCTGGCGCACCGGCGTCGACGCCGAAGAATCCAGTCCCAAGCCGTTTCCGGTGGGGGTATAACGCATTTCATCCATGATTCGAGCGGCGTTTTGCTCGCCGAACGAAATTTGCAAGAGGTGAACGATGCCAGCCAGCGCCTTCGATAATTCTCTGGTCAGCGATTTGGGCATTGCCCTCTTTTGCATCATTTTTATTTGTGGCGTTGGCTTCCTGATCAGCCTCCAGAGCGGCTGGTTCTCTCTTGGCCGGCGCTTCAAACGGCAATCCGACCCATACGGCGAAACCAAAACCGCGGGCCCGTACTTCTACACCGTTTACATGCGCTGGTGGAGCAAGTACTCCAGCATGATCCGCCTTACGGCCGCAGGCGACGCACTCTACGTTTCGATTCTGTTTCCGCTCCGCATCGGCCATCCGCCGCTGCGTATCCCGTGGGACGAAATCCGGTTCGGCAGAACTAAACTCTTCCTCCGGACCTACATCCTGCTTACCCTCGGCAATGAGGAGAAGATACCCATGCGCATCTCCTTGCGCATGGCGCGCAACCTGGAGATACTCGACCGGTGTCCGCAGTGAGACGGAATTCGCGCCTCCCTGAAGCATCGCGCAGCCGCGCAACCCCGTTATGCTACATTGTCGCCATGCCCTCGAAGCGTCTGGTCGCTGTTGCTCCGCTGCTATTTCTAGCTTTTGTGTGTCAGGTGTGCGCAGCGCAGGCCGGCCAGCCCGCTACGCCTGCCCACCCAGCATTGACCGGCAAGTCCAGCACACCCGCTCCTGCCACACCTGCCGAGGCGCAGCCCGGCACATCCGCAAACCCGACCTGTAACGGCGGCCCCTGCGATTACGAGCAGCCTCACATCACCATCGCCACTCCCGCGCCTGCACCCGCGCCGTGGCTTTTGCCCGACCGCATCCGCTGGGCTGCTGAAGTGCTGCTCCTGATCCTCGCGTATCCGGCCCTCCTGTTTGCCGTCTCCGCGCTGCGCAAGATCGAGCGCCAAAGCCGCTACGCCGAAACCGCTGCCCTGGCCGCCGCCGAGAGCGCCAAGGCCGCGCTGCTCTTTGCCGAGAATCAGGCCAAGGCCGAGCGTTCGTGGATCCTCATCTCCACCAAACCCACCCCCGGCGTCGTCAATGGCTTTTCCGTGGTCGCCACCAACCGCGGCCGATCCCCGGCCCGCGTCGTCTCTCTCACCGAAGGCTTGGTTATCGTCCAGGACGAAGCGGAGTTGCCGCCCGCTCCCGTCTTCAAGGACCCGCCCAGCCCCCCGGTCGCGCCCATCATCCTGCTGCCCAGCGAGTCCGCAACCATCAGAACCTTCCAACGCGATGAAGTGAAGTCGATCTGCGAGTCCCCCGAACAGGTGCTCCGTGTCGAGGACTGGAAAGAGAAGATCTACCTCTACGGAAAGGTTGCCTACGCCGAACTGGTCGCGTCCAGCGATGACACGCATGAAACCGCCTGGTGCTGCTGGTACATCCACGGCCGCCAGAAAAGCGGCATGATCATGTCCGGCCCGCTCGACTACAACAGGCATACGTAGAACGGCGCGTCAGCACGTGCACCCGAGCAAAGTTGTCATCAAGAACGAAGATGTTATCCTGAGCGACCGCAGTCGTATCCGCGGCAGCTTGCATTATATATCGAAACGGATATACTAGAACAATGAAAGAGATCGAGTTCCTTGGCAATTCGCTGAGAGTCATTAGCGAGTTTCCCAGGGACGCCCGCCAGGCAGCCGGCTATCAGCTCAGAAGAGTGCAGGATGGGAGCGATCCTGAGGATTTCAAGCCGATGTCGGATTTGGGTACGGGCGTGGTGGAGATCAGGGTCTGGGTCGATTCGGGGACATACCGCGTCATTTACACGGCACGGTTCACAGACAGAGTGTATGTTCTCCACGCGTTCCAGAAGAAGACGCAGAAGATACCGGATCGGGAGAAAGAGATCGCGAGGAAACGGTTCAAAGAGCTCATGCGAGGTCGCAAATGAAGAAACAGAAAGTATTCGCCAACGTCTGGGACGCGATTGAATCGTCGCCGCAGGAAGCCGCAAACTTGGAATTGCGCTACCAACTGATGGAGAGAATCTCCGGCATCGTCAAGCGCGAAGGCTGGACCCAGGCGGAAGCCGCGAATCGCTGCGGCGTCACGCAGCCGCGTATCAACGATCTTCTGCGTGGACGCATCTCGCGCTTTTCGCTCGACGCCCTGGTCAACGTCGCGTCAGCGCTTGGGCGCAAGGTCAAAATGCGGCTCGAAGCGGCGTGATGCCGTTTGCTGACCCTTTCGCGGGCAAGGGTGCTCACGCAAGCGGCGAGGTGCGGATTCCTCTTCACACCGTCAAAACAGTCCCCAAGGCTGCATCCTTTGTTCCACCGGAAGTGTTCTCCGTAAGCTGCCATCGGTGGATTCGTTGAGGCCGACATTAGTCTGACCCTTCCGAAACATTCGGGGCAGCCAAAAACTTCGTCACGCAAACGCAACCCATCATTCACGGCAATGAATTGCCAACCAAGTGCGCGTTCGTCAGCTGAGCCGTACCATTTCTTGACTTCCACCTCAACCATTCGAGCCATCGTCCACCCCTCGGTCTTACCGCCCCGTCCCGCCCACCGTCATCTTATCCAGCTTGATGGTCGGCATGCCCACTCCCACCGGCACGCTTTGCCCGTCCTTGCCGCAGGTTCCAATGCCTTCATCGAGCTTCAAATCATTGCCCACCATCGACACATACTTGAGCGCCTCCGGCCCGTTGCCGATCAGTGTGGCGTCGCGCACCGGCGCCGTCACCTTGCCATCCTCGATCAGGTAGGCCTCCGACGCCGAAAACACGAACTTGCCATTCGTAATGTCCACTTGCCCGCCCCCGAAGTTCACCGCATAGAGCCCGCGTTTCACGCTGCGCAGAATGTCCTCAGGCGCATCGTCACCGGCCAGCATGTAGGTGTTGGTCATGCGCGGCATGGGGATCGATTGGTAGCTCTCCCTCCGTCCCGACCCCGTATTCGGCATGCCCATCAGCCGCGCCGATAGCTTGTCAGATAAATATCCTTTGAGCACACCGCCCTCGATCAGCACGGTCTCCTGCGTCGCCGATCCCTCGTCGTCCACGTTCAGCGAGCCGCGCCTGCCGGCCATGGTTCCGTTGTCGACGACCGTCACCTTCGGGCTTGCTACTGGCCGCCCGATCAATCCCGTAAACGCCGAGGTCCCCTTGCGATTGAAGTCGGCTTCCAATCCATGTCCCACTGCTTCGTGCAGCAGAATTCCCGGCCAGCCCGGCCCCAGCACCACTTCCATTTCGCCGGCCGGCGCGGCTACTGCGCCCAGTTGCAGAATCGCGCCGCGCGCCGCCTCTTGGGCAAGATGCTCCGGGCTCTTCGATCCGGTAAATTGATCCAGGCTCGACCTGCCTCCGCCGCCCGCCGACCCCTTCGTCGTCACCGCGCCGTCTTTTGCAATCACGAACACATTCAACCGGCAAAGCGGCTGCGTGTCGCTGGCAAACGCTCCATCCGACGCCGCAATCAGAATCCGCCGCATTTCCTCGCTGTAACCCGCCCGCACCTGCACCACGCGGTTGTCGTAGGCTCGCGCCGCGCGGTCGGCGCGCAAAATCAGCTCTAGCCGCGCCGCCAGATCCAGGTCGAAGCCGCCCAGCGGAACTGGGTAGAGATCCGCCGTCCGCGTCTCTGTAAATCCCTGCACTGGCTGCTTCGCTGGCCCCGACGCGATCAGCGCCGCCGTCCGCGCCGCATGCAGCAGCCGCTCCGGGTTCAGATTGTCGGTATAGGCGTAACCGGTCCGCTCCCCGCTCAGCACGCGGATGCCGCAGCCGGCGCTGGTGCCCTGGCTCGCCGATTTCACAATCTGTTCGTCTACGCCCAGCGCCGTGGCCGTAACTGACTCGAAGTAAAGGTCCGCGTAGTCGCCGCCCGCGCTCAATGCCTCGCCCAGGCACCGCTCCAGCAGCCTCTCGGTAATGCCAAATTTCTCAAAAAAGTAGCGTCGATGGCTCGAATTTGGGGAAGTCTCGTGCCGCATCATCGTAACCCCAGTGTACGCCGGGCGCGTCTCTTCTATCAGACAGGCCGGAGGCCGCGTTCGCCGCATTACTTTTGTTGATACCTTACCCGGCCGCGCCCTTCCTCCTGCAATTCTCTGCGTGCTAGGATTCGTCTTATGAAGAAACTGCTTGCAACAGCGCTGCTCTTGATGGTGTTTGCAAGTCCCGCGTTCGCTGCCGGGTCCCATCACCACCACCATCATCACCACCATCATCACCACGCGTAGTCGTTGCCTTTCGCGCTGCTTCCCCCTTTAGTTGGGCAGAAGCTTTTGTGTCTCTATCCCTGATCGCGTTTCGCCGAAAGCTCAAGGCGTGTTAACGTTCTTGCCATGACCGATCAGGACGATCTTCGCTATCCCGTGGGGCGCTTCCGCCCGCCCGCCGCCAGCATCCCCGGCATTCGCGCCGCGCATATTGAAACTCTGCGCCTGCTCCCCGAGCGCCTTCGCGCCGCGGTCGCCGGCCTCAATGAAGCTCAACTCGACACCCCCTATCGCGACGGCGGCTGGACTGTCCGACAGGTCGTGCATCATCTCGCTGACAGCCACACCAACTCCGTCGTTCGCTTCAAGCTCGCACTCACCGAGGATTGGCCCACCATCAAGCCCTACGACGAGGCCGCGTGGGCGCGCCTGCCCGACTCGTGCCTGCCCATCGATGGCTCGCTGGTCTTCATTGACGCGCTGCACGCACGCTGGGTGGCTCTGCTCCAATCCATGTCGGAAGAGGACTTCCAGCGCGGCTTCAATCATCCGGAAATGGGCCGCCAAAACTTGGCCGCGTCGCTTGCGCTCTACGAGTGGCATAGCCGCCATCACGTCGCCCACATCAATAACCTGCGCCAGCGCATGGCGTGGTAAGGGAACGCCATGCACGCCGGCGCCACGCCTCGACAGAAAGCCGCTGCAGAAGAATCTGGCGCCGCCACCGCCTCCCCCGCGCAAATGGCAGGGATCATCGAATCCTATCTGGCCGCGCACCCCGCCGCGGCTGTGCTTGAAGACGGCCGCGTCCTTTTCGACATGCGCACCGCGCGCTATTCCATCGCCGAGTCCCATGGCCGCTGCCTGCTCGAGCTTTGGAGCGACGAGCGCAACCTCGTGCGCACCGTCGTCGATGTCAAAGAGCGCGCGCAATCGCTGCGCCTGGCCACGCGTAAGATGGGCGCGGCCCGGCCCCAGTTCCTCGAAGTCGCCCCCACCAGCGACCGCCGCACTCCCACCGCCCGCGACGGCGCGCGCCGCAACTATCAGCGCCTCCTCGAGCGCGTGCTCTCGCGGCATTTCATGGGTTCGAAAGTTGACGGCCTGCGCACCGCCATGGATCTCGAGCACAGCTTCGGTCCCGCCTACGTCCGCGGCCGTTTGCTCAAGGGATCCGCGGCCCATGCAGTAATTGGCGTAGGCGCCGCCGAATCCGCCTCCATCATCGATGGCGTCCTCACCCTCGGTATTCTCTGGCTCGACTACTGCCGTCAGCACGCCGACGCGCGCCGCCACTTCGGCGGCCTCAAAGTTGTCGTTCCCGCCGGCGGATGGCGTCCTACAGCCGAGCGCATGGCCTGGCTCAACCACGCCGCCGCAGATTTTGAATTATTTACTCTCGATGAGCGCAGCGAAGATCTCCTGCCTGTCGACTTCCGCGATACCGGCAACCTTGAGTCGCGTCTGGTTCACGCCTTTTCGCGCCCCGCCGCCCTCGAGCGTAGTAGCTCCGGAATTGCCCGCCTTCTCGCGCTCGTCCCCGATCTGGCGCGCGAGCGCGTCGAAATCCGTCCCCATTCCGCGACCGAAGTGGGGATATTGCTGCATGGTCTGGAATTTGCTCGCGTGCGTCACGGCGTCGCGGCTCATTCCTTCTCGCGCGAAGACGAAATCACCTTCGGCGCGGGGCCGAGCGAAACCCCACTCACGCCCGAAAATGAAGACCTCTGCCGCGATCTCTTGCGCCGGCTTTTCCTCAGCCGCCACGCCGACGGCGCGCACACCGATCCGCTCTTCCGCATGGCGCCCGAGCGCTGGCTCGAGTCGCGGCTGCGCACTGCGCTACCCGAACTGCTCCCGGAGCTGCGCGGCGATCTCGTCTACAGCCAGGTTCCCGCACTTTCTACCGGCGATCGCGGCATGCTCGATCTGCTCACGCTCGACCGCAACGCCCGCCTGGTTGTCCTGGAATTGAAAGCCGACGAGGACCTGCATCTCCCCTTGCAGGCCCTCGACTACTGGATGCGCGTGCGCTCGCTCAACGCCGACCGCCAACCCGCCACAGGAACAACAGCGCCGCTCTCGGCCTTTACCCGCAGCGGCTATTTTCCCGGCGTCGAACTCTCGCCGCTCCCGCCGCGTCTCATTCTCGCCGCGCCTGCCCTGCGCATTCACCCGGCCAACGAGACGGTGCTGCGCTACCTCTCGCCCGAGATCGAGTGGGAGCTCCTCGCCCTAACCGAACACTGGCGCCGCGAGCTCAAAATCGTCTTCCGCAAACGCAGCAGCGATCCGCGCTGATCGCGGATCGACGCCTTCATGTTCCCTTGTTCCCTCGGTCCCTGTTTCTACGGCTTCGACATCAAGTCCGGCATCGGCTTGCCCGTGGAAAAGTCAATCGGCACCGAAACATGCTCCTGCACGATCAGCCACTTTCCGTCGATCTTGCGATACACGTCGGTCACGCGAACCGTCATGTCCATGGGCGACCCATCCGCGCCCTTCCCAGATAGACTCTGGATGCTGTGTCCATACGCGATCTTACCGTCAGATGCAATGCTCAGGTCGCTGACTGTGAATTTGATGGGCCCAGGCAGCATGGCAAGAAAATCATGCCAATCCTTCTTGTAATCATCCCAACCCACGTGCTGCCGCGGAACGCCCACGTCAAACACGAACAGGTCATTGCCCGGAACGTACACCTTCATGATCGCGTCCAGGTCTTTGGCATTGGCGGCCGCCGCAAACTGGTCTTCCAGCGCGCGAATCTCCCGTTCATCCCTGGTCTGCGCCCGCGCCGGCAGCCCCGCGCTCAGGCATCCCGCCACAAGCGCAGTCCCGATCAAACCAAATACAAATCTCCTCATGACCTCTCTCCTCGTCTCAGTTGCTGGATTTTTGGGGAATCCGATTGCCCTGTCAGGCTTTGAGATATACGATTCGCCCAATCGCCCTGTCAAGCGGAAAATCGTCTTGCGCAAGCGCCACGCCGACCGCACGGAACCAATCAGCCCGGCCAGCCGATTTCTTGTTCCCTTGGTCCCTCGTTCCCTGCCGGGGCCCCCGGCGGCTTTGCCGCTGGGGTGGCTTGGTCCCTGCCTTATTGCCGTAAACTGGAGTGGTTATGGCCATTGCTGCTGCCTCACCCATCATTAAGCCGCGCACGCCCCAGGGCGTGTTTTCGAATGAGCCCTTCACTAACTTCAACGAGCCCGAGAATGCGCGTTCCATGCGCCGCGCCCTCGATGAGGTAGCCGTACACCTCGGCAGCGATTACCCGCTCATCATCGGCGGCAAGCGCCTGAGAACCGCCGAGCGGATTCGCTCCGTCAATCCCGCCCGCCCTGCGCAAATCGTCGGCGTGCACCAGAAGGCCGGCGCAGCACAGGTGGATGCCGCCATGACGGCCGCGCTCCGCGCCTTCGATTCCTGGAGCAAGCTTCCAGTCGAGGACCGTGCCTCCCTGCTGCTCAACGCCACGGGCCTCATTCGCAAGCGCAAGTTCGAATTCATGGCCTGGCTCACCTACGAAGTCGGCAAGAACTGGGCCGAGGCCGATGCCGACGTAGGCGAAACCATCGACTTCCTCGAGTTCTACGCCCGCGAAGCGCTGCGTCTGGCCGCCGCCGCGCCGCCCATTCAATATCCTGGCGAGCGCGACGAGTTGTTCTACATCCCGCTAGGCGTGGGCGCGGTCATTCCGCCCTGGAACTTTCCCTTCGCCATCATGGCCGGCATGACGGCCGCCTCCATCGTCGCCGGCAACTCGGTCATTCTCAAGCCATCCAGCGACGCGCCCACCATCGCCGCGCGTTTCGTTGAAGTCCTGGAAGAGGCCGGCATGCCCGACGGCGTGGTCAACTTCTGCCCCGGCTCCGGCGCGTCTTTTGGAAACGCCATTGTTGAGCACCCCAAGACCCGTTTCATCGCCTTCACCGGATCCCGCTCAGTCGGCCTCGAAATTCACCTGCGCGCCGCGCAACACCATCCCGGCCAGATCTGGATTAAGCGCACCATTCTCGAGATGGGCGGCAAGGATTCCATCCTCGTGTCGGAAGATGCCGACCTCGACGCCGCCGTTCAAGGTGTGGTGGCATCGGCCTTCGGGTTCAGCGGTCAGAAATGCTCGGCCTGTTCCCGCGCCATTATTGAAGCGCCCCTTTATGACGTTTTTGTGGAGCGACTGCGCGAGCGCGTCGCCACGCTCACCGTGGGCGATCCCGTAACCAATTCCGATCTTGGACCCGTCATCAACCAGGCCGCGCTCAACTCCATGCTGGGCTATATCGAGACCGGCAAGAAGGAAGGCAGGCTGGTCGCCGGCGGCAACGCACCGGCAACCAGCGACGGTGGCTACTTTCTTGAACCGACCATCTTCGCCGACGTCGCGCCCAACGCGGTTATAGCCCAGGAAGAAATTTTCGGCCCCGTGCTGGCCGTCATCAAGGTGGCCAGTTTTGAAGAGGGCCTGCGCGTGGCCAACAATACCGAGTACGGTCTCACCGGCTCCCTTTACACCAACGATCCGGCCAAAAAAGGTGCCGCACGCATTGCCTTCCACGTCGGCAACCTCTATTTCAATCGCAAGTGCACGGGCGCCATGGTGGGCGCGCATCCCTTCGGCGGATTCAACATGAGCGGCACCGACTCCAAGGCCGGCGGACCGGACTATCTTTACCTGTTTACGCAGGCCAAGAGCGTGGCGGACAAGCTCTAGCGTCGTGAGTCAGAAGTTAGTATCACAATGAGTCTGTCATCCTGAGCGAGTCCCGGCGTGCCGGGACGAAGTCGCAGGATCTGCGGTTGTCTTTCAATGAATTTCAGCCCTGCACACGATCGCATCCAAGAGGACTGATTGACTCGATGACGGCCCTCGAATTCACCGTCGTGGTTTGGGCGCTCTCCGCGCTCGCAGGCTTTCTCGGCGCGCTCACCGGCCTCGGCGGCGGGGTCGTCGTTGTGCCCGCGCTCACCCTGGCCCTCGGCGTCGACATGAAATATGCCATCGGCGCCTCGCTGGTTTCCGTCATTGCCACTTCTTCAGGCGCTGCGGCAGCCTATGTGCGCGAGGGTTTCTCCAACATCCGCATCGGCATGTTTCTTGAAATTGCTACGACCATCGGCGCTGTTTTGGGTGCGTTCCTGGCCAGCCGCTTCAGTACCCACGCACTGGCAATCGTTTTCGGTCTGATATTGCTGCAGGCCGCGTACATGTCGTTCAAAGGCATGCCGGAGAACGCGGAACGCGTGCAATCGGATGCGCTGGCCACGCGGCTGCGCATGGGCGGCGCTTATCCCGTCGCTGGCTCGCTCCAGACCTATGGCGTGCGTAATGTCCCGGCGGGCTTCGCCATGATGTTCGGCGCCGGCGCGCTCTCGGGCCTGCTGGGCATCGGCTCCGGCGCCGTCAAAGTGATTGCCATGGACCGCGTCATGCGCATTCCCTTCAAGGTTTCTACCACAACCAGCAATTTCATGATCGGCGTCACCGCCGCGGCCAGCGCCGGACTTTATCTCAAAAATGGATACATCAACCCGCAGGTGGCCATGCCGGTGATGCTCGGCGTTCTTACGGGTGCGCTGTTGGGAGCCAAACTGCTTGTGCACTTGCGCGTCAAAACGCTGCGCTTGGTTTTTGGCGCAGTCATCCTGGCCCTCGCCATCGAAATGATCGTGAACGGCATTCTGGGGAAGGTGTAAGCAATGGACGATCGCCGCCTAGAAACGATCATCGGCCGGCTTTTGCAAGCCGGAGTTCTGCTGGCTGCGGCCACGGTTCTCTTGGGTGGCGTCCTCTATCTCGCCGGGCGCCATGCGGACCGCGTCCACTATCAGGCCTTTGTGGCCAGCGGCCCAGACGCACGTACGCTTGACGGCATCGTGCGCTCCGCCGCTCACTTTGAAAGCCTGGGGATTATCCAATTCGGGCTGCTGCTCCTCATCGCTACGCCTGTGGCGCGCGTGGCTCTTGCGATTGCAGGATTTGCTCTGGAGCGCGACCGCCTCTACACCGTGGTCAGCGCCATCGTGCTGCTGATTCTATTGGCCAGCCTGCTTCACGCAACTTGAGATTCAGTGGGAAGGGAAGTTCCGCGGTTGTAAAAACGAAGAGCAACCTGCGAAGCGACTAAATTGAAAATGTCATCCTGCGCGAAGTGGGCCGCGCTTCGCGCGGCCCACGAGCCGAAGGACCTGCATCTGTTTTTCGCATCCAAAACGGGCTCACCGCCAGCGGAACCGCCCTACGCCACGGCCCCCGGCGAACTCCGCGCCTCGGTTTCCATCTTGTGGCCGGCTTCGGCCGCGGCCCTTGCCAGCACCCGGTGATGAATGGTGAACAACGCCAGTTCCAGCCGGTCGCCCACGCCGGTCTTGTCGTAAATCGACCGCAGATAATTTTTGATCACCTGTTCGGTGGTCTTGAGCCGTTGCGCAATCTCGCGGTTCTTGCATCCCTGCACAATGAGGGCCACGATCCGCATTTCCTTGGGGGTCAGGCGGTCGCGCACGCGTGTTCCCACCAAATCCTCTTCGGGCGACTCCGGTTGCGCAGTCTGCGTTGGCTGCCAGGTTTCGCCGGCGGCCACGCGACGCACGCACTCTACCAGTGCCGTCCCCGTCACGTTGCGAAACACCACGCCGCGAAATCCCTGTTGCATGTAGCTGGCCGCGTTTTCGTTGTTTTCTATCACCACAACGCCGCGGCTTCCCGTGGTCTCAATCAGCATGGAGAGCCGCGTGAAATCCGGCTGCAGCGAGGCCGCAAACACCACGATGGAACCGGGAAATGTGGTGATGGCGTGGAACATGCGCTCCAGGTCGGTACATTGCGCAATAATGCGCATGTCCTCGTCCATAGCCAGAATCTTGGCGGTCCCGGCGCGGAAGATCGCTTGTGAATCGGCCAGGATGATCTTGTTCATGGTATTCGCCCTTACTGCCTTACCCTCTCGGGGAAACTGTACGATTCAAATCCGGGAACTAAAAAATCCAGCATCCATTCAACTTCGGCGTGAGCGGCCTTCATCCCACCGTCCCTGTCGGCGGAAAGACAACCGCCACTGGCAGTGTCCATTCTTCGCACATTGCCTGCCGAACCAGCTTACTCGGCCCCCCGGCATCATTCCAGACCTACGGCTCCTCGGGGTGCTTCTATCACCGAGCTTACAGCCTGTTGGCTTCCTGAGTCATCAAATCCTTAACCCGGCGCCATAGAAACCATTAACTAAAAAGGGACCGGGAGGCACTAAAATCCGAGTATGGCGAGGCCGATCCTCCTGGCAATTGACGACGACTTAAGCGTCCTTGAGGCCGTGGTCCAGGACCTGCGGCGGCAGTACGGCAATACTTACCGGGTGATGCGCGCTGCCGGCGGGCAGGCCGCGCTCGACACGCTGGCCCAGTTGAAGTCGCGCGACGAACCAGTGGCGCTGATCATCAGCGACCAGCGTATGCCGGGCATCACCGGCGTCGAACTGCTGGAGCGGGCGCGCGACATCTATCCTGACGCACGCCGAGTGCTCCTCACCGCCTACGCCGACACCGAGGCGGCCATTCGCGCCATTAATACCGCGCGCATCCACTATTACCTCAACAAGCCCTGGGATCCGCCGGAAGAAAAACTCTATCCCGTCCTCAACGATCTTCTCGAGGATTGGCAGGCCGGTTACCGGCCGGTCTTCGAAGGCCTGCGCGTCATCGGCTCTCGCTGGTCACTCGCCGACTTCCGCGTGCGCAATTTTCTTTCGCGCAATCATGTGCCCTATCGCTGGCTCGACGTGGCTGCCAGCCCCGAGGCCACCAAACTTCTTGGAGATCGCAATCTCGATCCCGCCAAACTGCCCGTCCTGATTTTTGCCGACAACACCGTGCTCGTCGATCCGGATCTGGAAGTGCTTGCCAGCCGCGTCGGCCTCAGCGTTCAAGCCGCCCAGGAGTTCTACGACCTGATCGTGATCGGCGCCGGTCCGGCGGGCCTCGCCGCCGGCGTCTACGGCGCCAGCGAAGGCCTGCGTACCCTCGTCATCGAACCTCTGGCGCCCGGTGGGCAAGCCGGCTCCAGCTCACGCATCGAAAACTATCTCGGTTTCCCTTCCGGCATCACCGGCGCCGACCTCGGACGCCGCGCCCATGCCCAGGCATTCCGCTTTGGCGCTGAGTTCATCACCCAGCGCGCCACCGGCATGCGCATCGACGGCCAGTACCGCTTTGTCCAGCTCGCCGACGGCCGCGAGATTTCCAGCCACTGCGTGCTGCTGGCGCCCGGCGTCCAGTACCGCAAGCTCGATATCCCCGGCGCCGATCGCCTCACCGGATGTGGTATTTACTACGGCGCGGCCTTGATTGAGGCCCGCGCCTGCGAGGGCGAGGAGATTTACATGGTCGGTGGCGCCAACTCCGCCGGCCAGGCCGCCCTCTATTTCGCCAAATATGCCACCAAAGTAACCATGCTGGTACGCGGCGACGGCCTTTCGGCCACCATGTCGAAATATTTGATCGATGAGATTTCTCGCACATCCAATATTGTGGTAGAGGCGCAAACCCAGGTGCTGGAGGCCTTCGGAAATGAGCGCCTGGAGTCGTTGCGATTGCGTGGCCCGGCGGGGGAGTCGCAGGTGCCGGCCAGCTCTGTTTTTGTATTCATCGGCGCAGTGCCCGTCACGGCGTGGCTTCCTCCGTGCATTCTGCGCGACGACAAAGGATTTATTTTGTCGGGTTCGGACTTGCGCAAGGATGGGAAGTTGCCGGAACTATGGCACGAAACCCGGGAGCCCCTTCTGCTCGAGACCAGTGTTCCCGGCGTCTTTGTGGCCGGCGATGTGCGCTACGGCTCGATCAAGCGCGTGGCCTCCGCGGTGGGAGAAGGTTCCATCGCAGTGCAGTTCGTTCACCAGTATTTGGCAGGGTTCTAGCGGGCTGGTTCCATAAATCTGGTTTTGAAAGGGCACGGCTTTAGCCGTGCCGAAAGAGCAAGAAAGGATTTCGGGGCTTTAGCCCCTGAGGCAAGTTTGTTGCGAAAAGCAAGATGAGCGAAAGTCCACAATCCATCCAGGTCGAGCCGATTCACCTCCGCGACGTCGCGGAAGCTCTTTCACGCACCCGTCTCTTCGCCGAGACTCCCTCCAGTGAAATCGGCGGTATCGATCTCGTCGATCGCGTCACCGTTAAAACCGGCAGTGTCCTCGTCGAAGCCGGCGAACCGTGGAAATTCTACTGGCTCGTCCTCGAGGGCGAAACCTGCGCCAAGCGCCCCGAGCCGGATGGAGCCTGGACCCTGGTCGGCACCGCGCGCGCCGGCGATGGCTTTGGCGAAACCCCATTGCTCACTTGCAGGTCCGCGTCCATGTTCCGCATCATCGTGGCGCAGGATTCCGTGCTCCTTCGCTTCAGCGAACAGGATTTCTGGTCCCTGCTGGCCTGCTGCCCCGCGGTGCGCAAGATCGTTCTCGACGATAGCGCGCAACGCTTGCAGACCTATCAGGTCGAGGCCCTGCACCGCGAAAAACTCGTCTCCCTGGGCACGCTCGCCGCCGGTCTCATGCACGAGCTCAACAATCCCGGCTCCGCCGCCAAGCGCGCCGCATCGCAGCTTCGCGAAAACCTTTTGCGCCTGCAGGAGATCAGCCTGCGCGGCAGTGCGAAGCCCAAAACCCCTGAACAAATCGGCTGCATGAAAGGGCTGCTGGAACATGCCCTGGGCGGCTGCAACCTGCAGGCCATGAGCAGCCTCGATCAGGCCGACGCCGAAGAGGCCATGAGCGAGTGGTTGGCGCAGTCCGGCGTGGAAAACGCCTACACTATCGGCCCCACGCTGGTTTCCATGGGCTTTGATCGCCACGAGATCGCCTGTGTTCAGGAACATTTCGACGCGCCCGCGTTCTCCGACGCGCTCAACTGGTTCGGCGCGCTGGTTTCAAGCGTCACACTGGTCTGTGCCATCGAGGAGAGCATTGCCCGCATCAACGAGCTGGTAATGGCAGTGAAAAAATTCGCCTACGACGAGCGCACCCCGGGCAAGGAACTCGACGTCCACGACAGCCTGCAGAGCACCCTCACCATCCTCGGTCACAAGCTGCGCCTTAAACAAATCCAAATTGAAAAGCGCTTCGCGGCCTCGCCTTCCACCATCAAGACGCGCGGCTACGCCCTCAGCCAGGTATGGACCAATCTCATCGATAATGCTGCGGATGCCTCGCCGGAAGGTGGGAAAATCGAAATCGCCACATGGTCCGAGCCCGGGCAGCTAGTGGTGTGCATCGGCGATCACGGCTCGGGCATCGCACCCGATGTCCTTCCTCACATTTTTGAGCCGTTTTTCACCACCAAACCCCAGGGATCGGGCACCGGTCTCGGCCTCGAGATCGTACACCGTATCATCACGCAGAAATTCGGCGGAACGATCGCTGTAGAATCGGAGCCCGGCAACACTCGCTTCATCGTGCGCCTGCCCATGAACGTTGCCGATGCAGACCCCGCAACGAAGAGCTAAAAGCTGACAGCTAGCGAACCGTCAGGTTCGCCTTCAGTGGCGTATTCGCCGACGAATCCCCCACCATCACTTGGAATTCGCCCTGCGCCACCTGCCATGCGTGCGCCTTCTCTGACCAATACGAAAACGCGCGCGTGTCCAGCTTCACTTCCACCGTCTTCGATTCGCCCGGATTCAGCATCACCTTGCTGAATGCCTTCAACTGCACGGGCGGCTCATTGCCTTCGTCGATCGCCGGGAAGCCCAGATACACCTCGGCCACCTCAGCCCCGACGCGCTTGCCGGTATTCGTCACCTTGAAACCCACGGTCGCGTTCGCGCTGCCCGGCTGCTTGCTCACCTTCAGCCCGTCGAATTTGAACTCCGTATACGAAAGCCCGAAGCCGAACGGAAACAGCGTCGGAATGTTATGCGCGGTGTAGCCGCGGTAGCCCACCTCCAGCCCCTCGCTGTAATGCGCAACGCCGTTCACGCCCGGATACTGCTCCGCATTGCTGGCTAGCGTATCCTCCACGCTGCGCGGAAAGCTGAGCGGCAGCTTGCCGCTGGGATTCACCTTGCCCGTCAGCACGTCGGCCACGGCGCGCCCATCTTCCTCGCCCGGATACCACGCCTCTAGCACCGCAGGAACGCTGTCAATCCAGGGCATCAGCACTGCCGATCCGCTCTTCACCACGACCACGGTCTTCGCATTCGTCTTGGCCACGGCTTTGATCAGCTCATTCTGTGCCGCCGGTAGCTCCAGGCTCTGATCCCGTCCCTCGGTGTCCTGGTCGCCCACCATTACGATCACCAGCTGCGCACGCTTTGCCGCATCCGCGGCCGCGTTGATGTCGCTGCCATCCATGACGGTCGGGCGGCCTTGCAACTCCGCGCTCAGTCCGTCGTACGGCGTAATGGTGTAGAGCGGAATCACATGCGAACTGCCCCCGCCGCCGGTGTTCGGCCGCACCGCGTACGGCCCCACTATCAGAACTGTACGCAGCGAGGTCGCATCCAGCGGCAGCAATCCGCCGTCGTTCTTCAGTAGCACGATGCCCTGCGCCGCAATCTGCCGCGCCACCGCGCCGTGCTCCAGCACCGGAATCGGAACCGCTTTCGGTTGCGGCCCAAAGTCGCCAAACTCGATCATCTTCGCGAACCGACGCACCAGCTTCTCATCGAGCAGCGAAACCGGAACCTCACCTGCATCCACCGCCTTGCGCAGTTCTTTATCGAAATAGATCCCCGTCGGCATCTCCAGATCCAGCCCGTTCAGCGCGCTGGCCACGGTGCTTTGTGTCGCGCCCCAGTCGGAGAGCACGAACCCGTCGAATCCCCATTCTTTTTTCAACACCCCATTCAACAGCGGCGCATTCTCGCAATTGAACGCCCCGTTCACCTTCGGGTACGCGCACATCAGCGACGCCGAATGCGCCTCCTTGATCGATGCCTCAAAAGCTGGCAGGTAAATCTCGCGCAGCGCCCGCTCGCCAATCTCTTCATTCACGCTGTGCCGGGCTGACTCCTGGTTGTTGGCCACGTAGTGCTTCACATTCGCCATGATGCTCGTGCTTTGGATGCCCTCAATCGTGGCCACGGCAATGCGCCCGTTGAGAAAAGGATCTTCGCCGAAGCTCTCAAACACGCGTCCGCCCTGCGGCACGCGCGCAATGTTGATGTCGGGCGACTCAAAGAGCAGGCTGCCCAGCGAACGCGTTTCCTCAGCCTCGATTTTTCCATAGGTCCGCGCCAGTTCCGGATCCCATGTTGCCGCAAGGGCAATGGGCGCGGGCATTGCGGTGGCCGGCGGCTGCGGGCTCGCGCCGCCCGGTCCCACGCCTGCCGGGCCGTTCGTCATGTGCAAATCGGGAATGCCCAGCCGCGGCGCGCCCGGCACCATCCTGTACCGCGTAGCATCGTGCACGCCGTGCAATTCCATGATCTTTTCGTCCAGCGTCATTTTGGCCACGATCTGCCGCGCCCCCGCGACGGCTTGCGCATGGGTTACATGAGCCTGCTGTGCCTCAGCCGCCGCCGAAAAGCCGGCCGCGATGAGCGCCGCAACGGCTATGGCTGTTGATCCAAGGAAGGAAATTCGTAGAGAAGGAATTGCAGGAGAGAATTTTTTCACAATGTTCTCGATTCAGAAGGTCAGTCCAGCGGAATTCTACCATTCGCGCGCTCTTGCATTCTTGCTCCCTTGCTCCCCTCGCTCCCTGCTTTATTGTGGTAGCACCACTTGAGCCCCACCGGCGTATGATGATTTCCGCAAGCAATTCATTCCCTCAAGAGGCACTCCCGTGATTGGACTCAAGATTCCCCGCAGCCACGCCGCATTCCTGTGCGCGCTGGTTTTTGCGTCATGCGGCGCGCTCCATGCCGCCAAAACCTGCGATCCCCGCGACCTCGGCGCCAAGGGTGACGGAACCACCAAGGACACCGCCGCCATCCAGGGCGCCATCGACGCCTGTGCGGCCGATGGCGGCGGCACGGTTCGCCTCACCGCGGGCACTTATCTGAGCGCCCCCATCGTACTCAAGACCAACATCACCCTCCAACTCGACAAAGGCGCCACGCTGCTCGGCTCACCCGATCACGCCGACTATCCGGCAAAAGTCGAGTTCCGCCTCCCCACTCTTCAGCCGCTGGTCAGCGCCACCAATGCCGACAACGTGGCCATCACCGGTGAAGGCACCATCGACGGCCAGGGTGAAAGCTGGTGGCAGATGGCGCGCACCGTCCACGATGCCGGCGTTATGGGCAATCCCCATCCTCGCCCGCGCCTCATCGTCTTCGACCACTGCAAGCATGTGCGCGTCGAGGGCGTCACCATCCAGAACTCGCCCTTCTGGCAACTCGTTCCCTACTACTGCGACGATGTGCTCATCCGCAACGTGCGCATCCTGGCGCCGAACCCATCGCCCAACACCGACGCCATCGATCCTTTCTCCTCGTCCAACGTGCGCATCGATCATCTCTACGCCGACGTGGGCGACGACAATATCGCCATCAAGTCCGGCGCCATCAACTCCCCGGGCGGCGATGACCCGGCCCGCGACATCACCATCACCGACTGCACCTTCAAGCACGGCCACGGCCTCTCCATCGGCAGCGAAATCGCCGGCGGTGCGCACAACATCGTCGCCGAGCGCATCCATTTTGAAGGCACGGACAACGGCATCCGCGTCAAGGCCAACCGCGACCGCGGCAACGACGTCAGCGATCTGACCTTCAGCGACATCGACATGAAGGACGTCAGGAACCCGATCGTCATCAGCGAATACTACCCGCGCATTCTGCCTCCCGCGGGAGATGTAGCGCCGCAGCCCGTCACGCGCCTCACGCCCCACTTCCACAACATCGTGCTGCAGAACGTGACCGCGACCGGCGCCGACATGGCCGGAGCCATCGTCGGCCTGCCTGAAGCACCGGTCAGCGATATTGTGCTGCAGAATGTCACTCTCAGCGGCAAGACCGGCCTCTCCATCGGCTACGCCAATGTCACCGGCCAGAAGGTGAAGGTTACAGCCGAGCAAGGCGACGCCATCCTAAAGATGGCCGGCGCCAACGTCACGCTGAAATAAACCCACGGTCTAAGACGAGGGCTGCTCCACTCGGAGCAGCCCTCGTCTTTTCTGTTCCCTGTTCCCTGTTGCCTGCTTTATTGATTCACCCCGCTGGCCAGGAATCCGCCGTCCACCACCAGGATCTGTCCGGTCACAAACGAAGCGCTGTCTGAGGCAAGGTACACCACCGCGCCAATCAGCTCCTCCGTCTTGCCGAACCTCGCCATCGGCGTGCGCATCAGCAACTCCTGCCCGCGCGGCGTCGAGTCCAGCAGTTGCGCATTCAAATCGGTGCGGAAAACGCCCGGCGCAACGGCATTCACCGTCACACCTTTTTTCGACCACTCCACCGCCAGCGAACGCGTCAGCGACGCCACGCCGGCCTTGCTCGCCGCATACGCCGCCACTTCGCTCAACGCGACGAAACTATTGAGGGATGCAATATTAATGATCCGCCCGTAGCCGCGCTCCAGCATCGACCGGCCGAACACCTGGCAGGCGCGCAGTGTCCCCGTCAGATTCACATTCAGGATGTTGTTCCAATCCGCCTCTGCCAGGTCGAGCGTAGGCGTGCGCTTGATCATGCCCGCGCAATTCACCAGGATGTCCACCTTGCCGAAGGTCTCAATCGCGGCGGCAAGCAGCTTCTCGAGCGATGCCCGTTCGCCCACATCCGAGGCGATGCGGAGGGTCTTCCGTCCACGTGCCTCAATCTCTTTGGCGGTGTCATCCACCTGTTGCTGGCGGCGTGCGGTGGCAATCACATCTGCGCCCGCGTCGGCCAAGCCAAGGCTCAGCGCCTGGCCGATGCCTGAGGTGCCTCCGGTCACAACCGCAACCTTGCCTTCAAGGCTGAACACTTGAGGGTTCATTCAATCTCCGTAGGGAATGATTCTTATTCGAACCGCTGCAACTCGTCGCTTCCAGCTTAATTTCTCGACAAGCCTGGCTAAATGTCTGACGCCGGAAAAGCTAGAAACTAGGAGCTAGAAGCTGCTTTTCAGATCGCGCGTCCCAGAAACACCGGCGCAATGTGCCGATCATACAAGTTCTCCGTCACATTTTTCGCGATCACAGCCTCGTTGGCCTCAAGCAGATTCAGGTAGCGAGGTCCCATCTTCGCGGCCACTTTGAATCCCACGTGCAGCAGTTGCCGCACGCTGGGGTTGTAAGCCGGATCGCCTTCCACATGCCGCAGTGCGGAGGTGTATTGCTGCGACGTCCACCCGCGCACCTCATCGGCCGACGGAAGTTTGGCGGGATCGATGTCGATCACCGTCGCATAGGGTGCGCACAGTTCCTCGCGATGCGCCAGCGCTTCGGCATACACTTCCTTGGCCAGCGCCAAACCCTCGCCTCCCGCCTCAGCCAGGCCGATCAGCTCTTCCAGCCACGTGGTCCCGGCGGTCTTCAGGTGCACGCCCACGTTGAACCGCTGCATGGTCGCGCGGATCGCCGGATAAATTGAGAATTTGTCGCTGCCCGAATGCACGCTCAGCTTCAGATTGTCGGGCAGTCCGTATTGCTTCACCGCGTAGGCGATGGCCGCCACGTCCAGCGCCATCTCGCGCTCGAACTGCGCCACGTCGCCCACGTAATCCACGCCCTTGTTGAAGCGCCCGCTGAATTTGGGTGCAATGGTCTGCACCGGAATGCCTTCGTCCGCAATCGCCGCCAGAATGATCAGCAGTTCCACCGGGCTCTGCGCGCGATCGGTCTCATCCATCGAAACCTCGGGAATAAAGTTGCCCGCGCCCTTCGCGTTCAGCACGATGGAATGCACTTCACCGGCCTTTTTCACCGCGGCCAGAAACTTCTGAGCGGTTTGCTCCAGCAGCTGCGGCGTGATTTCAAAGGCCTGGTCGGCTCCTGCCAGCTCGATGCTCCCCTTCAGCTCGGGATGCCGCTTGACGAAGCTCTCAATATCCGATGCCTTTGCGGGCTGGCCGATAAAGTCGGCCACGTCGAAGGTGAAAAAGTCGCAGGGCGTAAGAAAACGCTCGACCGTCTTCGCCGTAATGTGGTCGGCGTCGCAGAAATACGGCAGCTTCCATCCCAACGCCTTTACCGCCGCATCGGCCGCTGCCCTCACGCTCGAAGGCTCTGAGCCGATTATGTTGTGTTCGCGGTTTGACTTGTTCCAGACCGGAACCACCTCGACTCCCTGCTCGAGAGCCTTCACGCATGCCTGCAACTGTGCCTTGGCCTGGTGCGCAAACCGGTCGCCCACGCCTACCGAATACTTGTTCAGCTTCAAATCTTGATCTCCCATAACAGTCTCGTCTTATTTGATTTCCAATTGCATGAATGCGCGGCGCAGTCTCCGCCGTCGAAATGTAGCGCCGGTCTCCAGACCGGCTGTAGTGCGGGTCTCCTGACCCGCACACGCTCGAGGAGCGCTACGAAATCACGAATATACGACACGACCGCACGCCCCTACGCAACTCCAGCGGCCGTCGGCACAGCGCTCTCAAACCGGCTGCGAACCGCCCACAAACCCAATCCCGGATTGGCGACAAAGAAAATCTCTTCGCCGTTCACCTGGTTCCAGCCGTGGTGCAGTTTTTCCGGATCGTATTTCTTCGTCATCGCCTGCAACTCGCCGTATGCAAAGCCCACGCCCTCGATTTCTTCGCGGCTCAACTCGGCGGGGCACCACACAATCTTGAACCGCCCCTCCGACGAACCGTGAATCAAGTGCGCCGCCGCGCTCAGGTCCGCGGCCAGATCGGCGTTCTCGCTCACCGCCTTCAACGTGGCGGGCGTGCCGTAGTAGCCATACTTGCGGATCATCGCGTCAATGCCCTTATCCTCGCCGAACTCATGCACGCCCGGCCCCAGAATGATCAGATCCGCTCCATCGGCCAGCGCCATGCGCGTGCGGTACACCGCCTTGTTGCCGATCCACGTCGAGTGGAACTCCTTGGGATCGAGAAACACCACCGCCTTCTTGATCGGCTTGTCGAGCATCTCGAAATTCACCTTCAGGCTCAGCTCCGAGGCCTTCAGGAAGCACTCGAAATCGTCGCCGATAAACAGGCCGCGCACCGCGAGGCCGCCATCCTTGCCGCGTCCGACTACGGTTTGCACATACACGATCGGGAGGTGCCGCAAGAATTCCTGGCTGGCGCGGTTCAGCACATTGCGCACCGGGTTCTCGGCGCGGCCCATGATCCGCTCCATGCCGTAGACAGCGCCCAGGTAGTGGCTGCGATTGATGCCCTCGCGCCCGCCCGTGCCGATCAAAATATTCTTGGAGTGGTTGGCCATGCCGATCACTTCGTGCGGCACCACCTGGCCGATGGAAAGAATCAGGTCGAAGCCGCCCTGCGAGATGAGCTTGTTCACCTGCGCCGGCCACGTGTAGTTCAGCTTGCCTTCCGATTGCTCGCGGATAAACGACGCCGGCAACTCGCCCAGCGTCTCAACATCCGTGCGCCAGTTGTGGACTTTGAAAAGCTCCAGCGGCACGTTGCCGAACATGTGCGCAATCTGGTCGGGCCGCATGGGGGTGTGCGTGCCGATAGCCGGCAGCACCGCCTTCAGCTTGTCTCCATAGTGCTCCCACGTATAGCGCGTCAGATCGCCGGCGCGTGAGTGTTCGCGGCTTTGGTCGGGCGGCACAGCCAACACGTTGTTCCGCGCGCCCAGCTTGGCCAGGCTCTCCACCAGCAGCTCTTTCAGTTGCTCGGCGGAAAGATCGGTTTCCGTGCTTCCAACAGAACAATAGAGACTCATAAACCAAACTCCACTTTCTCTCTTCGATGCTGGGTGCCCCGTCCTTGCTGTTCGCCTCGGCGGACGGCAAGGGTGGGAACTGACCACTGATCACTGACCACTGA
>Ga0181530_10000541_pt1 | contig 48525 bp, 39 predicted proteins | sample PEATcosm2014_Bin_42_FD_119769 | JGI IMG/M metagenome (GOLD analysis project Ga0181530, IMG submission 119769) | Peatland microbial communities from MTU Mesocosm Facility, Houghton, MI, USA - PEATcosm2014_Bin10_60_metaG | ecosystem: Environmental > Terrestrial > Soil > Wetlands > Peat | place...
ACAGCCGCTCGATTTCGTCGCGCTTTTTGTAGAGCGCGTACTTCCACGGTTGGGAACGTCACTCTAACCAATTAATTTATTTGGTGGACGCGGAAGGAATCGAACCTTCAACCTGTCGGTTAAGAGCCGAATGCTCTGCCAGTTGAGCTACGCGTCCTTGAGGATTGGAACGCCGCGTTCGAAACGATCTTACGCGACCGGCGCAGGAAGAAAAATCTCTGCCGCACCTTGAAAAATATACCACAGAAACGAGTCCGAACCCAAGGCGCCGGGGGCCGTGTCGTGCGGTGCACAAATCGGCCGGGAACAACCGCAGATCCTTCGACTCCGTTTGGCCAAAGAGCGGCCAAACGTCGCTCAGGATGACAGCGTGTTTTTGGCGCGAGCTCTTGAGGCAAGATACTGGCGGAAGCTACTTTCTGCCATTGAACTCGTGCACCGCATCGAGCATGGCGACAATGTTTGCAACCGGCGTGGCGGCCTGCACGTTATGAACCGAGTTAAAAACGAATCCGCCGCCCGGCGCGAAGATCTCGCAGCGGCGCAGCACCTGTTCGCGTACCTGTGCAGGCGTTCCGAAAGGCAAAACTTTTTGTGTGTCCACGCCTCCGCCCCAGAACACAATGCGGTCGCCGAAATCGGCCTTCAGTTTTTCGGGCTCCATGCCCGTAGCCGAGCATTGCACGGGATTGAGAATGTCGAATCCCGCCTCGATGAACGAAGGAATGAATTTTGAGACCGCGCCGCAACTGTGCTTGAAGGACTTCCACGGAGTGCGCGCGTGGATCCAGTCGTTCACTTGTTTGTAATAGGGCGCGTAAAGCTCATCGAGTGTCTTCACCGAACAGAATGCGGAGGTTTGCGTGCCGAAATCGGTGCCGCAAATGAAAACCGCCTGCACCAGGTCGCCCACGGCGGCATAAATCCGCTGCAGATTCCCGATCGCGATCTCGCACTGGCGCGCGAAGATCTTGTGGATGTAATCCTGTCGGCTGCGCGTCGAAACGTACCACTCCGTCACGTCGCGGATGCCCTTGGGATGCTTGAGGAACGGCCCCGGAACCAACGCGATGTCGCCGAAGGCCGTGCCGCCGAATCCAGCCAGCACTCCCGCGCCGGTCGCCGCCGCTTCCCGCGCCGCGCGCGCCAGATGATCGAGATCCGCTTGCGCAATCGGTTGGAACTCCTCGAGATTGTCTTCCGGGTTCAGCTTCTCTTCGTCGATCGCTTCCTGACGGATGATGGAATCGAAAAAGTAGCCGCCCTGCGGCATGCGCCCGCTCGGCGGCACAGACCGGTCGCCTTCGGGATAAATCAGTGTGTCGCCCTTTTCATCGGTGATGGTGTTGAAGTCGCCAGGCACCTGTACTTCGAGTCCGTTGAAATTCCAGCTCTTCCAACGCTCGATGGGAAAACCAAACATGGTCGAGCGCGCAAAGACGCCGGTCACGTCCACGCCCATCGCCGCGCGCAAATCCTCGTCGATGAGCGCCAGCATCTGGAACGGCTCATGTACGCGCACCGGTCGCTTTTCCAGGCCGTAGTAATCGCGCAACGCCGCCACGCAACTGGCATGCACTCCGGTCACGGCCGAGCCGCCGAAATCAATGGGAATGCGATCCGGTTGTTCGTGGCGGAGGGTCTTCAGCAGCCGCTCGCGGCTGGACCCTGAGACCTGTATTGTCGCCTGCACCTGTGCGCCGTTGCTCATTGCTTTGCGCTCCTTCCGCCGCGTCAGTCGCGGGCGAGAGCGCGGCGACATAATTGCCGCGACTCGCCCAAAGCCGGCGGATCGCGTTCGCTGGAGGTTTGCAATGAGTATAAATTGCTGCGCGTTCCCGCGCATTGAGCGGTTCAGAGAACGGTTTTGATTCTAGAAAAAAGTGTCGGATTCAGCCCTTGAACGCCACTCGAATGTGCAGATCTTTCAACTGCTGCTCGCTCACCGTGGTCGGCGCTTCTGCCATCAGGTCGATGGCCCTGGCCGTCTTGGGGAAGGCAATCACCTCGCGCAGGTTGCCAGCGCCCGCCAGCAGCATCACGATGCGGTCGAGGCCCAGCGCAATGCCGCCATGCGGCGGTGTTCCGTACTCAAGCGCGTCGAGGAAGAATCCAAAGCGCGCCCGCGCTTCTCCTTCGCTGATCCCCAGCGCCCGAAAAATCGCCTGCTGCACATCCTTGCGATGAATACGGATGGAGCCCGAGCCGAGCTCGAGGCCGTTCATCGCCAGGTCGTAGCAGTTGGCACGCACGCTGGCCGGATCGGTCTCAAGATTTTTCATATCGGCCTCGATGGGCGCGGTGAAGGGGTGATGCGCGGGAACCCATTTGCCCGCGGCCAGGTCGTACTCGAACATCGGAAAATCGGTGAGCCACATGGGATGGAAGGCGTCGCTGCCGTCGACCAGCTCCTGCGCGGCGCTGCGCGCAGCAGCATTTTGGACGACCTCATCGGTGATGCGAAAAGCTCCATGCTTGTCGGCATACTTCTTCGCCAGTTCGGCGCGGAAGTTGCCGGCCGCCGCGTACACGTTGATCTCGCGCTCCGACAAACGCCCCGGAAACTTGGTGTCGCTGGCCTTGATGTGATGCGCCGGATCGCCGGCAACAACGATGACGAAGTCCTCGTCAGCCGCCCCGGCGAGCTCGCGCACCTTGGCAGCAGACTCGGGAAAGCTCTTTGCCAGCCGCTTGAAGTCGTCGATGAACTTCGCGCCCTTCTTCAGGTCGAAGAGCGGATGATTGTCTTCGCGCTCCTTGCGGCTGAGCTCGCCCACCCTGGGAATGCGCAGCGCGACAATGGGCAGTGCCGGGTCGATCTGCAGCGTGGCCAACGCCGCGTCGGTAAAAGCGGAACGCACGTCGGTCAGGCCGGGCAATCGCAGGTCGGGTTTGTCGGTTCCGTATTGCCGCATCGACTCGTCGTAGCTGATCCTCGGGAAGGGAATCGGCAGATCCACGCCAGCCGCAGCAAAGGCCGCCTTCATGAACTGCTCCACCACGCTGAACACCGTCTCCTGGCGCGGAAAACTCATCTCCAGGTCGACCTGCGTGAATTCCAGCTGGCGGTCGGCGCGCAGATCCTCGTCACGGAAGCAGCGAGCGATTTGAAAATACCGGTCGAAGCCCGAAATCATCAGAATCTGCTTGAAAATCTGCGGCGACTGCGGCAACGCGTAGAATTCTCCGGGATGCACGCGGCTGGGAACTAGAAAATCGCGTGCGCCCTCGGGCGTCGACTTGGTCAGAATCGGCGTCTCGATCTCGAGAAAGCCCTGTTGGCTCAGGCTTTCGCGAATGGCCAGAGTGATCTCGTGGCGCAGGCAGAAGTTGTGCTGCATCTCGGGCCGGCGCAGGTCCACGTAGCGGTACTTTAGGCGCACTTCTTCGTTCTGGATTGCCTCTTCAGAAGGCGAAAACGGCGCTAGCTTGGCATCGTTCAGCACCAGCAGTTCGGTCGCCTCAATCTCGACCTCGCCTGTTGGCATCTTCGGATTGATGGCATCCTTGTCGCGCAGCCTGACTTTGCCCACCGCGGCTACCACGTACTCCGGACGCACATGCTCGCCTTTGGCGTGACCCTCAGGCACAAGTTCTTTGTCCAAAACGATCTGGCAGATGCCGGATCGGTCGCGCAAGTCGAGAAAAATCAGGTTGCCGTGGTCGCGCCGCCGGTTCACCCAGCCCATCAAAACCACTTGCTTGCCTGCGTCAGCCGCGCAAAGCTCGCCGCATAGTTGCGTCCGTTCCAGATTGCCTAAAAAGTCGAGCACAATACTATGTCCTTATTTCTTATTGGCTTGGCGGGAACCGTTCCCCGGTTTTCCGCTCATTGGGCGAGAAACGAAACCAGCTCTGTGCGCGGAACCTTGCTTTGCGTGCCTGTGGCAAAGTCCTTCACCGTCAGGATACCGGATTGGAGTTCGTCTTCGCCCAGGATCACGATGTGCCGCGCCACCTTGTCGGCGGCCTCGAAGGACTTTTTCAGGCGGAAGCTGCCGTCGCCCAACTCGATGCTGAGTCCGGCGCGGCGTAGCTCGTGGGCCAAAACCAGCGCCGCCGCGTTCAACGATTCGCCGAGCGGAGCGATGTAAGCAGCAACTTTAGGCGCAGCCACCTGCGGTGGGGCAGCCTTTTGGTTAAGTTCGGTGGTTTGGAGGGTCAGCACCAATCGGTCGAGGCCGATGGCGAAGCCAATCCCCGGCGCCTTGGGTCCGCCAATAGCCTCGCTCAAGCCGTCGTAGCGGCCGCCGCCCAGCAGCGCATTCTGCGCGCCGAGTCCGCCGTGCGTGAACTCGAAGGTCGTGCGCGTGTAGTAGTCCAGGCCGCGCACCAGGCGAGAATTCAGCTTGTACAGCACGCCCGCGGCATCGAGGGCTTCAGTCACTGCGGCAAAGTGGTCCTTCGATTCCTGATCGACAGAATCGGTGATCTTCGGCAGCGTATCAATGATGGGCTGATCTTCGGGCACCTTGCAGTCCAGCACGCGCAGCGGATTCGTCACCGCTCGCCGTTGGCAATCCCCACACATCTTGGGCGCAACTTCAATCAGCGCCGTGCGCAGCACCTCGTTGTATCTCGCGCGGTCCGCAGAAGACCCCACGGAGTTCAGTTCCAGCGTCCATCCCTGGATTCCCAGCTCATCGAGCAGCGTGGCCAGCATTTCGAGAACCTCGGCATCGCGCAGCGGCGATTCGCTGCCGGCCGACGGCGGTCCGATCACTTCCGCGCCGATCTGCCAGAACTGCCGGTAGCGGCCCTTTTGTGGCCGTTCGCGGCGGAATTGCGGCCCGATGTAGTAGAGCTTCTGCAACTGGCCGCTCTCGCCCAGCTTATGTTCGATATAGGCGCGCACCACCCCGGCCGTGTTCTCCGGGCGCAGCGTCAGCGACTGCGCCTTTTCCGACTGCGCCCGCGCGCGATCCTCCCACGTGTACATCTCTTTCGATACAATGTCGGTTTCCTCGCCGACGCTGCGGGCAAACAGCGAGGTGTCTTCGAAGACCGGGGTGCGAATTTCGCCGAAGTTGTAACGGGCAAAGACCTTGCGCGCGGTCGCTTCGATGCGGTTCCACAACTCCGTTTCCGGAGGCAACAGATCGCGCGTCCCGCGCACGGCTTTCACAGTGGTCATCACTGTCTAGTTTAACCGGACAAATCCCGGCAGGACCCCACCGAATCCGGGTAAAAACACCGCGCCGAACCTCGTCAAAACGGAGCCTTAATCTATCGGCCATTGTCCTTTAGTCATCTGTCCCTAAAGTCGTTATTACCTTTACACCTTTTGCGCTATTACCGTGGGTTTCTCATTCTTTCACACAGGTAATTATGGGACCATTAGGCACCACTCTCGATTGGGGTACAGGAGTTGCTCCTGCGTCAGCACACCCTGTGCGCCACGAGACGGCAGCACCCCACTGCCGGTCGTGTACGATCCGACCGCTCGGGTGCCCCGGGTGATGAGCTTGCCCCGGGAAGAAGTGAACGGAGTCGTACATGAATTGTCTGGCTGATCGCAATCTCCGCCTTCAGGACCGTAAGGCCTGCTTGTTGACCCGTTATCTTCCATCAGAACGCACCGCGCAGAGCCGGGGCCTTCAGGGCATCGCGTGCGCAACGGCGCTCCTGCTTGCGGCAACCTGCGCCCATGCGCAATTCGGTTCGCTGCAAGTGGGCGCCTCGGGCAGCCAGAACATCACGGTGACGGCGACGGTCGCGGGCACAGTGAGCAGTGTGGAAGTGCTTACGCTGGGATCGCCCAGCGGAGACTTCACCGGGGTCAATGGCTCGTCCACCTGCCCCGGGGCGAGCCTAGCCGTTGGCGGCAAGTGTACCGAGTCGGTCACCTTCACGCCCGCTGAGCCCGGCCTGCGTCTGGGAGCCGTGGTGCTTGTGGGCACGGTGAGTGGCATGAATACCGTTCTGGGCACGGCGTACCTTTCCGGGACAGGGCAGGGCGGATTAGGTGTTTTGGTCGCCGGCAATGTGTTGCCCGTGGCCGGGCAGCTGGGACTTTTTACTGCCGTGGACGACGGGCAACTGGCCACGCAGGCCGAGCTTAACTTGCCCGGCGGAGCAGTGCTCGATGGCGCCGGCAATCTCTACATCGCCGACACCGGCCACGACCGCATCCGAATGGTGTGTGCCAGCCAGACCAGCGCCACCATTGCTGGAACCGGGTCCGACTGCACGGGCGCGGGCATCATCGTCACCATCGCCGGCAACGGCGATCCCACTTACAGCGGCGACGGCGGACCGGCGGCGAACTCGACCGTGAGCAGTCCCGGATCCGTGGCCCTTGACGGCGCCGGCAATCTCTACATCGCCGACAGCGGCAACAACGTCATCCGCATGATCAGCGTGGCTACCGGCGTCATCACCACCGTGGCCGGCAACTTCAACAACCTCTCCTGTGGCGCAAGGACCGATTCTCTAGGAGACGGTTGCCCGGCCACCCAGGCCATACTCAGCCAGCCCCGCGGCATTGCGTTCGACGCAGCCGGAAACCTCTACATCTCCGATAGTGGCGACAATGTTGTTCGCATGGTCAGCGCGGTCACCGGTGTCATCACAACCGTGGCTGGGAACCCCAGCCTCACGGTTTGCGCGGCGAAGACCGACTCCGTAGGCGATGGTTGCCCGGCTACCCAGGCCACGCTCCTCCTGCCCCAGGGCATTGCGCTCGATGGCAGCGGCAACCTCTACATCGCCGACACCAACGACCAGCGCGTTCGCGAGGTCCAGGCGGTGGGCGGCGTCATCACCGCCGCCAGCAACATCGCCACCCTGGCCGGCAACGGGAACACCGGCGCCACGCCCTGCACGGCGGCCCCGGTCGCGGCCACCAGTGCCGTCGTCTGGGCGCCCTCCGGCGTAGCCGTGGATGCAGCCGGCAACGTCTACATCGCGGAAACGCAGAACGCCGCCATCCGCAAGGTGAGCGCGGCCACCGGCGACATCTCCACGCTTGTCCAGAACAGCTGCGGCACTTATTACGTCAACGGCCAATTCATGCCCCAGGTGCTCTACGGGCCTACAGGGCTTTATCTCGACGGCAAGGGTGACCTCTACATCGCCGACACGCTCGACATGCTGGTCCGGGAGGTGCAAGGCAACTTTGTCGCCGTTGATCTCACTACGCCGGTCTTCCAGGGTCAAACCTCGCCCACCCAGTCGCAAGCCGTCGAGAACGACGGGAATGCCCCGCTGGATCTCGCATCGATCGTGGTCGAGAACAATGCTTACTCTTCCGACGCCGAGATCGACTCGACCATCACCAATTCCTGCTCGATCAGCGGCCAAACCCTCAGCGAGAATGTGGATTGCGAGGTGGGTGCGGTCTTTGCTCCCGACATTTCCCCCATACTTTCCAATAATACCCAGGAGATGCCGCTCATCGCTGTGAGTGAGCAGTCCCCGTCCGGTACAGCGCTCTCCACTTCGCCTCTCCAGATCGAGCTGGTGGGCACAGCTGAACCGTTGTATTCCACCAACACTGTAGTCACATCCAGCCCTAACCCATCCGGACTCGGGCAGAGCGTCACCTTCACCGTGACCGTCACTACGGGCAGCGGCACTCTCACCGGGACAGTGAGCATTTCCGACACCTTTAACGGCGTCACTACCACGATCGCCGCCGCACTGCCAATGACTGCCTCGGGGAACACATCGGCCACGGCCACCTTCTCCATCTCCACGTTGCTCGTAGGGCTGCACTCAATTACGGCGACCTACACGCCAGGGACCGGTGATATCCACACCGGCAGCACGTCGAAGCCCGAGACGCAGAGTGTCGTTGAAGGTACCTCCGTCAGCCTGGTTTCAAGCGCCAATCCCTCCGCCGTCGGCCAGAGCGTCACCTTCACAGCCACGGTCAGCAATTCCGCGGGCGGCATCAACCCCACCGGCACGATCTATTTCTACGACGGCTTCAATCTGCTCGGCTCCCAGGCCATCAATGCCAGCTACATGGCCACGTTTACTACCGCGGCGCTCACCAACGGCATGCACTCCATCACTGCGCAATTCCAACCCAGCGCAGACACGCAGTTGCAAAGCAGCACCTCGCCCGTGTTGAGCCAGGATGTGCAGGCGACCGCGAAAATTACCCTCATCTCCAGTCAGAATCCATCGACCTACGGCACTGCGGTCACCTTCACGGCCACGATCACCTCCGGCGCGGCGTTTCCCGCCACAGGGACAGTGACCTTCCTTAATAATGGCGTTTCCATCGGAACCGGAACCCTCAACGGCAACCCCGCTACGACCACCCTGCTGATCTCCTCGCTGCCGGTCGGCACCGATCCCATCACGGTCACTTACGCGGGAGATGCCTACAACTCGAGCGCTTCGAGCGCCGTTCTCAGCCAGGTGGTCGACCAGGGGCAAACCGTGACTACCGTCACCCTGGCAACCCCCAATCCCGGTATCGCCGGAGCCTCGGAGACGATCTCGGCGACCGTTGTATTGACCTCAGGCAGCGCGCCCCTCGCCGGCACCGTCACCTTTACCTCGGGAACCCAAACGCTCGGCAGCGCTGCCCTTACTGCGGGCGCTGCCAGCATCACGCCTACGCTCGCGATCGGGTCCTACCAGGTGGTTGCCACCTACCAGCCCAGCAACCCGAACGCCGGGGCGAGCACCTCGGTGCCGTTCCCCTATAGCGTCGTTCTGGCTACCACGCAAACCACGCTCGTCGTCGCGCCTGACCCGGACCAGGTTCTTACTCCCATCACGTTTACCGCGCTCGTCGCCGGTAATGGAGGCACGCCCACGGGCAGCGTCAACTTCCTGGTCAATGGAACCGTGGTCGGTACCTCGGCTCTGAGCGGCGGCAAGGCAACGTATACGGATTCGACGCTAGCGGTCGGCACCTACTCCATCACTGCGCAGTACCTGGGCGACACCAATGACTCCACCAGCGTCTCGACGGCTACAAGCGAGACCGTGACCACCATTCCCACCACCACCGTGATCACCAGCGGTATTACCACCGGAGCCAATCCCCAGGTGATTCTGGTGGCCGCGGTGCTGGACAACGGCGCCGGGCCCGTTCCCACCGGTACAGTCACTTTCTACAACGGCACCACGGTGCTGGGCTCGGCTGCGGTTGACTCGACCGGCGCAGCCACAATCACGCCCAGTCTCGCTCTCGGCGCCAATTACAGCGTCGACGCCGTCTATGGCGGCGACACAGACCACGGCTCCTCCACTTCGTCGGCTATCAGTATCTCCGGCACGCCGGTCGACTTCGGCGTCACCGTCACGCCGGCCACCGTCACCATGGCTAGCTCGCAGAACGCCACTGTCACCGTCACTCTTACCTCGAACGCCAACTTCACCGGGACCATTGGCTTGGGTTGCTCTTCGCTTCCGGTCGCGGTCAACTGCCACTTCGTCTCCATCAGCCTCAATCTGCCGGCCGGCGGTTCGGTCAGCACCCAGCTCACCATCGACACCAACAATCCGCTGAGCGGCGGAACCAGCGCTATGAACCGCCGGCCGGGAGACGGCAGATTCTCGCTGGCCGGGTTGTTCCTGCCCTTGGGCCTTGGCTTTGGGTTCGTCTTCTGGCGGTGGCGCCGGCGTCACGCCCAGGTTTTCACCATGGTCCTGGTCCTGATTCTCACCGCGGCGGCGTTTGTGGCCACCGGTTGCGGCGGCTTCAGCCAGGCCACCGCAGCGCCGGGCACGTATGTCATTCAGGTCACAGGCACCGATACCAGCGGCGACATAGTGCACTATCAGAACGTCACGCTCGACATTACAAACTAGGCAGGGAAGCTCGAGATGAGCCTCGGTTCAAGGAAAGCGATGCGTTTTTTTCATAATTTCCGGTTCTGGGAAATTCAAAGAACGGGAACTGAATTTCGGGCGAGCGCGTTTTTTGCGCTGCTCGCGCCGGCGCTTCTCCTCGCATCGGCCGGCACCGTGCGTGCGCAGACGGTGCCCGGGGGCAACCGAGGAGTGTTGCAATTGTCGGCGGGCGCTACCGGCTCTTTCGATACCATTCAGTACGGCTCGCGCCAGATGTACGGCGCCGGCGCCTTTGTCGACGCCGAAACCACAGGTCATTTCGGCCTTGAAGCTGAGGGCCGCTGGATCGAGTTCCCGCAACAGAACGACAACGTGCACGCCGAAACCTATTCGATCGGCGGACGCTATCACTGGGTTCTCACCAATCACTGGCAGCCTTACGTCAAGGGACTGATCGGCTTCGGCAGTTTCAATTACGCCTATAACCTTGGCCATGACCACGACCTGATCGTGACCGCCGGCGGTGGCGTGGACTTCCGTTGCACGCACCGCATCTACTTTCGCGTCGCCGACTTCGAATATCAGGACTGGCCCGAAGCTTACTACGGCAACTTGACCCCGTTCAATGTCAGCGCGGGTCTGAAAGTGCGCATCTTCTAAAGTGCCGGCTCCGACTCGGCACCGCGCGCCGTGCGGCCGGAGAGCGCCGTCATCCAGGCATACGGCGCCGTTACAAATCCGGCAACCATCCGCGGAATGCGCCGGAAATCGTCGCCCAGCGAACGGCCCTGGCCGGTGAGGAAGACCCCGCGGCGCATCACAAACAAGTGAAAGAGCGCGGAGACGCCGGTAAAGATGCTCACGGCCACGGTGGCTCTGAAAGGAACGGCGCCCCCGACGGCGCGATGGGAGAACCAGTCGATACCCTGCGCCAGTGCGGGAACGCCGCAAGCCACAATGCAATTGCCGAGCAGGCGGGAACGGAGCCGGAGCGCGCGTTGCTGCATCCCGGCGTAGATGCCCGCCGTCAGGGTGACATAGGCAATTTCAACCGCGATGATGGAAACCGTCCCATGCGGCCCGGAGCGCGCCAGCGCGGCCAGATACACCAGTGAACGGGCAACCGCGCTCAGCAGCGCGCACTTCCAGTTCCAGCAAGAGAACACCTGTGTAAGAAGAGAGCGGCTTCTGTCTTGGAGCATGACCCATCGTGACGAATTTGCGCGAATCGGGCGTGAATGGCGGGTTACAAAGGGATGGAGATTGCCCTCAGTACCGTAATCAGGAAGATTCCCCCCTTCTGCGAGGGCAGCGTGACTGTGATCACCGTGACGCGCCGGGTTCTACGGTTAGCCTCATATTGAGGGCGCGGCGTGAGAACGTGCCCCTGACCGAGGAGCATTTTTCCATGGCTTATGTCGTGACCGATGCCTGCACCAAGGATTTTGTTTGTGTTGCGGAGTGTTCCACTGCCGCCATCGCGCCTACTGCAAGCGATCCAGCCGCCGCTACAGTGTCTCAGGTCTATATCAATCCCGATGAGTGCATCGACTGCGGCAACTGCGCCTCGATCTGTGCGCAAAACGCGATCTTTGCGTTGGAAGAGTTGCCTGCAGACAAGGCAGACTTCGTTGAAAAGAATCGGGCGTACTTCAACTAATTCGTCATTTTGCGCCATGCGAACAGCGGGCGGAGTATTTGCAACCTTCTACTGAGGGTTCGGCGCCGGCGATTGTGCCTGTGCGCCCGGAGTTTTCTGCCCCACAGGTGAAGCCGTTGGCGCCGTAGCCGGTGCTGTTACCGGCGCGGCAGGCAACGTGACCGTTTGCATCGGCGTCACGGGCAGCGTGAGCGCCTGTACCGTCGCGGGATCATCGCGCAACTTCATATAGAGAACGCCATTCACCGGATGCGGAACGGGGAGCTGTGTCCCGGTGAACTGCGGGGTCACGTCGTATGGATTGTCGAAGTCCGGCGTCGCAGCAAACGACGTAGCCAGGAACAAATTGGTCCCGCTCAGCACGCAGGGCTTGGCTGGCGAACGCGGACAGCGGAGCGTACTGAAGCCGGGGAGGCGCACCAGCGTGCCCAGTGGCAGCCAGTCGCCGGTCGCACTGTCCGCGGAGACGGCGCGCACCCGCACTGGCCCGAAGGCCGAAGCACCAAACCGGGCGAGCGGCTCCAGGCTGCCCACTGCGGTGTGCGCGTCTTCCAGCATCAGGTTGCCATCGCTGAACGTCAGCATGGTGTGGAAGCTTGAGTCGCCCGCGGCCACTTCCACTTTTTCATCGCGCGGGAAGGCCTGCGGCACCACCGACTTGAGGAAGAACACCAACCTTCCCTCAATGGGCAGGTCGTCCGCGCTGCCCAGTTGCACCGGCGGCTGCGGCGCCGATAAGTCATTCTGCACGCCTTTGCTCAGCAGCATCACCTGCGGCCGCGGCGGATCTATCGTCACCGGCGCGGTCAGCGCGCGGCCGTCCTTCAGATCCACGTGCGCTACATAGTGTTTGCCGGGAACCAGACTCGCGGTGGATCCGCCCGCAGTCATCAGCAATCCATCCAGGTCCCCAACGCGGTTCATCACCCCGGGCGTGAGTTCGATGCCGTCGATCTCCGCCTTGGCGACCTCGTCGAGCCGTGTGCCTTTGAGCAGTGCCGTTTCGTCTCCTTCGCTCAGCCTCAGCCCTTCCAGCGAAGCCGCTGCATCGTAGGCCTCCAATGCCAGCCGGTCCGGCTGGGCCAGTCCGAACTGATACACGGCCACGCTCACCGGCCCCGGCGACGCGTCCTGCAGCGGCACCGTCACCTCAAGAGCTCCGGGTTTGGGTGATTTCCACTGGAGTGCCAGGGTGTGATTCCCCGCCGTTTGCGCTTCCACCTTCTCGACACACACCGCGGATGGTCCGTCGATGTGGAGCATGTCGTCGCGGCCCACTACCAGCGCCGATTGATCCGATGCCGCCAGCGTCCACTTGCCCTGCAGCGCCGCCACTAGTTGGTAGCGCGGGCCCTCCCAGTTGTCGAATCCCCACTTGCCGCGCACCACGGCGGTCAGATCGCCGCCCGGCAGCGCAGAGATTGCCTGTGTCGGAACCAGCCCGCCCTTGCCCGGGTCGGCAGTCACAGGCACGTCGAGCGCGGCATGCTTTGCGCCGCCGGATTCGATGTGCAGAAACAGGTCGTGCGCCATCGCGGTGGCAAACACCAGCGGCGCTCCTTCGGCGGGCAGCACTTGTCCCGGCTTCTTGGCGCAAAAACTGTCGCTGGGATTCACCGGATGCAATGGCTCCGGCCGTGAAGACCCGATGGGCGGCAGCGCCACCACCACCACGGACTTGGGGTTGATGAACGAGGGCGGCATATTCAGCCGCAGATTCAGGCTGTCGGCCTTGGGCAGCGCCAGTGCCGGAATGTACTGGAAGTGCGCGGTGTGCAGCGAGCTCAGGATCCTCGCCGTATCCACGATGGCGCCGATGTAGGGGCTATACGCGCCGGCCCCGCCCATCGTCGAGTAGCTCAACTGGTTCATCAGATCGAGCGCGTTGCCGTTGGCCAGTTGGGCCACCAGCGATTGCGCGTTGGCGTCGTCGAGCACCATGCCTTCGGAGTTCTGCGAGAGGCAAGAGGCCTGCTGATCGGCAGGCTTTTGAAAGCAGCTCTCGTTAATCTTGATGCCCAGGCTGCGTGCCGCCATCTCAGTGCGGGTCTTCAGCGCAGCGGGATCGAACTGCGATGTCACCTTCACGTCGTCCAGGTAAGTGTCTAGCCGCATGCGTTCCCAACTGGCGGCCTGCAGATCCTGGGCGGCGCGCACAAACAGGCCCGGCCGCCCGCGCACCGCATTGCGCAGCGTAGCAAAGTCGCCTCCCGTCTCCGGCGCCAGAAACAAGAGCGCCTGCTGCGCCTCCGGAGGGACCTTCACAAAAACGCCTTCGTCGCGGACCTCGCGCGTCCACGTTTCCACGCGCGTAAACCAGTCCGGCGGGGGCGGATTGGTCGATCCTCGCAGGAACGCGACCACCAGCACGAAATGGGTGGCCTGGCTGTCGGGCAGGTCGGGATGAATCCACAAACGGTCGCCAGGAAGTAGATTGGGCGTTTCGGAGATGGGCAGCGTCACCTCGCCGCGTTTCACGTGCACATCCACTTTTGGGCCGGCGAGATCGAAGGGCTGGCCTTCGGCGTAAAGCAAGGAGGATGCCAGGCAAAACATCAGCAAGTACCGCAAACCACGACGCATAGTTCTATTCTACGAACTGGGGGCGCCTTCGGCCCTAAAGGCCCCCAATGCGAAGATTCCTGCGAATTTACGTGTATATTGTGGTTTTTGCGCTAGAATCTTGTCACAAATATGATTGCTGGCTCAAAATCGCCCGGGATAGGCTGGAAGCCGGCGCATAGCAACAATCTTTAACGGTAGCCCGAAAACAGACTGAATCTCCTTTTAGTTCCCGGCTGGATAGATGTGCGCGTATAGATGACCAGCCGATGAAATACTCTTAGCGCTTTGCCCATTCGACTGCATGGACAAGTGCACGCCCGTCTTCTTATTCCAGCGAGCTGGTTGGGAAAAATATAGATCGTAGGTTGCTGCCTTATGTCTGCAGCGCAGCTCCGAGCCGGATTTGCCGGCCGGTGAACGTGCTGGCTCTGCGGATACAGGCGGCAATTTTGGGAGAGAACGAGATGAAATCGACAAGGGGTTCACAGATTCACGCAGAAGATGGCAATCTCAGCGTCCCCGCCGCTGAGGAGATGATCGAAGAAGCATTAAACGAGCTGGCATTCACACAGGATCCCGGCATGGTTCGCGCCCTGCGCTTTCTCGCGCCAGCGGGCTACCAGGCCATTGTGGAGCTGTGCAGCGAAAATGGCCGCAGCAAACGCCGTGACGCATCGGCCGATTCCTGGTCGCCGGAGTACGACGAGGTTCGCGTCTACTTCGAACGCATCGAAGGGGAAGAGTCGGCCCCGCGGCCGGGTCGCGCTGCACACGGCGCACGCGCCGACCATCAAGCCGCCAACGAAGATGAAGCTGAGCCCGTGCTTCCTGCCGACATGGATGCACGCGTGAAAGAACTGTGCACGGCGCTGGCTGAAGCCGAACGCGGCGGTCACGCCTTCATTGCGCTCAAGTGGTTTCGCGACTCTTTCCTGCCGCGCAAGACCTTTCGCTGGAACCAGCATCCTGAAACACGGCAGGCGGTGCTGGCCGAAGCCATTCAACGCGGCGTGGTGCTCACCAGCAAGATCGCCAACCCCAAAACGCCCGCCTATCCCACCACCACCATCCGGCTCAACCGCGCCGAGGCGGGCATCCCTGAGGATTCGCAGCGCTTCCAGCCCATCGACGTGCAGGGCGAGCCCGTCGCGGTCACCATTGATGAGGATCGGGGGATGGAGTGAGCTTCTTTTTTCTGGAAGCGACGGCCTTCGCCAAGCTGTTTGTGCGCGAGCCGGGAACCGACGCGCTCATCCGGCTGATGGCGACCGTCGAGGACAACCGCAAGCTGATCTCGGCTGCCACACCGCTTGAGATCTACGCGGCCCTCCGCCGCCGCGAGCGCGCCGGTCAAATCGCGCCTGAAGCCTCTGTTAGCGCGTTCGAGTCGCTCCGGGTTGAAGCCGCGCGCATGGTGCAGCAACCGCTGAATCCGGGTGTGATTGAGGCGGCCAGGCAGCTTCTCGATCGCACCGCGCTGCGCTGGCCTGAGGCCCTGCAGCTGGGCGCCGCGCTGGCTGCGCGCGACATGTTTCCCGGCACGCGCATCACCTTCGTCTCCGCCTCCCGTTCGCTGCTCGAAGCCGCCCGTGCCGAGGGGCTCGATGCCATCGATCCCGCCAGGCTGCCGGCGCCCGAACCTGCGCTCGAAACCGAGGCCGCCAAAGAAGTCGAATCTTAGCGTCGCTCCTCGGCCTCTTCCACTCTCGCCAGTTCCGTCTCTTTGTTCTTTCCCTGCTCCAGCTTGCCGCCATGACGCCGATCCGACTGCAATAGCAGGAAGGCAAAGACGAGTCCGGCCACGCCCAGGCACGCGAACATGATCTGGGTCGCGGTGTAGGTTCCGGTCACGTCTCGGAGCCAGCCATTCAGGGGCGGGAATAGGCCGAGTCCCAGATTCTGGATGGCCGTCATCAGGCCGAAGGCCGTGCCCACGCGCTTCTCCTCCACCACCAGCGGCACCGATGGCCACATGGCCGCGGGAACCAGCACGAAGGCTGCGCCCAGCACGATCATGCTGGGGATTGGATTCCAGTGCGTGATGCCCATGATGAGGTGGGCGGGAATCAGCATCAGGGAGCCCACCACCATCAGCGTGGCCCGCTTGCCGATGCGATCAATCAGGTTGCCCGCGAAGGGCGCGAACACCATGGACGCGAAGATGATGATGCTGGTCATTCCCGGCGCCGTCGAGAACATGTGCCGGAAGTTGACGAAGGCCTGCGACAGGAAGCCGCCAGTTGACTCGCTAACCTTCGGGATGCCCCACTTGTCGTGGAACATGTCGGTCGCGAGCGCCGTGAAGGGGAAGATGGCGCTATAGAAGGTGACGCAGAGCAGAGTTACGAACCAGAAGGAGGAATTGAATTTCCGGATATCGGAGAAGACAATCTTGTCGCCGCCCTCCGGCTTCGGCAGCGCGAGTACCTTCTCGCCATGCAGGTCCATGGCGTTGTACACCAGGTTGCAGAGCACGCTGAACAGGCAGAAGCCCGCCGCTGCCCAAAGCGCCACGCGGTAGCTGCCGAAGTAGCGGGAGATGAGTTCTTCGGTGTTGAAGCTGAACAGCGTCCCGACGCGGCTGATGGTGAGGGCGATGCCGAAGGCAAGGGCCATCTCCTTGCCCTTGAACCAGCGGCTGATGATGGCGCTCTGCACCACGATCAGCGATTCCGAGCCGGCGCCGAAGATAAACCGCCCGGCGAAGAGCTCCCACCGGGATTGGGCTGCGGCAACGATGATGGCGCCTACCAGCACCAGCGTGCAGAACAGGAGGCTCGCCCGGCGGGGGCCCAGCTTGTCGTAGAGCATGCCCCCGAAGAAGACGATGAGGATGGCCGCCGCGGAGTAAGCCATGTAGAGATTGCCGATGGTACTACGGTGCAGATGCAGAGCCTCGATGAGCGTGGGCGCCAGAGCGCCGATGCTGTCGTAAGCGAAATAGCTTCCCAGAACCAGCAGGCTGATGAACATCAGGATGGTGAAGCGGTAGGGACGCTTGGAGGGATGGAAGAATCCTATGAATTCCGAAGCTGTGTTTTCGGAAATGTGCGGGCGGTGTGATGCATCGGACATAAAGGCAAGACTCCCAGAAGCACGGCGGAGCCTCTAATCTATGCGGCGTGAGGTCCGCAACCCCGAGCATACCAGAGGCATTCTCATCGGCCTCGCACCCTGTTGGCGCGGCGCAAGATCCCGTCAGGATGGCTGACTTCGAATGCCCTCCATCGTGCGACCATCAAATCAAACAGCAGCCCGTGCTAAATTGTGCGTATCTGAAGGTGAATTACTTTGGGTGGAACTGGCGCAGAGACAATCCGTTTCGGCGAGTTTGAGCTGGACCTGCGTGCGGGCGAGCTGCGCCGCGGCTCGGCGCGCATTCGCCTGCAGGAGCAGCCGTTTCAAATCCTGCTCATGCTGCTCGACGAGCCCGGCGGAGTGGTGACGCGCGAGGAGATCCGCAAGCGTCTTTGGCCCAACGATACGGTCGTCGAGTTCGATCACAGCATTGGTACCGCTATCAAAAAGCTGCGCCAGGCGCTCGACGATGAGGCCGGCAGCCCGCGCTACGTCGAAACCTTGCCGCGCCGCGGCTTCCGCCTCATGGTTCCTGTGGTCAAGTCGGCAGCCGAGGTGGAAAAGCCGACCGCGCCCCCAGCTCCGGCCAGCAGTCCAGACGCGCTGGGGCGGGAGGCCGCGGCAGCCGCATCGGTGCCTCCACGCGCGAGGCGTGGCACGCTGGCTCTGGCAGGGCTTGCGGTGGTTGTCGTGTGCGCCCTCGGCTGGCTGGGCTGGCGCTTGCTGAAAACGCCGAGGGTGCCAGCCGGAGAAACGCTCGATGTCTCGAGCCTGGTGCAGGTGACTTCGTCCACTGGCCTCGACATCGATCCCGCTCTTTCGCCGGACGGAAGTTTCCTCGCCTACAGCTCGAATCAGAGCGGCAACTATGAAATCTATGTGAAGCCCTTGTCGCCGGGCAGCCGCGAGGTTCAACTCACCGCGGATGGTGGGCAGAATTTCCAGCCGGCATGGTCGCCAGACGGCAAGCAGATCGCTTATCACTCGCAGAAGCACGGCGGCATTTGGCTGATTCCGGCGCTGGGCGGGACCACGCGCCTGCTCTCGGACTTCGGCTCGAAGCCGGAGTGGTCGCCCGACGGAACTGAGATCGCATTCCAATCGGTGGATACTGTCGATCTGGGCGTAACGGCCTTCACCATGCCGCCCTCTACCATCTGGGCTGTGACCGTGCAAGGAGGCGTCCTGAGGCAATTGACGCAACCGGGAAATCCCGTCGGCGGCCACGGCGCGCCGGTTTGGTCGCCGGATGGGAAGAGAATAGCGTTTAGCGCCACGAACACCAGCGTCGGCGAGATATGGTCAGTGGCGGCCGGCGGCGGCGCGCCCCTGCGGATGCTGGGTAATGGAGCGCTCAGCCCCGTGTATGCGCCGAATGGGAAGGCTCTCTATTTCACCAAGGGATGGGGACCGACATTTTTGCTCATGCGCGCGGCATTGTCGCCCACCGGCGCGGTTGCCGGCGCTCCGGAGTTGATTGAAAACACGGGCCAGGTGCTGTATGCACACTTGCGCTTCTCGGCCAATGGAAAATTCGCGACCTTCTCTGAGCTTTCCGCCCTCAACAACCTGCAGTCGGTGCGCATTTCGCCCGTCACCAACGAGGCCATAGGTGCTCCCGAGGCGCTTACGCACGACACCAACGGCCGCAAGACAGGCCCGCTCTTTTCCCCAGACGGAAAAACTATTGCTTATTCCATTTTGCAGGTCGGCGAGCATTGGGCGGTCTGGCTGATGGACACTGACGGGAAAAACGCCAGGCCCGCGGATGCCCGCCAGGACACTCCGCTATTTCAGGGATGGTTTCCCGACAGCCGGCGCATTGCCTACATCGTTCGCGACAATGTCCACAACACGCTTGAATCGCTGGACGTCATATCGGGAAAGAAGCAAGCGCTGCGTGAATTGAGCTTGGCCAACTCGACCATGCGCCTCTCGCCCGACGGAAAACAGTTCGCCTACAACTTCGAACAGGGTGGAGCACAGAACATCTGGATCGTTCCTGTCGAGAGCGGACCGCCTCGTCAACTCACCTTCGATAAGGACTCGATTACATTTCCTTCCTGGTCGCCGGACGGGAAGTTTGTCGCCTGCGAGGTCAAGCGGAACGGCGGAACGCAGATCGTCCTGATTCCGACGAATGGTGGAGCGCCGATCCAGCTCACCGCCGATCAGGACGGCAACAATTGGCCCCACGATTGGTCGCCGGATGGAGACAAGATCGTTTTTGCAGGCCAGCGCAACGGCGTGTGGAACATCTGGTGGGTTTCGCGGCGAACCAGGCAAGAAAAGCAGATCACGCATTACACCATCAACAACACTTACGTTCGCTATCCCTCATGGTCGCCTCACGGCGACCAGATTGTGTATGAATACGCGGAGACCACTGGCAACATCTGGACCATGCGCGTCAAATAACCATTCGGCAATCAAAATACCAGTCGCTGTCTTTGCAGATAATTTCCCCACATCGGCGCACAATCGTTTCGTGAGTGATGGATTCCAGACTCGAGGTATGGAGAGATATACCCCTTGGACATAAGTCCTTTGCTCTCAAATATGGAGGTATGGCGTATAGGGGGAGGGGGGATTGCACTTTGGTAAACATCGCCTTCGGCCAAAGCGGCTCTAAAGCAGCTCCACAATAGCTACACCCATCGCACCCGTGCCCCATCCTTCTCCGCGGTCGCCGCGGCGACCGGAAAAGGGTGGGATAGCACAAACCCCAACCAACCTCTCAACCCAGCACGAAATTGATCGGGGTTTGGCTAACTCGCAGAACCGCGTGCTCAGCGATCATTCGTTGCAACCCTGGTCTGCGCCTCCGCCTGCCGCGTCCGCGCTTCCTGAACCAGCCGCGTGTCCATCTGGCGAGCCTGCTCCGCCGTGAAGAGCATCTCATTGCCAGCCAGCACGCTCAAATCGTTGCTCGTCCAACGCGCCTTCATGATGCCGGTCCGGGAACTGGCATTCGCGCCCAGCAACAGGCTGCCGATCTCGCGCGCCATCACACGGCCCGCCAGCACGTCCGTAGCCGTCGTGTCGCCGCCAGCCCGTTCGCTGATGCGCTCGTAAAAGATTGCCGCGCGGCGCGATGCGCCGCCGTCCGCCGCTCCGAACGTGTCGCCTATCCCCAGCTTGTCCGCCATCGCGTTCGGCAAAATCGACACAATGTAGTCGTCGGTCTGTGGCGCTGCGCAGCCGGAGAAGTCCTTCTTGGCGTCGTGTGAGGTCGGGCAGTCCTGCCATTGCGTCGTCACACCGGCCCGCGCCAGAATGCGCGACGCTTCCCGCTCCGCCGCCACCAGGGTTGCAGGTTTCACCTGCTCGTAGTCATAAACGCGCAGCGTAATGGTGGCGGGTCTCGTCTCCGCGTCACGGTTGTTCTTCGCCCAGGCCGGGGATCCTGCAACTGTTGCTGCAACTACCGCCAAACCTGCCATCCGCATCACAAACATCGCTGTCCGGTTCATCGTTTTTCTCCTCCGCGGGTTGCGCGGTGAGATCGACTTTGCGCGGTCGGCCGGGAAAGGTCGATGCACCGGAGATGAACTAGATTTGGACTGAAGATGAACCGATAAGTTGCTAAACAGAAAAGAGTTATTGTTCTATTTGGCCGGTGATGGCCCTGTCCCATGGTCGAAAAGTCAAGCGCGTTATTCCCGCCGGAACTTGTTGGCCTGCTCGAATTCATCGCGCAGCACCGGCGTGCGCAGGTTCTCGCGCAAATAAGCCAGGCGTTGCTCCAGCGCCAGCAAGGCGCGCTCCACAGCTTCGGTATTGGTATGGGCAATGTCGCGCCACATCGAAAACGGGCTCGCACCCAGCCGCGTCATCTCGCGCAACGCGCGCCCGCCCACGTCCTTGAGCTCCGGCGCATCGCCCACTTCCTCTTCCAGCAGCGCACTCAACGCCGTGGCTGTGAACTGGGGCAGGTGGCTTACCCACGCCACCAGCTCATCGTGTCGCGTGGCATCGAGATCAAGCGTCTTCGCGCCCATCTTCGTCACCCACTCGCGCCAGTCCTTCACCAGAGCCGCCGCTTGCGGTGAGCGCTTTGCCGCGGCATCGTCTGTAAAAAGCCACACCGCGCCGCGAAACAGACTGGCATCGCCCAGAGCCGCGCCGCCGCGTTCCTTTCCCGCCATCGGATGACCGGGCAGAAACGCCGCGCGTTCCGGCGTGTTGTAGAGCCGCGCTGCAGTTTCTGAAATCAAACGCTTGGTGCTGCCTACGTCGGTGACGAGATGATCGGGTCCCAGCACCGGCGCCAGCTTCTCCATGAAATCGAGCGTGGCATAGATGGGCACGGCCAGCAGCGTCACCTGGCTCGCATGTGCGGCCTCAATGGGATCGGCGGCGACGGAATCGATCGCGCCCATCTTCAGCGCGAGTCGCCCCTGCTCAGGGCTGCGATTCCAGCCAACAATGCTGCCCTGGTAACCCGCGGCGCGCAGTGCAAGGCCCACTGAGGTGCCCAGCAGGCCGGCGCCGAGGATGGAGATACGATCAATCATGGAAGTCCTTCGGAAGCGGAGTTAGCGCTGTTAGCGGAGCTAGCGGAGTTAGGAAAAACTCGAGCTCCGCTAACACGCGCGAAGCGCGGCTAACGCCGCTAACTCCGCTTGTCCCGCTTCATCTTACAGCGTGCGGCCGACGGCCTCGGCGAGAACGCGCAGTTCGCCCACCAGTTTTTCAAACTGGTCGAGAAAGAGGGTCTGCGCAGCATCGGAAACAGCCTTGTCGGCGTTGGGGTGGATCTCCAGGAGCAACGCGTCCGCGCCCGCAGCTACCGCCGCCTTTGCCATCGCCGGAACCATGTCGCGCCGTCCCGTGCCGTGCGAGGGATCGCCCACCACCGGCAGGTGCGAAAGCTTCTTCAGCACCGGTATGGCCGCGATGTCCATGGTGTTGCGCGTGGCCGTCTCGTAGGTGCGGATGCCGCGCTCGCAGAGAATCACGTCGTAGTTGCCGCCGGAGAGAATGTACTCGCTCGAAAGCAGCAGTTCCTCCACGGTGGCCGCAATGCCGCGTTTCAGCAGGATCGGTTTGCGCACCTGGCCCAACTCGCGCAGCAGGTTGAAGTTCTGCATGTTGCGCGCGCCGACCTGGAAGCAGTCCACCAGCGGCAGCATGCGCTCAATCTGCGCAATCTCCATCACTTCGCTCACCACGCAAAGTCCGTTCGCATCGGCTGCCTCGCGCATCAGTTCGAGACCCGGAATGCCCAGCCCCTGAAACGAATACGGCGAGCTGCGCGGCTTGTAGGCTCCGCCGCGCAGAAATCCTCCGCCCACGGCCTTAACGCACGCAGCAATGGCGAAAATCTGCTCGCGGTTTTCCACGGCGCACGGTCCGGCGATGATAGCCACCTGCTGCCCGCCGATGGTCGCCCCGTTCCTGAACTCGACAACCGTGCCCTCCGGCCGCCACGCGCGCCCGGCCAGCTTGTAAGGAGCGCTGATGCGGTGCACGTGCAGCACGCCCGCCAGCATTTCAAATTTCGTCAGGTCGAGCGTGGCGGTGGGGCCTACGCCGGCCAGAATGGTCTGGAACTCGCCTGTGGTGCGATGCACATCGACGCCGGCTTCTTCCATGGCGCTGATCACGGCATCGATTTGTTCCTCTGTGGCTTTCTCCTGCATTGCGACAATCATGACTTTTTCCCTGTCTCGGGCGTGGTCTCACCCGCGGCGTAGCCCGGAGCTCCGCCTTCCCGCTCGGCTGCCTGAGCATGTCTCTGGCTAGCCAGTTCGTTACGCTGCAATGCCCGCATCACGTCGATGATGCGCTCGTAGATATGCGTCAACTCAATGTCGGGAAGCGGACCTTTGTTGGCCGCGCGCACATTCGCGTAGATGATTTTTTCGCGGTTCGGCTCGTACACCGGAAGCGAAGTGGCGGCCTTCAGGTGGCCGATCATCTGTGCGGCGCGTGCCCGCTCACTGAGCAACTCGACCAGTTGGCGGTCCAACTCGTCGATGCGGATTCGCAGTTCATCGATGGTCATTTCAGCCTCTAGCTGCTAGCTTCTAGCTCCTAGCTTCGTTTCGCGAATGCGAGCTTCAGCGCCTCGTTCCACTATGAACAAGCTGGAAGCTAGAAGCTAGTAGCTAGAAGCTGCTTTTGTCACCGGGCCAGCGCTGCATGGGGCAGGCGCAGACCCTTGATAAATCGAGCCACCAGGTCCGGCGCCGTCTCCGGTGTCGCCCGCTCAATCAGCTCGACAATCGCGCTGCCAACCACCGCGGCATCCGCAAACTCCGCCACCTGAGCGACGTGTTCCGCGTTGCTGATACCGAACCCCACGGCCACCGGCAGCTTGCTCCATCGCCGAATGCGTCCGACCAGCGCCGCCGCATCCGTGGCCACGCTCTGCTGCGTGCCGGTAATGCCGGTGCGCGAAATGGCGTACACAAAACCCTTGGAGTGCGTGGCAATGGCCTCAAGCCGCGCGTCAGGACTGGTGGGCGCGGCGAGAAAAATCGGCGCCAGATCCACGCGGCTCATCTCCTTGAGGTACTCGCCGGCCTCTTCCACAATCATGTCGGTGGCCAAAACTCCGTCCACGCCGGCTGCCTTCGCGTCGTCGGCAAACCTCGCCAGGCCGTAGCGCAAAATCGGATTCAGGTAGCTGAAAATCACCAGGCCCGCAGCGGGGCGTGCGGTGCGAATCTCGCGCGCCAGGTCCAGCACGTCCTTGAGCCTTGTTGCTTCGTGTCCCGATCCGTGAGCCAGTGCGCGCTCCATGGCGCGCTGGATGACAGGGCCATCGGCGAGCGGATCGCTGAACGGCACGCCCAGCTCAATCACATCCGCGCCCGCGTCAACCGCCGCAAGCGCAATCTCGCGTGTCGCCTTGAGAGACGGGTCGCCTGCAGTCAGATAGACCACCAAACCCGGCTTGTGATCGAAACCAATCGGCATGGAAAAGCTCTCGAAATCCTACAACTTCAGCTCCCGCGCAAGAATGCCCATATCCTTGTCACCGCGGCCTGAAAGATTCACCACCAGTATGTCACGCGCCGTGAACGTCGAAGCGATGCGCATGGCCTCGGCCACGGCATGAGCGCTCTCAAGCGCCGGCAAAATCCCCTCGGTCCGCGCCAGCCTGACCACCGCGTCGAGCGCCGCCGCGTCGTCGCAGGAAACATACTCCGCGCGGCCCGTGTCGTGCAGCATCGCGTGCTCGGGACCGATCGATGCGTAATCCAGGCCCGCGGAGACCGAGTGCGTGAGCGCGATCTGCCCATCGTCATCCTGCAGGACGTAAGAAAACGTACCCTGCAGCACCCCCGGCGCGCCGCCCTGGAAGCGAGCCGCGTGTTCGCCCAGCACGGTGCCGCGCCCTCCGGCCTCCACGCCAATCAGCCGCACTTGGTGGTCGTTAATGAACTCGTAAAACGCGCCAATGGCATTCGACCCGCCGCCGACACATGCAATCACCGCGGTCGGCAGCCGTCCCTCTTTTTCCAGAATCTGCGCCTTCATCTCGCGGCTGATGCAGCGATGAAAGTCGCGCACCATCGTGGGATACGGATGCGCCCCGAGCGCACTGCCCAGTAGATAGTATGTCGTCCGAACGTTCGTGACCCAGTCGCGCATGGCCTCGCTTATGGCGTCTTTCAGCGTCTTCGATCCCGACGAAACGCCGCGCACCTCCGCGCCCAGCAGCCGCATGCGCTTCACGTTCAGCTCCTGGCGCTCCATGTCCACGTCGCCCATGTAGACCACGCACTCCAGGCCCAGCAGCGCGCAAACCGTCGCCGTGGCCACGCCGTGCTGGCCCGCGCCGGTCTCGGCGATTACGCGCTTCTTGCCCATGCGTTTGGCCAGCAGTCCCTGGCCCAGCGAATTGTTGATCTTGTGCGCACCGGTGTGCAGCAGGTCTTCGCGCTTCAGGTAAATCTTTGCGCCGCCCAGCGATTCCGTGAGCCGCCTGGCAAAGTAGAGCGGCGTCGGCCGCCCCGCGTAGTCGGTTAGCAGCGAACTCAACTCGGCCTGGAACGCCGCATCCGCCTTGGCTTCTTCATAGGCCTGCTCCAGTTCGTCCAGCGCCGCCACCAGCGTCTCTGGCACGTAGCGCCCGCCGTAGATGCCGAAGCGCCCGGGCCGCGACTCGGAGGGATTTGCCGGAAGAATGACCGATGCCATGAGGAACTCCTGCTTGTTTACCCAGAAGAATGGGGAACTTTTTAGTGTACTAGGAACCGAGTTTGCCAGTAGAACGCGCCGGCTCCGCCGCTCGCGCCCGCTCAATAAACGCGCGCACCTTGGCGGGATCCTTGCGCCCCGGCGCAGCCTCCACGCCGCTCACCACATCCACGCCCCAAGGGCGCAGCGTCGCAATCGCTTCTGCGACATTCCCCGGCGTCAATCCACCTGCCGCAATGAACTTCATGGGCCCGTCAGCGTCAAGAATCAACCCCCGCGCAGCATCCCAATCGAACGCGACGCCCGTGCCGCCCACCGCCGCGGCCGTGCGCGAGTCCAACAGCAACGCATCAATGTGTTCATCGCGCGCAATCGCCGCCACGCGCTTCCCGGCCCTTGCATCGAAGTGCACCACGCCCAGAATGCGCAGCTTCGGCCCGAATCTTTCGCGCAGTCGCGCAGCCAATGCAGCCGGCGCGTCAAAGTGCAGTTGCACGCCGGTCAGTCCCGCCGCTTCCACCGCGGCCGCGATCTCCTCAAACCCCGCGTCCACAAATACCCCGATCTTTTCGAGAGCCGCCGGCAGTTCTGACACGATCTGCGCTGTCAGCTCCGGCGTCACACGCCGCGGGCTCGGCGCAAACACGAATCCCACCGCATCGGCGCCGGCTTCCGCGGCCAGTTGGGCGTCTGCCAGCGAGGTGTTGGCGCAGATTTTGATCCAGAGACTCATGGTTTGCCCGCGGCGCCCTTGAGCAATTCCGCCAGCGCCTCGCCGGGATCAGGCTGGCGCATCAGGCTTTCGCCGATCAGGAACGCATCGAATCCCGCTTTGCGCAAGCGGGCAATGTCCTCGGGCGTGGAGATGCCGCTTTCTGTCACGCGTACTACGTTCGAAGGAATGCGATCAACCAAAGCCAGGGAAGTATCCTGACTCACGTCAAAGCTCTTCAGGTCGCGGTTGTTCACGCCGATCGCGTCCGCGCCCGTCTCGCCCAAAGCGTCGAGCACTTCTGCCAGCTCATCGGCTGTATGCACCTCCACCAGCACGTCGAGCGCGAGCGCGTGCGCGGCCTCGGCGAAACGCTTCAACTCCGCGGCGCTCAGCGCGGCGGCAATCAGCAGAATGGCGTCGGCGCGGTGCGCGCGCGCCTCGACGATCTGGTACTCGTCGACCATGAAATCCTTGCGCAGGCAGGGCAGTGGAGCGGCCGCCGAAGCCAACTCCAGGTTGCGCAGGCTGCCCTGGAAGTACGGCTCGTCGGTGAGCACGGAAAGCGCCGCGGCCCCTCCGGTTCGGTAACGCCGTGCCAGCCATGCCGGATCGAAGGCCGCGCGAATCAGTCCTTTGGAAGGCGAGGCCTTCTTGATCTCGGCGATTACTGCGGGTCCCTGCGTGGCCTGGCGGCGCAGCGCGGCAGCCCATCCGCGCGGATGGTGCTCGGCGGCGCGTCGCTCCAACTCGGAAACAGGCACGTCCGCCTTCGCCGCGTCCAATGTAGCGCGCGTCGTAGCCAGAATCGTCGAGAGAAAAGTGTCCGTGCGTGTAGACATGCTCTACGCAAAGTATACGGGGACCTGGGTTAGCGTTTGGCGGCAGCCGCCGGTTCGGGCAAACCCGCCAGCTCTCGCGCCGCCTTGCGCCCCAGCCGGATGCAATCCGGCACGCCGATGCCATCGTACGCATTCCCGGCCAGCCGCAGTCCGGGCAGCGCCGTCACGCGTGCATTCAACCGCTGCATGCGCGCCTTGTGGCCCACGGCATACTGCGCCATGGCGCGGCGCCAGCGCGTTACCTGCGCGAACTCCGGCTCAACCTCCGTGCCGAACGTCTTCGCGCCCAGAATCTCCCGCATCTCGCGCCGCACCACCGCCACCAATGCTTCGTCGATTTCCTCTAGCAAATCGGTGCGCTTCATGCCGCCAAGAAACGCGCGAAAAACCGCCTTTCCCGGCGGCGTCCGTCCCAAAAACTTGCGATGCGCAAAGGTGCACGCCAGCATCGCGCGGCCTTCCACTGCCGGAACCAGAAATCCGAATCCCTCAGGCAGCGGGCCGATTTTCCCCTCGTCGTAAACCAGGTTCACAGTGATCGACGAAGAATATGGAATGCCGCTGAGCTCCGCACCCAGTGCGGCATCCACCGGAGCCAGCAACTCTCCAGCTGCCCACGCGGGCGCGGCCACAATCAGCGCATCGAAAGCTTCGCTGACTTCGCCCGCCTGCACCTTCCAGCCCTGCGATGTCTTCTCGATTCCGCTCACCGGCGTGGCCGTACGCACACTGCCGCCTTCAAGGCGCGCCGTAATCGCGTCCACCAGTTGCTGCATGCCGCCGCGCAACGCCGTGAATATGGCTCCTCCGCGGTTTGTTCCGTTTGATGAGCTTTTCGCCATGGCCCGCATCTTCCGGTGCGCAGCCAGCATGCCCCGCGTCAGCGAGCCATACTTCGTCTCCATCTCCACCAGCCGCGGCAGCACGGTTTGCGCGCTCAGTTGGGTGGCGTCGCCGCCGTAGATGCCGCTCAGCAGCGGATCGGCGAGCCGGTCCACGGCCTCCTGCCCAAAATGCCGCTCCACGAGTCTCGCCACGGACTCGTCGCCATCTCTTGGCCGCGGAGGGCGCAGCAGTTCCAGCGCCATGCGCATCTTGGTGCGCGCGCTGAAGAGCCGCGTCATCGCCGTCGGCACCAGCTTGGTCGGCACCAGGAACATGAGCCCGTCGGGCAGCGCCACCAGGCGATTGTGGGTAACAATATATGTCTTGCGCGCAGCGTCGTTTGAAGGGATCAGCTCGCCGCCCAGTCCCAACTCCCGGCAAAGCTCGGCCGCCGCGGGTTTTTCCGTCAGGAACGAATCTGGCCCGCGCTCCAGCACCGCGCCGCCAACGACCTCCGAGGCCAGTGAGCCGCCCAAACGCGGCCGCTCCTCAAAGAGCGTGTAATCCACCGCCGCACCGGCCCGTCGCGCTTTTTCCAGCTCATAGGCCGCCGCCAATCCCGCAATGCCGCCGCCAATGATCGCAATCCGCATTCCTTGACCTCACTCCATCATTACAGCAACTTGCGGCTTGCCCATTTGCGGGAGGGGGAACATGCAGCCTCTCGGAAGGACGCGCACTCTAAGAATAGAACCAAGGCGCGGCTCGGTTGCGGCAAGTGATCAAAATGACCGGAACAGCTAGAATCGGGAGCGGAGCGGGAGCCCTCGTGCTCCTGTCCTGTAACCCATGGCCAGTTTGCCGGCATCTAAGTGTTGACCTGACCTCAGGCAGCACCTCGTTCCTATTCACCGCTTGCGCCCCCCAGTTGTTATCAGAACCTTCAGCAGGAGGCTTTCGATGAGCGCCGAAATCATCCACCGGCTGCATTTTGCCTTCACCATCACCTTCCACTACCTGTTTCCGCAGCTCACTATGGGACTGGGTCTGCTCATCGTCGTGCTCAAAACGGTGGCCCTGCGCACGGGTAGCGAAGTTTGGGATCGCGCGGCGCGTTTCTGGGGCCGCATCTTCGGCATCAACTTCATCATGGGCGTGGTCACCGGCATTCCCATGGAGTTCCAATTCGGTACCAATTGGGCGCGCTTCGCACGGCTTTCCGGCGGAGTCATCGGCCAGCCGCTGGCCATGGAAGGCGTTTTCAGCTTCTTTCTTGAGTCGGCGTTTCTCGGCCTCTTCCTTTACGGCGAAAAACGCATCTCGCAACGCATGCACTGGTTCTCCGCGGTCATGGTCTGGCTGGGCTCGTGGATCTCCGGCTTTTTCATCATTGTCACGGACGCGTGGATGCAGCATCCCGTGGGCTACGCCCGCATGCCCGACGGGCATTTCGAGATGCTCAGCTTCTGGAAACTGCTGCTGAATCCCTGGGCGATCTTCCAGTACATGCACAACATGACCGGCGCAGTCGTCACCGGCTCGTTCGTCATGGCCGCCGTGGGCGCGTTCTATTTGCTGGAAGGCAAGTGCGAGGAGTACGGGCGCATCTTTCTCAAGGTCGGCGTCATCGCGGGCGTCATTTCATCCATCCTCATCATCTTTCCCACCGGTGACCTGGCCGGCAAGTATGTGGCAAAGAATCAGCCCGCGGCCATTGCCGCCATGGAGGGGCTCTTCAAGAGTGAGGTCGGCGCGCCCATCGTGCTCATGGGCCAGCCCAACGAGAGCACCGGCGAAATCGACAATCCCATCGCGGTGAATGACGTGCTCAGCTTTCTTATTTACGGCACCACCAAGGCCGAAGTGCAGGGGCTCGATCAGTTTCCGCGCGATCAGTGGCCTACCGCGCTGCCGCTGCTCTTCTACGCCTACCACATCATGGCCGGGCTCGGAACCTGGTTCGTGCTGCTGATGGCGGTCTCCGTGTTCCTGCTCTGGCGCGGGCGGCTTTCCACTTCGCGATGGGTGTTGTGGGCGTTGCTGCTCAGTTTTCCGCTGCCCTACATTGCCAACACCGCCGGCTGGATGACCGCCGAACTGGGCCGCCAGCCCTGGCTCATCTACGGATTGATGCGCACCAGCGAGGGCTTCTCCAACACCGTTTCCGCGAGCAACGGGCTGTTCACGCTGCTCGGCTTCATGGGACTGTACACGCTGCTGGGCCTGCTGTTCACCGTGCTGGTCTATCGCGAGATCGACAATGGCCCCGATCCCAAAGCGCCCGTCGCCGAACTGACAACTGATAACTGACAACTGTTCACTGAGGTTTCCGTCATGATGGGTTTTCTCTGGTTCTGGCTGGTTGCGGTCATGATCGTCGGGTACGTGGTGCTCGACGGCTTCGACCTGGGCGTGGGCGTGCTGAGCATGTTTCTGATGCGTACCGAGGCCGAGCGCAAAACCGCAATGGCGTCCATCGGCCCTGTGTGGGACGGCAACGAAGTCTGGCTGCTCGCCGGCGGGGGCACGCTCTACTTCGCCTTTCCGCTTCTCTACGCCTCGGCCTTCTCGGGCTTCTATCTGCCGCTCATGATCGTGCTCTGGCTGCTGGTGCTGCGCGGCGTGAGCCTCGAGCTGCGGAACCACATCGACGTCGGCGTCTGGCACTCTCTGCTCGACGGCGTCTTCGGTTTTTCGAGCGCGCTCCTCACCATCTTTTTTGGCGCGGCCTTGGCCAACGTGCTGCGCGGCGTCCCCATCAACGCGGATGGGTATTTCTTCCTGCCCTTGTGGACCAACTGGCAACCCGGCGTCGCCCCCGGCATTCTCGACTGGTACACAGTCATCGGCGGCCTCGTCGCATTCACCGCGCTCACGCTGCACGGCGCTTTGTGGCTTGTGCTCAAAACCTCGGGGGACCTGGAGCAGCGAGCCCGCAATGTGGTTTCGCCGCTGTGGCTCATCCTTGTTTCGCTTACCGTCGTCAGCCTCTTCGCCACCGTCGCCGTGCGTCCCGCCAGCCTCGACAATTACTTCAATTACCCGTTCACCTTCGTTATTCCAGCGGGCGTGGTTGCGTCGCTTATCGCTCTCTGGCTTTGGAACCGCAAGGGCGAGCCGTTGAAGGCCTTTCTCGCTTCGTGCCTCTATCTCTTCTTCATGTTGGCTGGGGCCTGCTGGGGCTTGTATCCGGTGTTGCTGCCCGCCACCACCGGATCGGCCAACGACATCACTCTCACCCGCGCCATCTCCGGCCCCCACACCCTGGCCGTCGGCCTCGCCTGGTGGATCTTCGGCATGATCTTGGCAATCGGGTACGAAATCTTCGTCTACTCCCGCTTCAAAGGCAAAGCCGACGCGTCGGCGCACGGGCACTAGATGGCGCGAAGTGCGCCTTCAACCGATGTTTCCCTTCGCCAAATTCTACCGCGAGAGCTTTTCTTCGAATTCCAGGCGTTCCTGTCGCGCCTGCTTGGTGAGCAGCGCGGTCCATCCGGGTTTGCTCATCTCGATAGCCTGGGCAATCGGGCTGAGAAAGGGGCTGATGAAATTCAACTCCACATCGGCGGGGTTCTCGCCCAGCAATACCAACCGCGAACGTTCCGGAGCGTAGATGGCGCGGGCATATCGAAGATCGCCTTGCAATTCGTATCCGGTGCAATCACGGAAATAGGCCGCAAACCGCGCAGCTTGCTTATCTGAGTATCTCTGGAAAAATGGAAGGATAATGATTGTGGGAATGAATGGATCGCGATCGAAGATATGGTTCAATTCCCATTGAAAGCCGGGAGTGGTTCCGGCAAACATCAGCACCAGCTGCGCTCGATCCAGAATGGAGCGAACCACTTGCTGCCAGTCCAGACCGGCGTACAAGCGTGCCGCGCCTATCGGTGGAACTCTCTCCCCTGGCCTGCCGACGGCGACCACCGGGCCCAGAGTCTTGAGAGGCTCAATGAGAAGGGCCTCGCCTTCCGTTCCTCCCCAATCGCTTTGCGCCCAGATTCGCCAGATGGCGTTGGCGATGGCGGTCATCGCCATTACCATCAGCGTCCCAATTACGCCTCCGCCTGACACAGAAACGCGCACAGGCCTGCGGCGCTCGGCCCGAATTTTCTCAGTAACAAATTTCACACCATCGGCTTTGAAGGGCCGCAAGTAAAGAATAGGTTGGCGGGGATCAGCTTCCATCGCCTCTTCGGCGTTCAACTGGTTGCAACGCAGCCAACTGCGAAAAAAATAGCGGCCGAGGAAGTACAAAGCGATCGAGAGGAAAGGCGAAGTCACAATTCGGTCCACCGGAGCGAAGCCGAATAATGGGAACTGCCCGCCGCCAGCGGTGTTATCGCACGAATCGATGGCATAGGCAAGGTTGACAGGAATTGCGGCAAAGGATAGCAACCCCGCGCCAACTCTCCACAAGCTCTTCCTGTAGTCGGCGCAATAACCCTTTAGGCGCTGCCACCCATTAGGACCCTTCGTATCGTATTCGAACATTCCGCGGTCGCCCCCTGCTTTGGGCTGTCCAGGATGTCACGAGAATACTATTCATCGCCGGGCATTTTTCATCTTTGGCTCCTAATTGTGAAGCCCCGTTTAGGGTAAAGTCGAAGCGTCGCCGCGAGGCCACTGAGCCGGCACCAATAATCAGGGCCCAACGCGTATCCCACGCATTGGGCCCAAACATACATCGTTTCGCTTTCGGAAAGCATTCTCGTGGCCACCCGCGCCCCACCCGCACCAAAAGCTGACGGCTGAAAGCTGAGAGCCGACGGCTATTCTTTAAAGCGTTACCATAGTCCCCACCGCCAACGGCTGCTTGAACGCCTCAGCCGTCTGTTCCCGCTCCGGATCCCAATTCTTCGGCTGATAGATGCAGCACGGCTCTGCGGCCAGCGGATCGCCCGTCAGCGCGTAAGCCCGCGCCCGCGAACCTCCGCAAATCTCCTTGTACTCGCACGCCCCGCACTTGCCTTCCAGGCGCTTGGTGTCGCGCAGCGCCTTGAAGATCGGCGCGTTGCGGTAGATCTCGCCGAGCGGCGTCTCGCGAATGTTCCCCGCGTGGATCGGCAAAAATCCGCTGGGATACACATTGCCCATGTGCGAGATGAAGACGAATCCCTTGCCGTCGTTCACGCGCCGCGTCGCCCAGCTCATCGCACGCGTCTGGCCGTCGGCCGTAGGCGCGCCGGCCTCGTAAGCCGCTCCGTGCGGATGTCCAGCCCCGTGCCCCATCTTCCTCTCTTCCAGGTTGTGCTGCAGCAGGTAGCGGCGATAGTGCATCGCCTCCGTGGTCTTGATCTGGAAGTTCGCGCGCCGCGACAGTTCGTAAATCTTCCCAAACACCTGCTCGAATTCCTCGCCGCTCAGCAAATCGTCCAGCTGCCCGCGCCCCACCGGAACCAGGAAGAACACATTCCACATCACAATCGCCAACTTCTCGAACAGGCTGCAGAGGTTGTCGAGGTCGTTCGCGTTGTGGCGGCTAATCGTGGTGTGAACCTGAATCGGAATGCCGGCCTCGCCGGCCCATTCGATGGCCTGAATCGTCCGCGCCCATGCGCCCGGCAAACCGCGAAATGCATCATGAATCTCAGGGCACGAGCCGTCAAGCGAGATGCCGAGCCGCACCACCCCGGCCTCCTTCATCTTGAAAATCTGTTCGCGCGTTAGCAGCGGAGTGGCGCTCGGCGTCACGGCCACCTGCACGCCTTTGCCCGCAGCATAGCGGATCAACTCAAAAACATCTTTGCGCTTCAGCGGATCGCCGCCCGTGAAGACGAAAATCGGAATATGCATGTCGGCGATCTGGTCGATCAATGCCCGGCCTTCCTCGTGTGTCAGTTCGTCCGGGTGCGGAATGGGTTGCGCGGCGGCGCGGCAGTGCTTGCAGGCCAGGTCGCAGGACTGCGTGACCTCCCAGATGGCAAGAAACGGCGACTCGTCGTAATCGATCCCGCCGCGCGCGGGAATGTTGTGCATCGGTTGCATGGGCTGCATAGTCAAGGACCTCCAGGAGATCGGGGCCGTCGGGCGCCACTCTTCCGGCGCCTGGGGAGGGACGGTTTCGGGCCTCAAGCTTCCCGGGGCGTCAGCACATACCTTCAGTGCCCCCGGCCGGAAAACCGCTTCCGACGACCACGATTCCTCTCCAGAAGAGCAGTTTTCCGGCTCGTCAGGCTGTGATTCAGATCACCTTATGCCCCCGAATCAGCCCCACCTCGTCCCCGGCTGGACAAATCTGGGAATCAGGAACACAATCATTTCATTCGTGGTCCCATCCGTCTTTTTCTGGATCTATAGTGACCGATAGTGGCGGAGCAGGGAGTTGTCCGCCGGACTGCGGGCGTCTGGATCGAGCTGGGGTGAGACGCATCACCCAGCGTTGTGCGGTGAAGCACCGCTTAACCGGCTTGATTCTGCAACCATTTAAACGCACTGGAAGGAGGTTCCCATGGCAGCCGTATTGAAGCCGGGCTGGAGCAAGCCATCCACTATTCTCTTCGCTTCCGAAATACCAGCCAACCAGAAAGCCTTTGCATTTGCGCTCGCACAAGCGCAGGAGTTCGGCTCGGATCTCATCCTTTTTCATGCATACGACACGCTGGTCGTGACCGCGTCTGAAACCTCCGGCGTCCGTTACTACGACTACGCCGCGGCAGCGCGTAGCGAGAAGCAGCATCTGGAGCCTCTCGCGCAACGCGCCCGCGAAGCGGGCCTACATTGTGAGGTTGTGGTGCGCCCGGGGCTGCCCGCCGACGAAATTCTTGCCTACACGCACGAGCGCGAGATCGACCGCATCGTGATGGGCACGCACTCGCCCGGCCCCATCGGCAAGTTGTTAGTTGGTTCGGTGGCTGAAGCGGTGTTGCGCACCGCCAGTTCGCCGGTTTACATCATCGGCCCCGACGTGGTCGATGGAAGCTATCGCAACTTTGCCACGCGCACCATTCTCTGCGCCGTCAGCCTGCACGATGCCAGCGCCGTTGTGGCCGCCTTTGCCGCGGAACTTGCCGCGCAGCATGGCGCGCGCCTCCTCCTGCAGCACGTCATCCGCCCCCAGGAACGCGCGGAGTTCCTCGCCGGTCGCTCGCTCGATGAAGTGGAAGCGGGTATACTTGCGCTGGTTCCCACCACGCTGCAGGGCCAGGTCGCCATCCAGACCATCGTGGTTCCCGGCGACCCGACTGAGGAGCTGCTTTATCAGAGCCACACGCAGCGCGCCGACCTGATCGTTCTCGGCGCGCAGGGTGCATCCGCTTTTGCTGCTATCACTCGCCACGGTGTGGTCTACAAGATCCTGGCTCACACCCAGTGCCCAGTCATCACGCTTTCCCCTGTAGTTCTCGCTCGATGCGGCTCCAAGTCTGAGAAGCTGGAGCCCGTTGAAGCCTACCTGGCCGGCGTTTTTTAGCACGCTGCAAGTAGCGCCGTTCTCCTGACCGGCTGTAGCGGGGGTTTCCAAACCCCCGCGCGCCTGCCGTCTCAATCAAATCACTCTGAGTAAAAGCAGAATCAGGATGATGGTGAGAACGAGGCTGATGCCTCCTCCGCCGTAGTACCCCCATCCAGGTCCTACGCGATAACCGCCATAGCCGAATCCGAGGATCAAAAGAATCAGGATGATTAGCAACATGTCGACCCTCCCACGCTCAACAAGCCGTGTTTACTTCGATGCCCCGCTCGATCGCCGGGCCGCCTCTCTTGCGCGGATAAATTTTGCCGCGTAGAAAGCTTCGCGTGGTCCGCATTTGCTTGAGCGGTTGATACAACGGCATTTCCCCGCGGATTCTGCGCACCTTTATTTCTCGGCTCCTCGGAAAGCGAACAACCTGCGACGCTCGCACGGCGTCCAAGCGTTCTGGTGGGCAGGAAAGAAAACTCATGGAGGTGAAAGATGCTGTGGACGATTTTTGTCATCCTCTTGGTGTTGTGGTTAGTAGGCGTGATTTCGTCGTACACCCTGGGGGATTCATTCACATCCTTCTCGTGATCGCTCTTGTGGTGCTGCTCATCCAACTGATCACGGGCAGAAGGGCGGTCTAACTGCAGCGGCTGCCGGATGCGAAGTATTTGGCCGCCCGGAGAAGACGCAGGCGGCACAACCGAATATGCACGCAACCATAGATTCGAGGTGAACTCATGAATAAGGACCAGGTAAAAGGTGCAGTCAACGACGCGGCGGGACGTGCAAAGCGCCAGGTGGGCGAATGGACAGGCAACACGAACACCCAGGTGGAAGGCGCAGCGCAGCAGGTGAAAGGCAAAGCGCAAAAGGCGTGGGGAAACGTGAAGGACGCCGCGCAAAACGCCAGTGACAGCGCGCATCGCGATAACCAAACGGGCGTCGAGCGTGAACGCGAATTGGAACGTGAACGCGAAGCCGACCGTGAGGAAGAGCGGCAGCACGCGCATAATCGCTAGTCGCAAAGACTGTAAGCGCGACGGGAAACTGCCAGTCTAACGTCAGCGCCAAAATTGCGTTGACATTACGGAAACCTTAAAGAACGTGCAGCGGAAGGCATAGCGCGTCTTCCGCTGCTTTTTTTGCGCTGAGACTTCGCTGGGAACTCGCTCTGGAGCCCCAAATCACGACTGCGTTATACTGATCGCAACGGGTTACGTGCAACCAGCGTGACTCGTTAAATCGAGGTGCGTCTTCCATAAGGACTCCCTCATGGCCGTTACCGACGTTCCACCATCGCCAACAACACGCTGGCGTGCGGTGGTTCGCGTGCTGCGAAGTCCCTTGGATAGTTTAAGCTGCACGCTTTTCCCCGCCTTCTGTTCTCTCTGCGGCTCGCTTCTGCCGCGGCTATCTTTCGTGCCAATTTGTGATGTTTGCTGGACAGAATTCCCCCTCCAGGCACCGCCCACGTGTCTGCGTTGCGGCGACGCACTCCCCGCCTCGCCCGGCGCCGGAATCTCCGCATTGTGCCGCGTCTGCCGTCTGGCGCCGCCGCCGTTTGTCCGCGCCGTTTCCTACGGCGTCTACCAGGGCCGCATGCGCGAGGCCATTCACGCGCTCAAATACGACCGCCTGCACCCGGCGTCCACCGGGCTGGGCCGTATGCTCGCCGCAGCCATCGCGCAACTCGCCGGCGAGGCTCCGGCTGAGATGCTGGTGATTCCCGTGCCGCTGCACCCTTCGAAGTACGCGCAGCGCGGATTCAACCAGTCGCGTTTGCTCGCCGCTGCGGCGTTGCAATTTCTGCGCAAGAGCCATCCGGAGTGGCGGCTCACGCTCGCGTCAAGCACTCTGCTAAGGCAGCGCGCCACGGAAAGTCAGGCCGGGCTCACCCCGCGCCAGCGCCGGCTCAATGTGCGCGGCGCCTTCATGGTCTCCGATGCCGCAAGAGTGACGGAGCGGCACGTTTTGATCGTCGATGACATTTTGACCACCGGAGCCACGGCGCGCGCCGCGGCCCGGGCGCTGGTCGCGGCCGGAGCCGCATCCGTTTGGGTGGCCACGCTGGCGCGTGCGCAACGCGTCGCAAGACTTGGCAGCACATCTGTTTACGAATACATGGAGGAAGAGGAGCCGCTGGCCGGCACATCGGCAGCGGGTCTCGGCAAGGCAGATTTCGACGCGGCAAGTTTCAGCACGAATGGATCGACTTTGCAGAGGCAACCATCTTTTTGACCGGGGGAAAAGAGATGTCGTTGGGAAAAGCCATGATTCACGCGCGCAAGCAAAAAGCGATTGCCAAGGCCGTAGTGCTGGCCGGCGGCCACGAGAACGTGCAGCACTCGCACGTCCACATCCTGCAGATGCCTGTGCTGGTGCTCAATGCCTCCTATGAGCCCATCAACATCTGCGGCGCGCGCCGCGCTCTGGTGCTCGTGCTCAAGGGCATCGCCCGCACAGAAGAGGAGCACGGCCTCTCGCTGCACGCGCAGCGCACTATCATTGCCATGCCCTCGGTCATTCGTCTTCTTGAATACCGCCGCATCCCCCACCAGACCCGCGCGCTCTCGCGCAAGAACATCCTGCTGCGCGACCGTAACACCTGCCAGTACTGCGGCGAAGCACTGCCGCCGGGCGAGCTCACCCTCGACCACGTGGTGCCCCGCTCCCGCGGCGGCAACTCCACCTGGGAGAATCTTGTCGCCTGCTGCCACGAATGCAACCGCAAAAAAGGCAACCGCCTGCTCAACGAGATTGACGACATGATCCTGCTGCGCGAGCCGCGCCCCTTCTCGCTGCACACCAGCCGCCAGATCATGCGCATGCTCGGCCGCAGCGACGATCGCTGGCGCAAGTACCTCTTCTATTAGCCCTCTGACCGTCCGATTGTGCACCGCCATGGAATAGCCGCGGGCTTCACATAACCGCAACCAAACGGTTGCATTTTCTTCCGCCCGGCGCTAATATGCAACCAAGAGGTTGCCTAAATGCAAAACCGAATCGAAAAGCGCATCGAGCTCAAGGCTCCCGTCGCCCGCGTCTGGCGCGCGCTCACCGATTATCGCGAATTTGGCGAATGGTTCCGTGTCGCCTTGGAGGGGCCGTTCGTCGTCGGGCAGGTCACGCGCGGCCGCATCCTGCATCCCGGTTACGAGCACATCGTCTGGGAGGGTTTGATTGAGAAGATGGAGCCCGGGCGGTTCTTTTCCTTCACCTGGCCGCAAATCCAGCACCGCGACAAGGAGCGCTTTTCGGCGGATTACTCTCATGCGCCGCGCACGCTGGTTGAGTTCCGTCTTGAACCGACGGCGACCGGCACCATGCTGACGCTGATTGAATCGGGCTTCGAGAGCGTACCCGCTGCATGGCGCGCCGATGCCCTGCGAGGCAATGATGGTGGCTGGACGCAGCAGATGAAGAACATTGAGAACCATGTCGCCGAGAAGCCCTAGACGCACGCGCGCCCGTCGGCCGCAGCCCCCAGTCCTCTTCGCCGCCCTGGGCGATCGCACGCGCCTCGCCCTGGTAGGCAAGCTCAGTTCTGGGCAAGCGGCGTCGATCGCGCAATTGACTGCCGGCTCGCGTCTCACGCGCCAAGCCATCGCCAAGCACCTTGGCGTGTTGCGGCATGCGGGCGTAGTGCACAGCACACGCGCTGGCCGCGAGCAACTCTTCGTGCTGGACCCAAGGCCCATGCATGAGATGCAGCATTACCTCGAACGCGTCTCGCATCAGTGGGATCAGGCTCTAGCACGGCTAAAGGCCTCCGTCGAAGAGTGAACCTCCGCGGTGCGGCTGAGCGTTTAGGATGGGATGGCACGAACCTCAACCCACCTTTTTCAACTCAGCACGGACACTCGAATCTCCGGCGTAAAATAGCCGCAATGATCTCGCGCTATTGTTCCGTCTTCTTTCTTGCAGTCCTGCTTTTTCCCTCCGCGGCATTTTGCGCACCTCCGCAATCTCCGGACTTCGGCCCGAACGTCTTTCTCTTCATTCCTTCCATGCCCTCAGCCGCCATCCAGCAGCAGATTGACAGGGTCTACGCCGTTCAGCAGCACAGGGAGTTCGGCACGGCACGTTTTGCGCTGCTATTCTTGCCCGGCGAATACAAAATCGACGTTCCCATCGGTTTTTACACCGAGGTTGCGGGATTGGGAGCCGCGCCGGACAGCGTTCACATCACAGGCAACGTCCACGCCGACGCGAGCCTGCCGCGCAACAACGCCACCTGCACCTTCTGGCGCGGCGTGGAGGGCTTTGCCGTCACGCCGACCGGCGGGGCGATTCCCGGAACCATGCAATGGGCCGTCTCGCAGGCCGCGCCCTTTCGCCGCATGCACATTGAAGGCGACATCGTGCTCCATCAGAATCGCGGCTGGGCCAGCGGCGGTTGGATGTCCGACGCGCTCATCGATGGCAATGTGGACTCTGGCACGCAGCAGCAGTGGATCGCGCGCAACTCCGAGTGGCGCAGTTGGACTGGCTCCAATTGGAATACGGTCTTTGTCGGCGATGCCGCTCCGCCCGCGGGCGAGTGGCCGTCGCCGACTTACACAAAAATCGCTCGCGTTCCCACAGTGCGTGAAAAGCCTTTTCTCTTTGTCGACGCGCACGGCAATTACTTCGTGCGCATTCCCGAGCTGCGCGCCAACAGCATAGGCATCACTTGGCGCGGCGGGGCCACTCCGGGCCGCTCCGTTTCCCTGGACCGCTTCTACATCGCGCATCCCGGCGACACGGCCGCCACGCTCAACGCGCAACTCGCAGGCGGCAAGCATCTCCTCTTCACTCCCGGCGTCTACGAGCTCACCGAGCCCATTCATGTCACGCGCCCCGGCACCGTCGTTCTCGGTCTCGGCTTCGCCACGCTCAAGCCTGTCAATGGCACGGCTGCTCTCACCACCGCCGACGTCGATGGCGTGATTCTCGCCGGACTTCTCATCGACGCTGGCCCGGCACAATCTCCCGTTCTCGTCGAAATTGGCGCCAGCGGAAGCCATACAGATCACTCCCGCAATCCCATCTCGCTCCACGACGTTTTCTTCCGCGTCGGCGGCGCAGGGGTGGGCCGCGCCACCGTCGATCTCCGTATCAACGCCAACGACACCATCATCGATCACACCTGGATCTGGCGCGCCGATCACGGCACGGGCGTCGGCTGGGACCAGAACCTCAGCGCCAACGGTCTAGTCGTCAACGGCAATCGCGTCACCGCCTACGGCCTCTTTGTCGAGCACCATCAGCAGTACCAGGTGTTGTGGAACGGCAATGCCGGCCGTACCTACTTCTACCAATCCGAAATCCCCTACGACCCGCCCGATCAGGCCAGCTATTCGAGCCGCGCGGGCGTCAACGGATGGGCCTCCTACAAGGTCGCCGACCGCGTCACTACGCATGAAGCCTGGGGCCTTGGTATTTATTCCGTCTTCCGCCATCCCAACGTCGTGCTCACCCGCGCCATTGAAGTGCCGCGCGTTCCCCGCGTTCGTTTTCATCACATGATTACCGTCGCGCTCGATAACCTGGGCGAGATTTCGAACGTCATCGACAATGCCGGTGGCGCCACCGTCACCCATCCACGTTTCACGCCCAAACTTGCGGAGTTTCCTCCGCCTGCAGATCATCAGGATCAGAAATGATGCGCATCCGCCCCAGCCGAATCCTCGCAGGCACGCGACGCATCCACGCGTTGGCCGCGCTTCTCGCCATTCCGTTTTTCGCCGCGCCTTGCGCTTTCGCGCAATCGCAGCCCAGCGCGCCTGCGCAGCCATCCTTCGAGGCGGCAGCCATCAAGCCCACGCCGAACCCCGATCCCGGCCAAGGCTATTGGAACTATCCCGGCCAAAGCCGCTTTTCCGCCCATGACCTTTCCTTGCAGTTCCTGATTCAGATGGCCTATGGTATCGAAGCCAATCAGATCTCCGGCAAGCTCCCCTGGCTCGATTCCGACTTCTACGACATCGAAGCCGAACCGGGTGAGGGAATCAAACTGTCGCCCGACGAGCTCAAGCCGCGATTGCAAAGTCTCCTCGCCGAGCGCTTCCATCTCGCGGCGCACTTTGAGACGAAGATGGCGCACGGTTACGCGTTAGTCGTTGCCAAAGGCGGGCCCAGGCTGCAGCTCACGAAAGGCAGTCGTTTCCCCGGATGGCGCATCGACACCAGCGCCGGTCACCTCGTGGGCCTGAACTGGTCGATGCCGTTTCTCGCCACGATGTTGCAACGCGCAACGCACATCCCTGTCGCCGATCAAACCGGCATCACCGGCAGCTACGATATCAAGCTCGAATTCGCGCCAGATATCGAGCACGACTCCACGTTGCCATCCGTCTTCACCGCGCTGCGCGAAACGCTTGGCCTGGAGCTGAAAGCGCAGCAGATTCCCACGCAGGTTCTTGTTATCGACCATATCGAACGCGTTCCCACGGCGAACTAATTCGCGCTCGGCCGCAAATAAATGCGTCTTCGCAAGTCATTGAATCTGCACCTCGTCCCCCGCCTTCGGGCTCGCCTCTTCTCTCTCATCCCGTCAAACCATGTAGTACTTTGCCTTTTCCGGGCATCTAATCAGGCAAATCGAGAGGCGCACAGCACGCAAAAAACCTGGGCGCCCGCTTGATGGGAGCAAGAAATATGTTTATGCAGAAACTTCATGCAGCTGCCTTGTTCGCGGCGGGATCGTTGCTTGCGGCCACATTTGCCCTGGCTGCAGAACAGAAACAGGAAGTCCCGGGAAGCACGGTCATCACCATCCTCCCCGAAAATGAAATGCCCGGCGGCATTCCCCAGGAAGCCGTGCACCTGAAGCTTGACGGCAAGCAATCGACGATTACCGGCTTCACGCCGCTGCGCGACCCCAAAAGCAAAGTGGAAATGGTGGTGCTCATCGACGACGGCGCGCGCTCCAGCCTGGGACTGCAGATGAACGACGTTGCGAAGTTCATTGAGAGCCAGCGCCCCGATACCAAAGTCGCCGTTGCCTACATGATGAATGGCCGCGCGGCGCTCGGCGGACCGCTGACCACCGATCACGAGTCTGCCCTTCGTAGTTTGCATCTGACAATGGCAGCTGGAGAAGCGGGCATCAGCGGCAGTCCCTACTTCTGCCTCTCGGATCTGGCCAAGAACTGGCCCTCGAGCGACGTTCACGCGCGCCGCGAAGTGGTCATGATCACTGACGGCGTTGACTACTACGACATGCGCTACGATCCCGAGGATCCCTATGTGCAGACCGCAATGGACGATGCTGTGCGCGCACGCGTGATCGTCTATGCCATTTATTGGACTAGCGGCGATCGCTTTGACCGCACGAATTACGGAGCCGGCACCGGCCAGAACCTGCTGGCGCAAATCACTGCAGGCACTGGCGGCACCAGCTACTGGGAGGGTACAGGCAATCCGGTAAGCTTCGTTCCCTACTTCGCGGATATTGACCGGCGTCTCGATAACCAATACGAACTGGACTTTATGACGGCGATCGGCGACAAGCCGGAAATGCAGACCATTAGGCTCACGGTCAGCGCTCACGCCAAAGTCAGTTCGCCGCAAGAGGTGTACGTGCACCCGGGCACGGAGTAATCCGCGGCGGACGCGATCGAGGACCCTGCGTTCTTGCGCTCTGGGCGGGGGGTTTCGTTAAGTCCCGCAGAATCAGACGAAATGTTGGTTTCAGTGGTGCGTTTACCCGGCCAAATGTTCGCTCAAGTGGTGCGGCGCGCCCCGGGAATGTTCGCTCGGGAGGTTGCGATTCTTTGAGGCAAATTAACGAGAATTGGGCATTTCGAGGGTGAGTGTAACCAAAGAATTTCCCGAATAAGAGCGGCTGTTGGCAGAGAATTTCCCATAAACGCATCAAGATGGGCTCCGGAGCGTGTTTTTAGCGCGGTTTTTCGCATGTTTTGCAGGCGAGAAAGCGTTTTCTGGCGTCAGTTTTCAACCGTCAGGTGTCAGCTTTCAGCGGGAGCCGGCCACTGCCCGCCAGCTCATCCCCGGGCCGATCACCAGGGCGAAGATCACCACATGCCGACAGTGCAGTACTAATCCAATCCAAGCGGGGCGAGAGGGATCACTGCGCTCTTGTCAGCCGCTCCTACCATCCTGCAAGAATTCGAGATTCTGCCCGCGAGATGGACACTGGCGGCCTGCAAACTCTACGTGCAACCGCAAGAGGAGGGCCAGCCGGTTGGCATCTGCCTGGTTGGGCGAAACTCATGCCGGGGTGGCCCTATGTCTTGCGTATTCGCTTTCGATTTCAGCGCGGCTCAGTCCCGGGAACCTTCGACCGGTATCGCCAGGTAGGCGTGGGATTCACTGGGGTTGTTTTTCAAATATGCAAATCCGATGATCTCGCCTTGAGCGTTGATGGAGCACGCGGACTCCAGGACCAAAGCGGTGTCTTTAGGAACAAGAGTATTCATGTCGGTTGCGATTCCGTCGCGCCACAGGAAGGCTCTCGGGTTGAAATTTGCGTCGAGAGAAACTCCAAGCACCATGCCGTCGTTGCTGATGGTGGGGGCGAGGCTGTACACGTCACCGGGCAGAGTTCCAATATCGGCGATGTGCCCCTGCTGCCAGAGAAAGGCATGAAAGGCCTGGTCGCCGGTGGTGTCGGAAACTCCCACAACCTGCCCGCGATCGTTGAGGCCCTCGGCGAAGATTCCGAAAAACTTTCCGTCTCCGCCCAGATTGCCAAGGTTGATCGCTTTGCCGTTTTGCCATAGCACCGCGTGGATCGCGACGATACTGTTTTCAGCGTCGAACGGTCCACAGGGCCCCGTGGCGCCTACCGCCTGGCCGAGATCGTTGACCGCGGATGCATAGCCGTCGGGATCGCCGTCAATGGTTGGAAGTTCCTGGATGACCGCCGGGGACAAGGGAAAGGGCTTCGTCCAGAGGACCGGTTTGAACTGGATGGTTTGGGGCGAAATGGACGCACCCGGGCACGTCGAGTCGATTTCGCCGTTTTCCGCCGTTCCGACGATCATGCCGAAGTTGTTGTTCTGGTATGCTTGGCCGTTACTGCCCTCCGTGCCCGCGCTGTTCCGCAGTCTGGGGAGCGCGACCATGGTGCCGTTCTGCCACAGAAACGGCACGCACGTGTTGCCGCTGTGGGTGAGACCAAGCGCCGTGGTTCCACAGAAGTCTTCGCCATTCGGGTCCCGGGTTTCCGTGTCGGCTTGCCCTACTGCCTGCCCCCAGATGTTCACGCCATAGGCAACGCTGTTTGGCCCTCCGAGTCCGGGGCTACTGATGACCTTCAAGGTCGTGCCTTCCCACAGGACAGCCTGAGAGACCAATTCGTCGATGTTTCGGGGGTTAGCGACAACCCTCTCCCCGCTGATCAGCCCGTTGCCGGTAATCACAAATGGCTGGCCTTGCGAGGTCGACGGGCCCACAGGCCCCAGGTCCACAATGGTGTACTTCGGGGAGTTCGCGGGTTGTGCGAGTGCGCAAACCGGCGCTGCCAGCGTGGCCAGGGCCAGACTTAGCCGCGCGATGCGCGACCATTTCGGTGCGAATTGAATGGATGTCATTTTCCTTCTCCTGTTTTCGATTCGGTTGGTTTCGGGGCAGAAAGTTTGCGAGCGCCTTCGGATTCGGCGCGGCAAAGACGGAAGTAGGCGCGAGTGGCATTGCGACCACGGAGCTCCGTCGCTGAGCGCTTTAGGCTGCTGGCAACAACTGACATTCGGTCCAGGCCAGCAGGTAAGACAAAAGACGGTTGGATCAATCGCCTGACGTGGAGATGCTTCACAGCAATTCCCACGTCAGGTGATTGCGATGGCAGACTCACCGGGCAGGCGCGCTGGATGCGATGAGCATCTCATCGCTCGGGGACTTCAGTTTGGCCAGCTCCTTCTTTTCGAACTTGCTGGGGATCAGGCTCCGCGCGCGGCCGTTGACCCTCACCTGCCGCAAGACCCAGGTGTTGCCGACAAGCTGGAATTCAAGACCGTCCAGTTGATACCCCTCGCCGTCGGGAACGGTCAACATGGATGCCACAGCACCAGCTGGGTTGAGCAGCATGATTACTCCCGAATCGAGATTGAACTGGACACGATATTCGCCGGCAGGGAAGGTCTTGTCCCCCGCCGTAAATGCCAGGGGCACCTTGATCAGACTGGTTTCCATGCGCAGATTGGTTCGCATGACTTGGGCGGAGGCTGAGACTGCGGCAAGCAGAGCTAGCCCGAGGGTGGCTGCGATTTGAGTTTTCATGAGATTCCTCCTTGTGAGTTGGGGAACGGCTTCAAGCTGTTGAGTCAGCGTGACTCCGGTCGTTGGGGGCGGCCGGGGATGTGCGATCCCCGGCGCGGGCAAACTGGCTGATTACCGTACACATGCCGCTGTGGTTGCAGTGCGGCGCTGGCAGTGCGATTGCGGGTCCGGTGATCAAGGTCTTTCATGGCAACCCGATGAGCGATCGATCTCATGTCCGGCGGTTCTTACTTTCCGGGTCTGTCTGTTACCGATCCACCATAGCGGCGAACGATCTCCTTATCCATGCACACGCGATCATTTGGGGGTCGGATTCACATCATCATACAAGCCGTTTAATATCAATAAGTTATATGTTTATGTCGACAGCCTGAACGGCTCATTGTAGACTTTTGCCAGCAACGGTGATCCCATGGCGACCCAGCCTCAATCCCTTCGTGTGGCATTCGGGCCGTTTGAAGTGAATGCCGCATCCGGCGAACTGCGCAGGAACGGGTTGCGCATCCGGCTTTCCGGCCAGCCTTTCCAGATTCTGCAGGTACTGCTGGCTCACCCAGGTGAGGTGGTCACCCGGGAGCAGTTGCGCGAGAAGATTTGGAGCGAGGAAACCTTCGTCGATTATGAGCATGGCCTGAGTGCGGCGATGAACAAACTCCGGCAGGCGCTGGGCGATTCAGCCACGGAACCGAAGTACATCGAAACCCTGCCGGGATACGGCTACCGGTTTATTGGAAGTGTGGAGCTTCGTCCGCCGTCACCGGTTGCTGCGGCAACCGTTCCGGCACTGCTGCCTCTCCATTCCGAGATTGCTCCGAATCTCCTGCTGATGAACCCCAGGCCTCGCGCTCAAGAGGTTGATCCGAACATCGATGCGCGGCCGGTGATAGAGGAGCCGTTTGCCAATGCTCCCAGGATTGGGAAAGATTTGCAGCGGAAATCAGGCATAGGCCGCTGGTGGTGGGCCGCAGCGACGATCGCGTGCGTGGCGGTTTCATTCGCAGTGGGCTGGTGGGTGCATCGCTCCCGGACCGCCTCGTCTACCTTGCACCTGGTCAGGCTCACAACCGATGCCGGACTTTCCGGTTTCCCGGCGCTCTCTGCCGACGGTAAGCTGGTGGCTTATTCTTCCAATCAGGATGGAAATCAGGATCTCTATGTCAAGCAGGTTGCCGGAGGGCCGCCCATCCGTTTGACTTCGGATGGGGAGGGGAACACGACGCCGGATTTTTCGCCCGACGGCACCAGGATCGTGTTCCGGTCGGAGCGGGATGGAGGCGGCATCTACCAGATTCCAGCCTTCGGGGGGGAAATCCGTTTGGTTGCGCGGGACGGTTTAAACCCGAAGGTTTCGCCGGACGGCTTGCAAGTGGCGTATTGGGTGGGGGCGCCGGGCGTCGTGGTCGCGGTGCCTGGAACCGGAGCCGTTTATGTGGCTCCGCTGGCGGGGGGTGCGCCGCGGCGAGTAGGCGCGACATTCACGGACGCGCGCAGCCCGATCTGGTCTCGGGATGGGAAACACCTGCTGATGATTGGGTACACGTCGGAAAAGTCCTTCGACGATGCCGGCCTCGACTGGTGGCTTGTCCCCATTGACGGCGGCGGCGCGATAAGGACCGGCACGTACCAGGCACTGGCTGCTCCCCGGACTCAATCACCGGAGGGATCCTGGGGCATAGCCGCCGCTGCCCCGCAATTTCCAGGCCCGGCGTGTTGGTCGGCAACGGATAACACAGTGATTTTCTCCATGGCCATAGGCGGCACGACGGATCTATGGGAGATCGGCGTCTCCCCGGAGACAGGCAAAGTCAATGGTGAGCTGCGTAGAGTGACCGAGGGCGCCGGAAACGAGAGACAGCCGTCCTGCCAGGCTAGTGACAGGCTGACATTCACGAAATTCGAAACCAAAGCCGATCTCTGGTCGTTGCCCGTTGATTTGGACCGGGGAAAGTCCAGGGGCGTCCTCGAGCGGGTTACCCAAACCCCCGCATCCCGGCAACGCGTGTCGATTTCCAACGATGGACGCTTCGCGGCGTTTGATTCCGATCAGGGCGGAGTTCTGAATATCTGGATTCGCGACCTGGCGACGGGGAAAGAGTCGAGCGTGGCGAGCTCATCGGACAGGCAAGAGTACCCTGTCTTAAACGGCTCCGGCTCGATGGTTGCCTATTCGGTATTCGAGGGAAACAAACGGTTCGTTTACATGTCCGCTCCCGGCGGCGTGCCCGAGAAGTTGTGTGAAGCCTGCCCGTTTGCCATGAGCTGGTCTCGCGATGAGAAGACGTTGCTTCTACTCACCGGCATTCCCTATCAAATAGACGCACTGGACATCGCGTCGCATCGGCAGACGCCCATTCTGAAAGACCCCATATACAGTTTGCTGTATGCCCGGTTCTCGCCGGACAATCGCTGGGTGAGCTTTACCGTTCGGACTCAGGTGAATCGCGCGCGCATTGCCATCGCGCCGCTTGATGGCTCCTGGCCGGTCCCCGAAAGCGCCTGGATTTACATCGCGGAGGTCGGGCCGAACGATTCGAGCAACTGGTCGCCAGATGGAAAGACGCTGTACTTTATCTCGCCTAGAGACGGCCATCGATGTTTGTGGGGGCAGCGGATCGATCCCATCTCCCACCATCCTCAGGGCGAGCCCTTCGCCGTGCAGCACTTTCACGGGAGTCTAACCTACCGGCAGGTAGAGTGGGCGGCGGGCGGCGGAAGAATCGTAATGGTTCTCAATGAAGATACTGGCAACATTTGGATGATGTCGCGCCAGGGCGCGCGCTGACATTCCTCGAGCAGAACTGTGCCGGGCGCGCCCCCAGGGGTTCAGCACCAGCGCTGTATCCCGATTACGTGCACGGCGTGGCGTACTTAGCCGAGCGAAAAGGTCCTGAGGCCGCCGCCGAATTTCAAAAAGTGATCGACCATCGCGGCATCGTGGGGGATTCTCCCATCGGCGCGCTCGCCTACCTCGAATTGGGAAGAGCCTATGCCATGTCGGGGGAATCCGCAAAGGCTCGAGCCCAATACCAGGAGTTCTTCGCGCTTTGGAACGGTGCGGATCCCGATATTCCCGTCCTCAAACGAGCAAAAGCCGAATTCGGGAACCTTCGCTGATTTAGTTCTCATCCGGTCTTCAGAACAACCCGGAGGGTGGCCTCGGTCTCGACGCCCGAAAAAACCACAGTGAGGGTGCCTGTAGAAGGTCAAGAGGTTGTTCCGTAGTCGGAGCGGCTGATGGGCGGCTTGTAGTTGAGGCTACCATGGGGTCTTTGGCAGTTGTAGTAGTCGTTCCATGACTGAAGATGGA
>Ga0181530_10000543_pt1 | contig 48393 bp, 42 predicted proteins | sample PEATcosm2014_Bin_42_FD_119769 | JGI IMG/M metagenome (GOLD analysis project Ga0181530, IMG submission 119769) | Peatland microbial communities from MTU Mesocosm Facility, Houghton, MI, USA - PEATcosm2014_Bin10_60_metaG | ecosystem: Environmental > Terrestrial > Soil > Wetlands > Peat | place...
GAGGGCATCGACGCCATGCTCTCCGACACGTATTTCTGCAATTTTTCGCTCTTCCAGAGCATGCCCGACAGTTGGGCCATCAAACAGCTCTTCCCCATCATGCCGATCCATCGCCTGGAGGAGCAGCCCAGCCGCCCCGCCGTGCTGGGCGACATCACCTGCGATTCCGACGGCAAAGTGGATGCCTTCATCGACCGCCGCGACGTGAAGCGCACGCTCCTGCTGCACCCCTTCGCCGGCGGCGATTATTACCTGGGCACTTTCCTGCTGGGCGCCTACCAGGAGATTCTGGGCGACCTGCACAACTTGTTCGGCGACACCAACGCGGTTCACGTCCGCCTGGGACCCACCGGCGAAGTAATTCTCGATTCCGTCATCAAGGGCGATACCGTGCGCGAAGTGCTCAACTATGTGCAGTTTTCGTCCGAGCACCTGGTGGCGAAGCTGCGGCGCGACGCGGAGTCCGCCTTGCGGGAAGGCCGCCTCACCTACGAGGAAACCGGCGCCCTGCTCAAGTTCTACGAGGAAGGCCTGCACGGCTACACCTACCTCGAGGACGTGCACGAACGCTAAGGGTGGGCAGACGCGTTTGCCTGCCAACTTCTTGTCTCATGTCGCGGGGTTACCATCGTGATGAGAGAATCGCGAGGAGCCATTTTCATGAGAAACACGATGCACGCCGTTGGGTTGTGCCTGCTGGCGGCGTGGGGCGCGGTCTCCGCCTCCGCGCAGTATCAATATCCATTTCAAAACCCGGATCTGTCGATTGAGCAGCGGGTGCGCAACATCGTCTCGCTGATGACGCTGGACGAGAAGGTTTCGTGCCTGGGCACCGATCCCAGCGTGCCGCGGCTGGGCATTCACGGCACGCGCCACGTGGAAGGATTGCACGGCCTGGCGCTGGGCGGACCTGGCGGATGGGGCCGGCCCACGCCGATTCCTACCACGCAGTTCGCGCAAGCGATCGGCATGGGCGAGACGTGGGACCCGGATCTGGTGCGCAAAGCCGGCGGCGTGGAAGGCTACGAGACGCGCTACATCTACCAAAGCGAAAAGACGCACCGCGGCGGGCTGGTGGTGCGCGCGCCCAACGCCGACCTGGGCCGCGACCCGCGCTGGGGCCGCACCGAGGAGTGTTTCGGCGAGGACGCCTTCTTCAACGGAACCATGGTGGTGGCGATGGTCAAAGGCTTGCAGGGCGACGACCCGAAGTACTGGTTGACGGCTTCGCTGATGAAGCATTTTCTGGCCAACAGCAATGAAGACGGCCGCGGCGGGTCGTCTTCCAATTTCGACGAGAGGCTGCTGCGCGAATACTATTCCGTGCCCTTCCGCATGGGCGTGATGGAAGGCGGATCGCGCGCCTACATGGCGGCTTACAACGCCATCAACGGGATCCCCGCGACGGCCAATCCCATTCTGAGAGATATCACCGTCAAAGAATGGGGGCAGGACGGCATCATCTGCACCGATGCCGGCGCGCTGGGAGGCATGGTCTACGCCCATAAGTATTTCCCCGACGTGCCGCATGCCGCTGCGGGCGCCGTCAAAGCGGGCATCAACCAGTTTCTGGACGGCATTTTTGGCAAAGCGGTACACGAGGCGCTGAAACAGGATCTGCTGACCGAGCCCGAGATCGACGCAGTGCTGAAGAATGAGTTTCGCGTGATGATCAAACTCGGGATGCTCGACCCTCCCGAGCGGGTTGCGTACAGCAAGGTCAAGGGCGATGAGGACGCCTGGAAACTGGGCGGCCACAAGGCGGTGGCGAAACAGGTGGCGCTCGAATCGGTGGTGCTGCTCAAGAACGCGGGCGGTTTGCTGCCGCTCGATCGCAACACGGTAAAATCGGTCGCCGTGATCGGGCCGCGCGCGAACGATGTGGCGCTGGATTGGTACAGCGGCACGCCTCCGTACACGATTACGCCGCTGGACGGAATCAAGGCAAAGGCCGGCGCAGTCAAGGTCAACTACGCGGCCAATAATGACGACGATGCCGCGGTGCAGGCCGCCAGGCAGTCGGACGTGGCGATTGTGTTCGTTGGCAATCATCCCACCTGCGATGCAGGGTGGGCCAAGTGCCCGACGCCCAGCGATGGCAAGGAGGCCATGGACCGCAAGTGGATCGACCTGGAGCAGGAAGCGCTGGCGAAGCAGGTCTACGCAGCCACTCCCAAAACCGTTGTGGTGCTGGTTTCCAGTTTTCCGTTCGCCATCAATTGGACCGAACAGAACGTGCCCGCCATTCTGCACATCACGCACAACGCGCAGGAGGAAGGTTCCGCCATCGCCGAGGTTCTGTTCGGAGACTACAATCCAGGCGGCCGTCTGGTGCAGACCTTCCCGCGCTCCCTCGACCAGGTTCCGGCCAAGATGGACTATAACATCCGTCACGGCAGGACTTACATGTATTTCCAGGGCAGCCCGCTCTATCCTTTCGGCTATGGCTTAAGTTACACGACCTTCCGGTATTCCAACTTACGGACCAGCGCTACGGCACTGCGCGCCGGGGGCGAGATCGCCGTCAGCGTGGATGTTACTAACACGGGTAAGCGTAAGGGCGATGAAGTGGTCCAACTGTATGTGAAGCACCTCAACTCCACCGTGGAGCGGCCGATCAAAGAGGTGAAGGGCTTTCGCCGGGTCGCGCTGATGCCGGGCCAGACGCGCACGGTCACCCTGCCACTCAAAGCGGAGACGCTGGCTTATTGGGATATGGCCAGACAGCGGTGGGAAGTGGAAGCCGACAAAGTAAGTCTGATGTTAGGAAGTTCTTCGGCCGATGTTAAGTTGGATAAGACGATTGCGGTCGTGAAGGAATAAGAGGTGGGACAGACCATCGCCTTTTGTGGTCTGTCTGGCCTCTCTTAAAGCGCGACGCCTTGACAGACGACAAAAACCGATCGTCTGTCCCACTACACCAGCAGCAGCTTGGCCAGCAACGTGGTGCGATCCGCGATCCGGTTGATGAGGATGCTTTCGTGCGCGGCGTGGGCGCCTTCGCCAACCGCACCCAGACCGTCGAGCGTGGGGATGCCGAGGGCCGCGGTGAAGTTGCCGTCCGAGCCGCCGCCGGTCGCGGATTCCTCCAACTCGACTCCCAACTCGAGCGCCAGTTTGCGCGCCGTGTCGAACAGCCGCTTTCCTGCGGCGCTCGGTTCGAGCGGCGGGCGATTCAATCCGCCGCTCACGGCTATCGTGCAGCGCCGGTCGAACGGCTTGAGGGCATGGAATTTTCGTTCGAGGACCGGGGCATCGCGCAGCCGAGTCACGCGGATGTCCACTTCGGCGCGCGCTTCGGCTGCCACCACGTTGGAGCGCGTGCCGCCGGCGATCACACCCGCGTTCACGGTGATGCCGCGCTCGACTTTGGTGAACCCGGCGATGGTATTAATCTGCCGCACCAGTTCCAGCACCGCGCTCGCACCCGCCTGGAAATCCACCCCGGCGTGCGAGGCCTTGCCGCGCACCGTCACGGTGAAAGCGCCCACCCCTTTGCGCGCGGTTTTGAGTTTGCCCTCCAGGCCGGTGCCAGGTTCGAGCACCAGCACCGTGTGACTCGATCGCGCGTTCTCTTCGGTAAGCGCGCGCGAGCTTTCGCTGCCCACTTCCTCATCGGAATTGAGCTGTAGCAGGACCCGCGAGGGCACCGGCAAATCCAGTTCGAGCACAGCACGCGCGGCAGCAATGAAAAAGACGATTCCCGCCTTCATGTCCAGTACGCCCGGCCCCCAGAGCCTGCCGCGGTAATTGCGGAACGGCATGCTGCGCAGCGTGCCCACCGGCCAGACCGTGTCCGAGTGGCCCAACGCCAGAATCTGCCCGCTCTTCTTCCGCCCCGGTAGCTTCATTTCGGCGAGCAGGTGACGGCCGAAGCGCCCGCCGGGAACGGTCTTCAGCCGAGCCCACGGCTCCAGCACGGCGCATGCGGCGTCCACGAACCGGTTCACCGCCGCGCGATCGTCGCTGGGCGATTCGCATTCGACGAAATGCCCGATCAGGTCCAGCATCACCGGCTGGTAACTCTTCACTTGCCTGAGAATTGGATCCACGGCTGTTATAATACTCACTCCATGGCCATTTTGAATATCAGTGAAATCCGGGACATTCTCCCGCACCGCTACCCGTTCCTGCTGGTGGACCGCATTATCGAGCTTGAAGCCGAGCGTGTGGTCGGCATCAAGAACGTCACCCACAATGAACCGTTTTTCACCGGTCACTTCCCGGACTTCCCCGTCATGCCGGGCGTGCTGATTATCGAGGCCATGGCGCAGACCGCCGGCGTGCTGGTGCTGAAGTCCATCCCCGACCGGCATCGCAAGCTGGTGCTGCTGGTAGCGGTGGAGAACGCGCGCTTCCGCAAGCCGGTAGTGCCGGGCGATGTGCTGCGAATGGAAATGAAGCTGCTGAAGCGCAAGGCCACCGTCGCCAAGATGGCGGGCGTGGCCACGGTGGATGGCGTCGTGGTGGCCGAGGTGGAAGTGATGTGCAAGTTGGCGGACAAGGACGAAAGCGGCCCCGCCCAGGCGTAGCCGATGCCGATTCATCCGACCGCGATCGTCGACGCGCGGGCTCGCGTGGCGGAGAGCGCCGACATCGGCCCATACTGCGTGGTCGGGCCGGAAGTGGAAATCGGCGCCCGCACGCGGCTGATGGCCAGCCTCTACCTGGAAGGCCCCACCTGGATCGGCGAGGACAACCTCTTCTTCCCTTACAGCACCGTGGGCGTGGCCTCGCAGGACCTCAAGTACAAAGGCGAGCGCGCCGAAACGCGCATCGGCCACCGTAACCGCATCCGCGAGTTCGTCACCATCCATCGCGGAACGCAAGGCGGCGGGCTGGTCACTTCGATCGGCAGCGATAACCTGATCATGGTGCAGGCGCACATAGCGCATGACGTGCGCATCGGCGATCACGTGATACTCGGCAACAGCGTGGGCGTGGCCGGCCACGTCGTCATCGAAGATTGGGTGGACGTCAGCCCGTTCGCCGGCATCCATCAGTTCTGCCGGATCGGCCGTCACGCGTTCATCGGGCCCTACAGCGTGATCAAGCAGGACGTGCTGCCGTATTCGCTGACCAGCCACAAGCCGGAATCGGCTGTGTTCGGCGCCAACTCGATCGGCCTGGAGCGGCGCGGTTTCGATAAGTCCACCGTCGAAGCGCTGCAAACCGCGTTCCGCCTGCTGACGCGCGCCGGCCTCAACACTTCGCAAGCCATCGACCGCATCCGCGCCGAGGTGCCGGCATTGCCCGAGGTCGAGGAACTGATCGCCTTTATCCTCGCCTCCGAGCGCGGCATTATCAAATAGATGCGATACGGGCTGATTGCCGGGAACGGGCGATTTCCGATGCTGGCGCTGGAGAGCGCCGCGCGGCTGGGCCTCGATGTCACGGTGATCGCGATCGAAGAAGAGGCGTCGCAGGAAGTCGCCAGCCTGGCCCCTCATTGCTACTGGCTCTCGCTCGGGCAGTTGAGCAAGCTGATCGAAATCCTCAAGAGCGAGGGGATCACCGAAGTGGTGATGTGCGGGCAAGTCAAGCACGCCAAAATCTTTTCGTCGATCGTGCCCGACTGGCGGCTGGTGAAACTGCTGGCTTCCCTGCCCTCGCGCAATACCGACGGTCTGATTGGCGGCGTGGTGAAGGTGCTCGAAGGCGAGGGCATTCACCTGCGCGATTCCACCTGGCTGCTCAAGCCGCTGCTGGCCACCGCGGGCGCCATGACGCGGCGCAAACCGGACAAAGAGGAAATGGCGGATGTGGAATACGGCTGCCGCGTGGCCAACGCGCTGGCCGGCTTCGACGTGGGACAGGCGGTGGCGATTTCCGAGCGCGCCTGCGTGGCGCTGGAAGCCATGGAGGGCACCGACGCCATGCTGCGCCGCGCCGCCGGGCTGGTCAACGGCCGGCGCCTGGCGCTGGTGAAAGTGGCGCGCCGCCGCGAACATCTCCTGTTCGACGTGCCTGCCGTGGGCCGCGCGACGATTCCGGTGATGCGCGAATCGGGCGCCACGGTGCTCGCTGTCGAGGCCGGCCGCACCCTGCTGCTCGACCGCGCCGAGACGATCGAAGCCGCCAACGAAGCCGACATCGCCATTTTCGGCGTCGAAGCCTGAACGGTGCGCGCCCCTGGGCTTGCTATAATCCGGCCTGGGAGCTTGTTGAGAATCGAAAAATCCGCCCGCAAGCCGGCGTTGGCAGGTTGAAACCTGCCCCACCACTGCGGGTAAGTGGGCGGGCGCCCCGGTTTTCGGGTCCGAAGCGGATTTCGCCTGCCAACCAGGTGGTTTCACTGCAAAATAGAAACGAGGCATTCATGCGACACATTTCGCGGTTCACAATCATCGCCGCCGCCCTTCTGCTGGGCGCGGCTACCTATTGCCAGACTCTGCCGGCCGGTGTGCAGAAGGTCACGTCGGTCGAAGGCATCACCGAGTATGCGTACCCGAACGGCCTGCACGTGCTGCTGTTCCCGGACACCTCCAAACCCAAGGTCACGGTGAACGTCACCTATCTGGTGGGCTCGCGCCAGGAAGGCTACGGCGAAACCGGCATGGCGCACCTGCTGGAGCACCTGATGTTCCGCGAAACCAAGACGCGCACCAACATCAAGAAGGAACTCACCGACCACGGCGCGCAAATGAACGGCTCGACGGCGTGGGACCGCACCAACTACTTCGAAACGGTGACCGCGACCGACGAGAATCTCCGTTGGGCGCTCGAACTCGAAGCCGACCGCATGGTGAACACGCGCGTCGAAAAGGAGATCCTCGACAAGGAAATGACGGTGGTGCGGAACGAGTTCGAGATGGGAGAGAACAGCCCCGTGAACATATTGTTCGAGCGGCTGATCGAGACCGCGTACATTTGGCACGCTTACGGGCACCTTCCCATCGGCAGCCGCTCCGATATCGAGAAAGTGCCGATCGCGAATCTGGCGGCTTTCTACCAGAAGTATTACCAGCCCGACGACGCGGTGCTGACTATCGCCGGCAAGTTCGACCAGACCACCGCCCTGCAGTGGGTGGCGGACACGCTCGGCCGGATTCCGCGGCCTTCGCGCACGCTGCAGGCGACCTATACGATCGAGCCCACGCAGGATGGCGAGCGCTCCGTGACGTTGCGCCGCGTGGGAAGCCAGCAGGCTGTTGCGGTGATGTACCACGTTCCGGCCGGCAGTCATGCGGATTCGGCGGCACTGGAAGTGCTCTCCGACATATTGGGCGACACCCCGTCCGGCCGCCTCTACAAGGCGCTCGTCGATAGCAAGAAGGCTGCCTTCACCGGCATGATGCATCTGGAGATGCACGACCCTGGCGTCATCCTGGCGTTCGCCATGTTGCGCCAGGAGCAATCCCTGGACGACGCCCGCGCCATACTCCTGAAGAACGTCGAGGGCCTGGCCAGCGACGCTCCCACCAAAGAGGAAGTAGAGCGCGCGAAAACGAAGATATTGAAACAGATCGATCTGGCTATGACGGACACGCAGCAGATAGCGCTGGCGCTGAGCGAAGTGCTCTCCGAGGGCGATTGGCGCCTGCTGTTCCTGGAGCGCGACCAAATCAAGAACGTCACTCCCGAAGACGTGCTTCGCGTGGCCAAGGCCTATCTCAAGGAATCCAACCGCACGCTCGGCGAGTTCATCCCCGACAAGACGCCGGATCGGGCCGAGATCCCCGCCGCGCCCGACCTGGCCGCGGTGTTCAAGGATTACAAGGGCGGCGAGCAGATTTCCCAGGGCGAGGTATTCGATCCGGCGCCGGCCAACATTGAGGCCCGGATGAAGAAAATCAAGCTCAAGAACGGAATGACCCTGATCCTGCTGCCGAAGACGACCCGTGGCGGCACCGTGCATGTGCAACTAGGCATCCAATTCGGCGAGGAAAAATCGCTGATGGACAAAGAAACGGCTGCGGAGATGGCGGGCGGCCTGCTGATGCGCGGCACCAAAAACAAGTCGCGCCAGCAGATCCAGGATGAGATGGACCGCCTGAAGGCGCAGTTGAACGTGAGCGGCGGCGTGACCGGCGCCAACGCCAGTATCGAAACGGTCGCGGCCAACCTGCCCGGCGCTTTGCGGCTGACCGCCGAAATCCTGCGCGAGCCCTCCTTCCCCGAGAGCGAATTCGAACCGTCGCGGCAAACCCGCCTGGCCGGCATCGAAGCCGCCAAGACCGAGCCCACGTCGCTCGGCCCGCTCGAGTTGCAACGCCATCTGAAGCCCTACCCGCGCGGCGACACCCGTTACGTGAGCACCTTCGACGAGCAGATTGAAGACCTGAAGAAGGTAACGCTCGACGACGTCAGGAAGTTCTACGCCGAGTTCTATGGCGGTGCCAACGCCGAGCTGGTCATCGTGGGCCAGTTCGATGAGGCGGCTACCGAGAAACTGGCCACCGAGCTGTTCGGCGATTGGCAGAGTGCCAGCCACTTCGAGCGCGTGCCGGGACCCTACAAGAAGGTGGATGCGATCGACCGCAAAATCGAAACCCCCGATAAAGAGAACGCGATATTCATCGGCGGCATGAACACGCCGCTCGAGATGGACGATCCCGATTACGCCGCCACCATGATGGCCAACCGGGTCTTCGGCGAAACCTTCTCCTCGCGCCTGGTGCGCCGCATTCGCGACGCCGAGGGGCTCAGCTATGGCGTCGGTTCCCGCGTCAACGTGCCGGGCAAGGACGACGGCGCAACGGTTTCCGTCTATGCGATTTGCGCTCCCAAGAACACCCCCAAGGTGGAAGCCGACTTCCGCGAGGAGTTAGCTCTCGCGCTGAAGGACGGCTTCTCGGAGAAAGAACTGGCGGCGGAAAAGAAGGCCTGGAAGGAAGAGCTGACCATGGAGCGATCCGAAGACGGGTCGCTGGCCAGTCTGCTGCTGAACCGCGAGCGCTTCGGCCGCACCATCCAATTCGACGCGGCGCTCGAAGCCAAAATCGACAAGCTCACCGTGGACGAAGTCAACGCGGCGTTCCGCAAACACGTGAATCCGGCCGCATTCAGCTACGTCAAGGCGGGCGATTTCAAGAAAGTTGGCGTGCTGCAAGCGCCGTAAGAAGAAGGCGCAAAGAAAACATGGCCACGGATGAACACAGATAAGAATGAATACGAGATAAGAGTTTTGAGTTTTGAGTTTTGAGTTTTGAGTTTTGAGTTTTGAGTTTTGTTTTATCTGTGTTCATCTGTGTTCATCCGTGGCCTAGTACGAAATCACCATGTCGAAAATCAGACTGGCAGTAGTGGGAGCGGGGCAGTTCGGCCGCAACCATTGCCGCGTGGCACGGGAAGCGGAGCGCGCCGAACTCGTCCACATCGTGGATATCGATCGGGCCCGCGCCGAGGAAGCTGCCGCTGCGCACGGGGGCGTGGCTCTCACCGATGCGCGCGAGCTTGCTGGGCGCGTGGATGCCGCCATCGTCGCCGTGCCGACCAGCGCGCATGAAGCGGTCGCCTGTGCCCTGCTCGAAGCCGGCATCGACGTCCTGGTCGAAAAACCGATTGCGGTGGACGCCGCCGCCGCCGGCCGCATCATCGACAGCGCCGCCCGCCACGGCCGTGTCCTGCAAGTGGGTCACCTGGAGCGTTTCAATCCGGCCGTGCTGGAGCTGGAGCGGCGCGCCACCCTGCCGCTGTTCTTCGAGATCCACCGCTTGAACCTGTTCAGCCCGCGGAGCCTGGACGTCGATGTGGTGCTCGACTTGATGATCCACGACGTGGACATCGTGCTCGCCCTGGTCCGCACCGAACCCGCGGAAATTCGCGCCGCGGGCATTTGCATTCTTTCGCCCAAAGTGGATATCGCCAACGTGCGGCTGCAATTCCCCAACGGCTGCGTGGCCAATCTGACTGCCAGCCGCGTTTCTACCGAGCGGGTGCGCAAGCTGCGGCTCTTCCAGCCGCGGCAGTACCTGTCACTCGATTACGCGCGCCAGGATCTGACGATTTTTTCGGTGGATGCCGCGCGGCAGATCGGATTTCTGCAAGCGCCGCTCGCAAAGGGCGAGCCGCTGAAACTGCAACTGGAAGCCTTTCTGGACGCGGTGGAAAGCCGCACCGTGACGAAATGTTCCGGGGCCGCGGCGCGTCAAACATTGAGTGTGGCGCTGGCGATTCTTGATAAAATCGAAGAGCACTCGCAAGTGGTCTCGCACACCCTGACCGCGGGATGGAAACCGTAGCAAATCAGCCGATTGACGTCGAACTGCAGCTGCTGACCGACTGGAGCGATCCCGGCGCCGGCGCGCGGCATCGCAAAGCGGCCCTCCTTACCATCGCGATTCACGTGCTGGTTGTGGTGGCGATGTTTACTCTGCCGGGGTTCGAAGGGCCGCGGCAGGCGATCGAGCGCACCTTCACGCCCCTCATCGAGCCGCCCACCGAACTCACCCAGAAAGTCGCCAACCGGAGCAAAGTCACCGCGGAATTCGAGGTGCGGTCTTCCCCCGAACGGCCGCGCGTGGAAATGCCGGAGGCACCGCCGGCCGCGCCGCATGAGAAGCCACGCCCGATGGTGATGCCGTCGGCGCCGGCCGCCAAGCCCGCCGCTGCCGTGCCGCTGCCCGAGGCTCCCAAAATCGACACCACCAAACAGCCGCCCAAACCCGAGCTGCCGCAGTTCGCCCAAGTGCAACCGCAGATTCAGGTGCCGGAACAACCCAAGCTCGCGCTCGAAAACGCCGGCCCCGCTGCGCCGCCCGGCCAAGTCACGGGACGCGTCCCGATGCCGCGCACTTCTGTGGCGGAAGCCGTCCAGGATGCCGCCCGCGGCGGCGGCTTCGGCGGCCGGATCGCGGTGGGCGATCCCGGCGCGTCTGACCCGCTCATCTTCGGGGGCATTCGCCAGTCGCCCACGCCCGGCGTGCCCGGAGCCAATGTCGAGCTGAAGAGCGATCCGATGGGCGTCGATTTCCGGCCTTACCTGATGCAGGTGCTGGCCGCCGTCCGCCGCAACTGGCAGGCCGTGATGCCGGAAAGCGTCAAGATGGGTTTACGCGGCCACGTCTCGATTCAGTTTGCTATCGGCAAGGCCGGCGCCGTCCTCAAGCTGGTGTATGCCGAGCAATCCGGTTCGCGGCCGCTCGATGAAGCCGCCGTGGCCGGCATCAGCGCATCCAACCCGTTTCCTCCGTTGCCGTCGGAATTCAGGGGCGAGCGCATTGTGGTCCAACTCAACTTTGCCTACAACATGCCACGCCGATGAATAAGCGCCTCGCTGCCGCCATGGGTACCTACGCCGTGCTCGCCATCCTGGCCGGCTTCACGCTCGATGGCGGGCTGTTGCGCGACGCGATTTGGGTTCTGATGGCCGGTCTCGCCATCAAGACTTACATCGCCCATCGCGCCGGCTGGTAAGCAGCCGGCAGCTCTGTCAATGACTCCATAATCTCCATAATCTATACTTGCAATGGCTCGAACTGGCTAATTCCGGACCGCGATATCGCCGGGCGTGAGGCATATAATCGACTTATCAGATGCCATCATCTGCGTTATTCATGACGGCTAACTCCGCGCCCGGGAAGTGCGCGGTTGCCGCCGCCGCAACTCTTCTCTGTGCGTTTCCCTCCGCCGCCGAGACTCAACCTGTCAAGCTGAACAAGTTAAACGTCGTGGCGCTGGATGCGAAAGGCCAGCCAGTGACCGGACTGACCAGCGCGGATTTCCGGCTCCTGGAAGATGGGAAGCCGCAGAACATCGCCTTCTTTCGTTTCACGGGAGACCGGCCCCTCTTAGCCAAGCCGGATCCCGGCGAGTATTCGAACCGCGCCGGCGCCGCACCGCACGTTACCGTGGTCCTGATCGACCTGTTCAACGAGCCTATCGTCAGCGAAACGACGATTGGCCGCGAGGTCGGCGACTCCCTGAAGAATCTCGAATCGGGCGACGGTTTGTACTTATATATTCTGACTCCTCGCGGTGAGTTGCATCCCATCCGTCCGCTGCCGAAGCCAGACACCGAAGTTACGCCGGATGCCGAATCGTGGACGCAGAATGTTGATCCCACGCTCCAGTCAGCTTTGAGAGACCTGATCGGTCTAAGACGTGTCGATGACTTCGACCTCACATCCCGTTTCGACATGACTATGGATGCGATGCGGGATCTCGGCTCGCAGATGGCGCAAGCCTCGGGACGTAAGAGCCTCGTCTGGGTGACCCACGGCATTCCACTCATCGGGTATTCCACCTCGGCGCAATCGGGCGTCAATTTCACGAACCGGGTACGGTGGTTTTCCGAGAGGCTGGAGCAATCGCAGATCGTCGTGTACACGGCCGAGTCGATGGCCGTGCCAGCGGCTGCCGAAACCCTCGACGAATTCACCGGCATTACGGGCGGGCGAGAGTACTCGAGCAGCCGCGCCGGCGAGGCGATTCAGCAGGCCAGGACGGATTCCCGCGCGAATTACGAAATCGCCTATTACGCGGCGCCGACAAGTCCCGATGAGAAACATCGCAAGATCCGGTTAACTTGCGGGCATAAGGAAGTGCGCTTACAAACGGCGCGCGTGTTCTATCCGGTGCCACCACGGGTCTTGCCCAACGGTTTCACTCCCAGCGGATTCCACTTCCGGGAAGTGCCGAGGGAGGTTGATACCGCCGCCCACAGTCCGTTCGACTCGACCGAAATCGGGATTCGAGCGAGTGTTTCGTCCGATCCTGTCAACCCGCAGAACACGAGTTCCGGTTTTGCCGGCCGTCCTGAATTTGTGGTCCACATCGACGCGGCGGATCTGCTGCCACGCCCCGCGCCGAATCATGGCGCAGGGAAAGTCTCGGTCGCCTTCGCGACTTACGACGAAGGGCTTCGACAGCCCTCGGCTCCGATTCTGTACAGCCTGACCCCGGAGCAACTCGGGACAGCCACGCACGGCGAAATCGATCTCCGCTACGCAATTGCCATCGGGCCGGAGGTCCGCAAAGTACGCGCGATCGTGTTCGATGAAGCGCTGGGCGCGGTTGGGTCAGTAACCATCCCCATTCAACACTGAAGCTACGGGTACGGCGCGATCTGCGGCGGACGGGCGTCGGGCTTGACCAGCCAGACGCGCCGCGTGGGGTAATATTCGATCAGCTTTTGATTCTCGGCGTAACCCAGGTCGGCAGCCCAAACTACGTCCGCCCCGTCGATACCGGCCGCGTTGTGGATCCACTCGTGAAACATGTGCTGGGGGCCATAGCGCACGAATACCAGGTGCTGGCCGGCGAGAGCCGCCAGTTGGTCGTTGATGAGGATGCGGCCCTCGGGATCGCCGTAGTCGATGAAGTCGGCTGTGTCGAAACGGCCGGCCGTGAGCAGCATGGTTTGATTCCCGCTTAACATGCCGTACCAGAACAGGAAATGGGCCACCGCCAGAAACACGGTCAGCCGCGCCGCCGCGCACCCGGCCGGCCAGCGGCTCAGAAACTCGAGCGCGGCCACGCTCGCCAGTACGAACACGCAGGTCAGCGCGGCGATGTAGTGCGGGTAAAAGTATGGATAGAAGTTGTCCGCCAGCGCGAACAGCAGGATGGCTCCGGCAGCCCACAGCAGCCGCCCGCGCCGCCGCGCAACCGCCGCCAGAAAGGCCGGCAGCGCCATCATCAACGGCGGATAAAAGAAGAAGCGGTAGAAGTGCAGCCGCTCTCCCAGCCGCGCGAAGTAGCGCGCCGGGGTATCTGGGCCCTCGCCATGAACCGTCGACTGGGCGCGGTAATCCAGCTCCTGCTCCGGCGTCAGCGCGACATGCGGCACCGGATTCGGCTGGAAAGTAAAGGTCGCCGGCACACCATACTGATAGCGGCTGAGCGTATACGGCAGCGTGGTCCAGCTTCCGGTCACGGCTTTGTTCTGCGCCAAGGTGAGCGAAACCGCCGGCAGCAGGGTGACACCAATGATGGGCAGGGCTGGCAGAAAGCGGCGCCAGCCGGGGAGCAGAAACACGGCAGCCGCAATCAAGAGCAGGACGAATTCGAAAGGCCGTGTGAGCAGTTGAATCCCCAGCCCGGCGCCGAGCAGCGCGGCGTTGCGCGTGGTGGGTGCGCGGCGCAGGCGAGGCAGCGCGCCGCACACCAGGCATCCGGCGAGGCCCGAAACCGCGCCGCCCCAATACAGGTTCATCCACTGGTTGAGGGGACCGAACTCGAGCGCGGCAAGCACGCCGCCCAGCAGCGCCCAGCCGGCCGTCGTCCAGCCCCGCAGCATCCAATAGCAGCCCGCGCACAACGCGCCCACCGAGAGCGCCACGCCCACCCAGGGATGGCCGCACATCTGGCCAAACGCCAACACGAGGCCTTGCCCCAGCGGAAAGATCGAGCTGTAGGACGGCTGCTGCAGAATGAACACTGCTTCGAAGAACTGGTGCAGCGGATGCGCCGGATTGGCCAGGCGCAGGTGGGCCAGCGTGTCCCCCAGCAGCAGGTAGCTGAAATCGTCCGCGCCGCTCGGCGTTGGCGCAGGGAACCGCGGCAGCAGCGCCAGCCGCAAGGCGATCGGCAGCAGCGCCAAGAAAGCCATCGACCAAACGGCGCTCTCCGCCAGCCGGCGCGCGGCGGGCTCCACGCGCCCGCGCAGTGCGGCCATCAGCACCAGCATCGCCGCCAGCGCGAATTCGACGAAGTCCGCGGTGCCGAAGCCGATCGGGTTGTGCAACGGCAGAAACGAGCGGAAGAGATCGAAAAGGAACATGGGTCAGCGCATCGTCCCGCCGGATTGCATGCCACGGTTATAGCACGGGGGCGGGGCGTTGCGAAGCGCCTCCGCTTCAACGACGGAGGAGCACGGTGGAATAGATGGCGAACAGGTTCCAGACCACAACCAGCGCCACCCAGTAGTTCACCAGCACCACCACGCGCGGCCGGTGCCAGCGCAGGGCGACCCCAACCAGGATTACCGCCAACAGTTTGGAGATCAGCAGCGCCGACATCGGATCCATCTTCATGAGGCGTCCGATGAACAAGCTGCCCTCGTGCGCGCCCACCCGCAAGCCGAGCAGTGTCGTCAGGATATCCAACAGTTGCAGCAAAACAAAAACGGCCAGTGATGGCGTGGGAAACTCTTTGCGAAGACGGAAGATCATGACGAGGCCGGTGAAGACGCCTGCTCCCGATTCTGGCATGCGGCGGTTCGCTCTCACCATGTTGGCTTTGGATAGCGGAGCAGTACTGATAGCATGAGAGCATGTTGCAGCCGATTTGCTCCGCCGCTCTGCTGGCCGCGCTGCCGCTGGCCGGTTTGTGGGCGGCCGATAATCAGTTGACGCCACGGGAAACCGCGGCCGGATGGACGTTGCTGTTCAACGGCCACGATTTCAGCCACTGGGAAGACCCGGCTCGAAAGTCGCCGGCGGGCGATTCCTTCGTGATTGAAGATGGCTGCTTGAGAGCGGTGGCGCACCCACGGATCGTGGAGGATCTTTTCAGCGCGGAGAATTACGGCGACTTCGAACTGGAGTGGGACTGGAAGATCTCGCCCGCCGGCAACAGCGGGCTCAAGTATCGCATACAGGATCGGGTTTTCCTGACTGGGCAACACGCCGCGCGGTTCGAAGATATGGTCAACCAGGCGCTGGGCAACCGGCCCGCCAACCGCCCCAGCCGCGGCCAGGAGTACGTGGTCGGCTTCGAATACCAGATCACCGACGATATCCGCAACGGGGACGCAGTGCATGGCGGTCCGCGTCACCAGACGGCGGCGCTGTACGACATTCTTCCTCCTTTGACCGACCGCACGCGGCCGGTGGGCGAGTTCAATCACTCGCGCCTGGTGGTGCGGGGGAAGCACATCGAGCACTGGCTCAATGGCGAAAAGGTGCTGGAGGGGGACCTGGACGCGGCCGAAGTGGCCACCAGCATGACGAAACGCTGGGGCGAAGGCTCGCGGGTTTGGGAACTGCTGGTGAAACAGCCGCGCGCACGCTGCCCTATCTCGCTCCAGAATCACGGCGATGAAGCCTGGTTCAAGAACATCAGAATTCGCCCGCTCAATTAACCAAACGCACGCGGGCTAGTTTTCAGGACCGCCGCGTCTGAGTGCCAACGCTAGAACAACTCAAGTCCACGACGGGCCGCGCATCCCCGACCCCAACAGTTCCCGGGGCAATCAGGATTGCGGCGCCACCGCTGCCTACACCTACGCCACGGCCTTGGTGGTCAGCAATGCGGCGTAGGCGTGGTCGGTCTGCCCGATATGCTGTTTCAGCCAATCGTCCACGAAGGTCAACAGCCCCACGCTGGTCCCGATCTGCCCGCTTTGAAACTCGTCGTAGAACTGCTTGACCTGCCGCGTCAAGTCGTCGTGCTGCGCTTTGTGGGCTGCGTATTCGGGATAGCGGTGAAGTTGCAGCAGCCGTTCTTCGTAGGCAAAGTGCGCCGCCGTGTACTGCGCCAGACGGGCCAGAATTCTGCCCATCCGCTCCTTACCTTGGCCGGAACTCATGGCTGTGTAAAGCTCCGCCCCGATGGAAAAAAGCAATTGATGCTGGTAGTCTATGCTGGCAATACCAGTGCTGAGTTCGTCATTCCACTCAAACATAACTATCGTATCGGCATATCCAGCCGGAACTTTAGCGAGCATCCGGCTTGGGGCGTGGCGTCACCTTTGTCCACCGGAACGGGCGGACGCCCGGCTTCGGCGGACCACGTGCACTTGACCGTGGCGTGCCCCGTCTGGCGCTGTTAAGTGGTTCGAACCGGGAAGGTTCCCCGGCCTCCGGTTGTGCTAAATCCGCACATACGTGTGGCCGCGGGTCGACACCGCGGGCGCGCACACACAGAGCTAACGCCTGCTATAATCAGGGCTTAACAGTGCCAGCGAGACGCGTCTTCAGATATTGCCCATGAAGTGTATTCCGGTAATCATCTTCTGCTCGGCGGCCTTATACGCCGCCGATTTCGTGAACGGCCAAGCCGCCCGCGCCGTGATCGGCCAGACGACCTTCACTACCGCCGACCCGAATTCCACCAACACGGTGCTCGGCGCGGCTAACGGCATCGCTTACGCGGCCAACACGCTTTTCGTGGCGGATTCCAATATTTTCGGGGCGGTGCCGGTCAACAACCGCGTGCTGATGTTCCAGAATTTATCCAGTCAATTGCCCGCGCCGACTGCGGAACTCCCCTACCAGACCACTTGCCCGGTCTGCGTGGGGACCGCCACGCTGGTGTTAGGGCAGCCGGATTTCATCACCAATACGGTCAATACCGATGCCAGCCAGAACAACCTGCGCCTGCCCTCGGCGCTGGCGTCGGATGGCATCCACCTGGCGGTGGCGGACACCTACCACAACCGCATCCTGATCTGGAATCATATACCCACTTACAGCAACGCTCCGGCGGACGTAGTGGTGGGGCAGACGAATTTCACCAACTGGCAGTCGCTGCCGCTGACTACGCCGCCTACGGCGAGTTCGCTGCGCGCGCCGCAGGGCGTGTGGATCCGGAACGGCAAGCTGTTTGTGGCGGACACGCAGAACAACCGGGTGCTGATCTGGAATTCCATCCCCACCAGCACCGGTGTGGCGGCCGACGTGGTGGTGGGCGCGCCCAACTTCACCACCTATAGCGCAACGGCGGTGGCGAACCAGTCCACCAGCGCGACCTCAACCAACATGCTGGACCCGGTCTCGGTGACTTCCGACGGCACGCACATGTTCGTCACCGACCTTGGTTACAACCGCGTGCTGATCTATAACTCCATCCCGACCAGCAACGGCGCGGCAGCCGACGTGGAGATCGGCCAGCCGAACATGACCGAGTCCGTGGCGGATAACGCTTACTCGGGTAATCCGGCGGCTACGGCCGGCTCGACCGACGTGGAAGTCCCGGTGCTCTGCACCGTAACCAACGGCGAGGACGCCAACAATGCCCCCACCTATCCCGGTTCCTGCAGTTACACGCTGAGCTTTCCGCGCTTCGCGCTCTCCGACGGTGCGCGCCTCTTCGTGGCCGATGGCGGCAACGATCGCGTGCTGGAGTACGAGCAGATTCCGACCAAGAACGCCGCTGGCGCCGATCTCATCCTTGGCCAGCAGGGCGGCACGATCGATCAGGCGAGTAACGCGGCCGATTCCATGAACACGCCCACCTCGCTGGCGTGGGATGGGGCCAACCTTTACGTCGCGGATCCGTATAACCTGCGCATCACCGTCTACACGCCGCTGCCCATCGACCTTCCCTACCAGGCGGTCGTCAACGCCGCCAACCTGACCATCACGGCCTCCGGATCGATAACTATCGGCGGAACAATCCACGATGGCGACGTGCTGACCGTCACCACGGGTTGCGGGGGCCAGGGGTGCTTATCGACGAACACCCAAACTTACACTTACGAGGTGGGAGCCACCGACGCCTTCTCGGACGTGATCAACAGCATGGTCGCGGTGATCAATGCAAGCAACTCGGGCACCGGCGATCCGAACCTGATCGCCAACGCGGACACGGGCGATTCGGAAATCGTCCTCACCTCCCGGATTGTGGGACCGAACGGCAACAGCATCACCTATTCGACCAGCCTGTCGAGCGGAGCGCAACTCACCGCCGCGGCCGCCGAGGCCAATTTGAAAGGCGGAGGAGGAGCGGCCAACGTCGGGCCCGGCTCGTATGTCAGCATATGCGTCAGCGTCGGCATTTGCTCCGCGCAAGGCGACACTTCCAACCCGCCGTTCACTTTCGGCCCCAACACGGTCGCGGCTGATCTGACGAAGCCGACGTTGCCCACTCAAATGGGCGGCGTGGAATTGTATCTCAATGGCATTCAGGCACCGCTGCTGTACGTTTCGCCGACCCAGATCAACGCTCAAGTTCCGTGGGAAGTCAACAACACCACCAGCATCAACGCCTATGTGCGCTCGGTGATGAGCGACGGCAGCATTCAGGTCACCTCGCCGGTGGCGGTGAGCATCGTTCCCGCCAACCCGGGCGTATTCTCGCTGGATCCGTCCTCGAACCCACGGGTGGCGGTGGCTGAGCACGCGCTGAGCAATGCTCACGGGGTGGTTTCGGTCGACGGCACGGCGTCAGCCGGAGACACCGAAACCGTCACCATAGCCGGCCGTAACTACAACTACACCACGGCGCCGGGCGACACGCTGGATTCCATCCGCGACAGCCTGATAGCCCTGATCAACATCGATCCCCAAGTCAGCGCCTACGCGGCAGCGGATTTCGACCGCATTGTCCTGCTGGCGCGCGTGGCAGGTCCCGATGGCAACGGTGTTGTTTATGGCGCCAGCGCCTCAAGCGGTGCGAGCGAGACCATGACCGCCTTTGGTGCCGCTCTGTGCTGCGCCAATATCAAAGGCGCGATGGTTACGCCGGAAAACCCGGCTGCCGCCGGCGAGATCATCGATGTCTTTGCAACCGGCCTGGGGCTGCCGATCATCACCCCCCTTAACCAAGGCCTGATCAACACGGGATCGATATACCCCCTCGGGTCGCCGCCGACGGTGCCCACCTTCTACCAGTTCGTTTCCGCCATATGCGGCGGCAGTTCCGCCGACGTGCTGAATTCCACCCTGATGCCAGGCACCTTCGGCACTTTCCTCGTGGAGATGCACCTCAACTCCCAACTGCCCACCAAGTGGGACACGGCCTGCACCATCGCCCAGAACACTTACGTCAGCTACCCGGTGACGATTCAACTGCAAGGCCAATGAGGACTCACAAACGGGGCGCGGTCAGTCCTGCCTGCTGTGTCGAGAGTCATCTGCCGCGCGGGCGCGATTCTCAACGAAGCGGTCTTACACTTAATCGCCTTCCCAGCTCATTACCGCGCTACTTGCGCGGCTCGCTGGTCGGCGGCACCAGGCCTTTCAGGCGCATGTACGTGACCATGTTGCCGTAGTGCTCGTAACCGTGGAACGAGAGCATGAAGAGGCCGGTCAGGCGTGTGCGGCTCTGGCCGTAGAGTTTCACCTGCTCGGCGGCCTGCGCGTCGGTCAGGCTCTCGAACGTCGCGTCACAGAAAGCGTCGGATTCCTTCAGCGCCGCGATCAACTCGGCCTTGGTGGCCTTATCGGACGGGGGCTTCGAGGTGGCTACACCCTTCACCTGCGTGCACATTTCATTCTGCGCGAAGGTGATGTGCGCCACCAGTTGACTGAAGGAACGGACCTCGGGCACGGGTTTGAATGCGTAGTTTTCCTCCGGCATCTTCTCGGCGGCGCGCAGGACGATGGTCTTCACGAATCCCCACGCTTCGCGAGCGTCGGCGGTCAGCGGGTTGGCGGGTGCGGCTGGCGGGGCCTGAGCGGACAGGGGCAACGTCAGGAAGAGGATGGTGACTGGTGTGATGAGGAGTCGAAAGGTTGTCATGAAACGAATTGTAGCCAACGTACACCGTGCCTGCGGGGCGCGGAGGTGCGCGTAAGACCGGCGTGGCGCGAGGTTCATCGGTACAGACGCCGCACCCCGTCACGCACCGCGTCCGGTACCAGGTGCTCCCAGGCGGATCCGGCGGCGATCCGCTGCCTCACCTCCGAAGCCGACACGTGGTCGAACTCGCCATCCAGTTCCAGCCGGCCGATCGCATGAGCGAGGCTGGGCGGCGGGGTGTACTCGCCGCGGCGCGCGGCCACCAGCAGGCTGAACTCCTCGAGCATTTTTTCGATCGCCCCTGGCACGCCATAGTCCCAATCGACGATGCGCTCAGCCGCGTCGCGCCCGCATAACATCGACAGGCGCACCCTACCCTCATATGCGACGCGGCACTCACGCGCGATGTCGATAAAAAGCCCCCCATCCGCGCAGGCCACTGAGAAAGACGCGGAGCCCGCGGCCAGCGCCAGCAACAAGGCCGCCCGCGCCTCAATCCCGGCGCCCGAGTATTCCTTGTGCGGAAAACTTCGCGGCAGCACGAACACCACTTCGTCAACCCGGGCCAGGGCGGCGTGCGCCAACGCCAGATGCGCCACGGTAACGGGATTAAAAGCGCCCGGCAGAATGCCGATGTGCGAAGGCCTGCCTGGCGCGCGTTGTAGAAACTCCACGGAGTGTTCGCTTCCTCCCAGAAGATAACACGGTCCGATTGCGCTACAACCCCCAAATCCATCGCCCGCGGGGTTGCCGAGTGTGCAATCTGACGCACGGCTGTGGCAAATTGGCAGCCGATCCCGGCAAAAACACGAAGGGCGCGGAATGTTTCCCGCGCCCTTCGTCGAGACACCAGGACCAGAGGTCGAACCAAAGAACTTAAGCCGCGTCGGCCAGAAATTCGTCTGTCGCGTCGTTGGGATCGGATTCGAATTCGTGACGGTCGGCAGCTTCCTGGCACGTAATGCAGTATTTGGTCCAGGGCACTGCATCCAGGCGCTTGGGCTTGATCTCCTCGTCGCAATGCAGGCAGGTTCCGTAACTTCCGTCGGCCACGCGCGTCAGCGCACCCTTCACGTGGCGCAGCAAGCTGGACTCGCGGTCCAGCGTACGAATCGCGAGTTCGCGTTCCCCCGCCAGTTGCACTTCATCGAGCGCATCCGGGGACTTTTCGATCGCAATATCGTCGCGCTTCCGCAGCCCAGCCGCAAGGTCCGCCTGCTTCGCTTCCAGCACCCTCTTGTATTTTTCCAGCTCTGTCCTGTTCATGGTCCATCTCCCTTCGGCCAATGGTCGATTACCCTTAATCTCTTTCCCTTGGCCGATTTCCCCGCGGCAACTTAATAGACGGCAAATACCGGCAAAAGTTTCACCGCGGCCAACCCCTCATTAGGGCTACCTTGCCGCCTCGCTACCCGAGCGGCGGCCAGATGAGTCGATACCTAGCAACCTTAATGCCAAATTAACCTGCGCGCCCCTCGCACCGAAACGAGGATGCCATCGCACAGGTTCTTTAATCGGCTGAATCAAAAAAAACTTGAGTGCCTGTGAACGACGGTTCGGGCGCCGCCTTCCGGCACTTGGCATGCGCCACCGCATCCATACCGGCGCGCCGCCGGCAGCGTCCAGTGCCCGTCACGAGATACGACTCGGGGGCTCCAGACGGAGAACCGTCCATTGTCTTAATGGATTAGAGCCAGCCTGCGGGCGCTGCGCCTGCCGTCCCGCTGGCCGGAGCCGCCAGCATCGACCGGCTGCCGCTTCCCTGCGCGATTGCGGAGACCGCGCTTCTAAGATTGGATGCGAAAACCCGCCCGCGGATTCAGTATACACCTACCCGCAAATGTGGCAAGCCCTTAATCGTCAAAGCAGCACCTTAGGCGCCGGCCGACTGAGCGACGTCCTACAATGTTTAATTCGCCCCGGCAGGAAACAGGAGTTAATGGTGCGCTTTCCGACCGAAATCCGCGAACGAATCTGCGCCGCCGCCGCGCTCGTCTTCTTCGTTTTGTCCGGAATGGCGTTCATCGGCAGCCTTGGCGTCGAAGCGGATGAGGCCCTGCCGGCCAGTCCGCTCTATCAACCCAAGTCCTGGTATTACGCCTGGCACTTCGGCCACGCCCGCATTCCGCTGATGCACATGAGCTACCTGGGCACGCTCAAAACGTGGATCTGGCGCCCGATTTTTGAGTGTTGCGGTACCGGCGTATGGGCCTTGCGCTTCCCCGCCCTGCTGGCCGGAGCCGCCAGCATCTGGGTGTTCTACCGCTTCCTGCGGGCGACCGTGGGCCCCCGCGCCGCGCTGATCGGATGCGCCATGCTGGCCGCCGATTCCGAGTACCTGCTGACGACGGTTTTCGACTGGGGCCCGGTTGCCTTCCAGCACCTGTTAATCGGCGCCGGCCTGCTGCTGCTGGTGAAATTCCATCGCTCCGGGAGCTCGCTCTGGCTGGCCGCGGGCTTCTTTCTTCTTGGGCTGGCGGTTTGGGACAAAATGCTGGCGATATGGATGCTGTCGGGGTTGGCGATTGGCGCCCTGGCGACCGTGCCGCGCCAGATTCTGGCGGCCTGGAGTTGGCGGCGCATGGCGATTGCCGCGCTGGCCTTACTGGCCGGCGCGCTCCCGGTGGAGCTCTCCGGCATCCACGACCGTTTCGCGGCCTTGCGCGAGAACGCCGGACGCAACCTGGACGAGGTGCCCGGCAAGATCGGCGCCCTGAAGCGCACCATCAATGGAGAAGGCCTGTTTGGCTTCATGTTCGCCGAAGACTGGCAAACACCCGCGCCGCGCGCCGCCGCCAACCTGGCCGAGCGCCTCAGCGCCGGGATTTCGGATCGCTTCGGCCATCCGCGGCGCAGCCTGCAGCTTTATGCCTGCCTGCTGGCGCTGGCGCTGGCGCCGCTGGCGCGCGGCCGGGACCTGCGCGCCATCTTGTTCGCGCTCGTCGCCATGGCGGTCGCCTGGATCCAGATGGCCACTACGCCATCCGCCGGCGGCAGCGTGCATCACACCATTCTGTTGTGGCCTCTGCCGGCGATGGTGATCGCGGTCTCTTTCGCCGCGGCTTCGCGCCGGCTCGGCCGTGCCGGCATTCCGGCAGTTGCCTTCATGTTGGCAGTGTTGGTCACCTCGGACATTCTGGTCACCAATGAATACTTTTGGAAATCGGTTCGCAACGGTGGCAGCCACACCTGGACCGACGCCCTGTTTCCGCTCTCCACCGATCTGATGGCGATGCGCCCGGCTGCGGTCTATTGCGCCGATTGGAACATCTTCGAGAACCTCCGACTGCTCGACCGCGGCGCACTGCCGCTCCGCAGCGGGATGGACCCGGCCCCGGCGCCGGACATGAACCCGACCGACCGCCAGTGGCTGCTCGGCATGATCGCCGAGCCGGACGCCGTCTGGGTGACGCATACACCCGATTTCGAGTACTTCCCCAAAGTCCGTCCTAAGCTGGATGGGTTCGCTGCGGCCGCCGGCTTCGAGCACCGGTTGCTAGAGGTCATACCCGACACGCACGGCCGCCCGACCTTCGAGTTATATCGATTTCAAAAGCGGCCGTAGGGAACGGGCCCGGTAGCGCCGGCGCTACGGGATGCTCACTTGGCGGTAAATGCGACCGTGGCTACGGTGTTCTCCCACGCCATCGCCAGGCTGCCCTGATTGCCATCCTTGGTCAACGTGATGGCGAAAGTCTCGACCGGGGCAGCGGGCTTGCTCATCGTCATGACCACGCGGCCGAGGTCCTTGGCGGGATCCTCGGTGGTGTCGCCACCCATCTTGATGCCCCACTGGCCGGTCTGCGTGTTGATGATCAGCGTCCACTGCTTCTCTTCCGGCAATATATAAATCGAATAGTCGCCCTTGGGCACCGCCAGGCCGCCGATGGTCAGGTCCAGGTCGGTGTGGAGCAGGGTGGCCTGATTGGCGCCCGCGCGCCACACCTTGCCATACGGAACCAGTCCGCCGAGGATCTGGCGGCCGTGCACGGAGGGCGCGTGATAGCTGATGCGAACTTGCTTGCCGCCGAGGTCGACCATCGTGGTCGCGGCGGGGCTCGTGTAGTGCGGCGCCTGCGCCAAGGCAACACTTGCGGCCAGGCAGCACATCCAGGTACGGTTCATTCTGTCACCTCTTTCGTAACGAGTATACTCCGCGGCCCGGGTCTGCGCGAAGCCGGAGGGTAACCGGCCGCGGCTCGGCTTGCAACCGGCCGCGCGCTGGGGCATGGTAGGAAGAGATGTCTTTTGAACTATTGCGCGGCATGGTGGGCATCCTCGGCATCGGCTGCGCGCACATGCTGGCACGCGCCCTGGTGGGCGTGCGCAAAGGCTGGTCGAAACCGTCGTGCGTTTACGGCTGGCTCCTGCGCACCCTGGTGTGCCTCGGCGCCGTGGCGTTGCGGCATCCGCTCGATCTCACCGACGTGATGATCTGGGGCATTGCGGTGGCCGCCTTCGCCACCGGCTGGTGGAATACCTCACGCGAGAGACCAGTCGAAGACCTCACGCACCAGATATTCCCCGAAGAAGAGGATAAGACATAGGGGGATGTTCCGAAGCTCACGACACTTCCTTTATTTCAGGTTCCCTGGCTCTTGCTGCATTGGCGCCACGTTTTCTTTTTGGTAACCGTTTCACCTGCAGACTCACTGCCCTGTCGGTTGGCAGGCGAAAGCGCCTGCCCCACTAGCCGCTCATGCCTGCGCTACCGCGGCCACGGGCTGCGGACGCCGCGCTGCACGGCGGGCGGTCCACCACAGCTTGGCGGCTGAGAGTCCCACCATCATCGCGGTCAACAATACGGTGGCGAAGGCTGTCTGCGGAATGGTCATGTTGCGGCGCAGGGGCTTCGTCCAGCCGCCGTAGACGATCACCACGTGCACCCAATAAACCATCAGCGAGGTCTTGCCCAGCGTCTGCATCCAACTCCAAGCGGGGCGCGCGCCGTATTCGGTCCAAACATACGAACCGGCCAGGAACGCCAGAATGATGCCGGTGCGAATGAAAACCAGCGTCGGGCTGTCGGTCCAGAAACTGGACTTCGGGTAAATCGAGTAAGGGTTATTGGAAAAATACTGGTTGATGAAGATCAGCGCGAAGCCGATCAGCACCGACCATTGCATTAGCCGGTCCATGCGGGCTTCGGCGCTGCGTTTCACGGCCAGCCCGGCCGCAATGCCGAATCCAACGTACGAGGCGCAAGGAAAGAACGGAAAGCGGCCGCGCCCCGCGCCCGGCACCAGGTATTCGCGCAGAAGCGCGGGCACGCCATCCCAGGGAAGGTTGGCCATCAACGGCGACAGCATCGCAACCACCGCGGCGCCGAGCACGGCGAAACGTATGCGTCCCTCGGCGCCGAACGCCGCGGCCGCGGCAAACACTGCCAGCCCCACCGCCATGCAGTTGAGAATATCCACCTTGGTCAGCTCTTGCAGGTTGCCGCCGGGATAACTGCCCAACCAATTGGTGAAGCGGAACAGCAGCGCGATCACCATTATGTAACCCGCGCGCCGCAGCGCTACCACCCAGCGGCGCCACGGACTGGCTTCGCGCCGCGCCAGGCTTTCCATCTGGAACGCGGTCGTCATTCCCGCCATGAACAGGAACAGCGGGGCCGCCATGCCGCCGACAAACTGCGACAGCACATAGGGGCCGCCGTCACGCGTATCCATGCGCGCAAAGGCGTTGAACGCGTGGCACTGGATCATGATGACCACCGCCAGCCCGCGCATCCAATCGAGAAAGGGGAATCGTTTCACTTGGGGTACAGCCTGAGCTTACGCAGTGCAATTTAGCACAAATTATTCCGGCGGCGTCGATAGCGGACATCGTAGCGCCGGTGTCTTTGTCACACGGGCGTCGCCCCCCCCGTCCCGCAGGTTCGTTATCTTCCCGCCGCGGGCCTCCGGGCGGGAGTCTGCGCGGCGGCTGTTATCGCGGCCGCCTGGCCTTGGGTGTTGCCGGCCTGCTGCTGTGCGGTCATGTGTTCGGCGATCAGCTCGGCTTGAAAACGGCTGATGGTATCGGTGTCGCTGAAAATGGATTGCGTGTTGTTCTGCGCCTTGTAGCCGGGGCCGCCCGGTTCCCCGGTTTCGACAAAAGTGCCTTCGCCCGAGGACGACCAGTTGGTGGAGCCTTCGCCGCCCACTCTCCCGTCGGCCACAAAGCCCTTGGTGTGGCTGATCTGGTGGGTGGCCGACTGGCCCACCACGAAATGGGTGTTGTAGGCGGTGGGATTCTTGGCAATGTCGGAATGGAGCAGCGCCTGTTCGTGCGCGCCGCTGGCCTGGCTCTGATCTAGCGTGATCAACATCGTGATCTGGGGATCCAGCGCCTTGGCCATCAGAATGTCATTCAGTTCGTCATCGTCATATCCGAACATATTGAGATACAGGGAGACGCTGACTCGGGAAAGCACATACTTGAGGATGTCGTGGACATCGTCACGGCCCACGTAAAACAAGTGGAAATCTTTGCTCGCGGTATTCGAGTAAGACTTCTCCCTGGTATATTGCTGCAGGTCGAGCAGGCTAAACGTCTGCAGACTCTTTGATGGATCGCCGTTCGCGTTGCTGGCACTTACTTTCGTGTTCTTACTCGTCTTTTTGACAGTTGCCATGACCCAATCGCCTCCGTGTGTGAGAATTCCGTTTTGGATCCCAGGATCCTCTCAGTCTACACCCAGCCACTCGCCTTAGTCCCTCGAAAACTGCAGTGGGGTGTGCGACATAAATGTTGGCGGTTTTCGAGGGGGCTGGATTGTGCCGCCTTATTCTAGAAGTATGTAATACGTCTAGAAAGGAGGCTCATGCCTCACTCCCTTCTCAACTTGGAAACGCGCCCAAGATGCTCCGCGAATCGGCACCCGCCAGCGCAGAACTCGCCCGAATCGTAGAGAACGAAGCCGAGTACTTCACGCGCTATTGGGAAAGCCGTTCCCGCGTCGCCTGATTACCCACTTTTATGTCGCACATTTATGTCGCACACCCGCGGCGAGGCGGGCAATTTTGATAAGATAACCGCCGATGGCGATTCGAAAACTAACCACCCTCAGCTTACTCATCGCAGGCGTTGCGCTGCGCGCGCAACCTCCCGCGGCGGCGCAACCTCCCGCCGAGATCACGCGCACGCAGTTGGCCTATACCCTGGCGCACTATACCAAGTATGAATATAGGATTCCGATGCGCGACGGTGTGCGGTTGTTCGCCGCGGTCTACGCTCCGAAAGACGAGACGCAGGCGTATCCGATCATCCTGATGCGGACGCCGTACAGCGTCGGGCCGTATGGCGCAGACAATTACAAGCCACAGGTAGGCCCATCCTATGCCGCGGAAAAAGAGGGCTTCATTTTCGTCTACGAGGATGTGCGCGGCCGCTACATGTCGGAGGGCAGTTTGTCGACGTTCGCCCGCACAAGGCCCATTACGACAGCCCGACAGATACCGACGAGAGCACAGACACCTACGACACCATCGACTGGCTGATAAAACACCTTCCGAATAACAACGGAAAGGCCGGTATGTGGGGGATCTCCTATCCGGGCTTTTTCGCGGCGCACGGCTTGATCGATTCCCATCCGGCACTGAAGGCGGTTTCGCCCCAGGCCCCGATGGGCGACGTCGGCAATGGCGACGACGGATATCACAACGGCGCGTTTCACCTGGCCGCGAACTTTCGCTTTTACTCGGGTTTCCGGCCGCGCAAAGGGGATGCGCAACGGCCGCAGCCGGCGCTTGGCATCGAAACTGGAACCATGGACGCTTACGATTTCTTCCTGCGCATGGGTCCGATTTCAAATGCCAACGAGCAGTATCTCAAGCACGAGAGCGCTTTTTGGGACGACACCATCCAGCACACCGCTTACGACGCGTATTGGCAGGCTCGCGCGCAGGCGCCGTACATGAAGAATGTGACACCGGCGGTGATGTGGGTGGGCGGCTGGTTCGATGCCGAGGATCTGGCTGGACCGTTGAAACTCTTCCACGCGCTCGAGAAGAATGGCGCGACGGCTCCGGATACGCTGGTGATGGGCCCATGGCGGCATGGCGGCTGGGCGCGCGATCCCGGGGATACGCTGGGCAACTTGAACTTCAAGGCCAACACATCCGAGTATTTTCAGGAGAACATCGAACTCCCGTTCTTCGTGCAAAACCTGAAGGGCAAGGGCAACGGACTGAAAGCCACCGCGGATAGCGGCGTTCCCAAGGCGATCATGTTTGAGACGGGACGCAACGAATGGCACCGTTTCGACGCCTGGCCGCCGAAGAACAGCGAAGTGCGCACGCTTTATTTCGATGGGGACGGCAAACTTTCCTGGGACGCGCCGGCAGCGACGGGCTTCGATGAATATCCGAGCGATCCCAACAAGCCGGTGCCCTCGACGGGCGAACTCGCTCCCGGGATGGGGATGCCGGCGGATTACATGACGTTCGACCAACGCTTCGCAGCCGCCCGGCCGGACGTGTTGACTTACGAAACGGAGCCACTCGACCACGACGTCACGATCGCCGGGCCGATCACGCCGGTGCTGCGGGTATCCACTTCGGGCACGGATTCGGATTTTATCGTGAAGCTGATCGACGTTTACCCGGACGATTATCCCAACCCCGACCCGAACGTCAAAGGCGTCTACATGGGTGGTTACCAGCAGCTTGTGCGCGGCGAGCCGTTCCGCGGCAAGTTCCGCAACAGCATGTCGAAGCCGGATCCATTCACGCCGGGCAAGCCCGAGAAGATCGATTTTTGGATGCCGGATGTGCTGCACACTTTCCGCTCCGGGCACCGCATCATGGTGCAGATCCAGAGTTCGTGGTTCCCGCTGGTGGATCGGAACCCGCAACAATTCCTGGATATTCCGAACGCGCGTCCGGCGGATTTTCAGAAAGCGATGGAGCGCGTGTATCGCGGCGGAGCGGATGGCTCGCATCTGCGCGTGATCGTGATGGAATAAGCAGCGGCATGAGGCAGCCTTCCCGGCCCAGCTATTTCCAGATCAGCAGCGACAGCGTGATGCCGAGGCCGATCGCGATGACGATCCGGCGCACGGTCTGTTGGCCCATCCGCCGAGCGATTCCGGCGCCGAAATAGCCGCCCAGGATGGCTGCCACGGCCATCAGCAGCACATACGGCCAATACACCATCCGTGCCCAGATGAAATACGCGGCCGCGATGCCGTTGACCGAGCCGCCGAAAATCACCTTCAAACCGTTCATTTCATGAATGTCCTGGAGGCCGAGGATGCTGAGCGCCGCCAGCATCAGGATGCCGATTCCGGCGCCGAAATAGCCTCCGTACAAGCCCACGCACAACTGGAACAGCATGCCGCCAACCAGCCACCGGGTGGAGCGATGCGCGGCGGCATCGGCGGTCTTGAGCATCCTTTGGATCGGCTCCTGCACCATGAACAGCAGGGTGGCAAAAAGGATCAGGAACGGCACCATGCGATCGAGCATCGCGGTAGGCGTATAGCGCAGCAGGACGGCGCCGGCGAGGCCGCCCACCAGGCTGGGCACGATAAGCGCCAGGAAGCGCGCCTCGGCCGAGCGGATTTCCCGGCGGTAACCCCAGGCGCTGCCGACGGTTCCGGGCCAGATGGCGACCGTGCTGGTCGAATTGGCCGCCACCGAGTTGAGGCCGAGCCAGATCAAGGCGGGAAACGAGATCAGCGTGCCGCCGCCCGCCACCGAGTTGATGGCCCCGGCTACAAACGCCGCGCCAAAGGCCACCGCCGCGCGGGGCAGGTCCATTGTTGGGGTCAAGATTGCAGGATAGCGCGGGGTGGAGGCCAGCGCCAGCGGGGGGAGTGCCGCGCCGTTCAGCCCCCTAAAGCGGCCATACGACCTCCCTAAACCACACTTTAGAGCCTGATTGTAGTCTTCAGGAAAAAGCTTGTTTACAATTCTCAACATGGCGCAATTTCAGGTAATCCAGCCGGAAACTACCTATATGGGCTCACCCATCCGGCCGCTCCAAAAGGGTCTGCCGAAAAGCACCCAGTCGCTCTGTCCGGAATGCACCCAACTCATTGATGCCAGAATAGTTGAGGATTCAGGCAAGGTGGTGATGGAGAAGCGCTGCCCGACCCATGGCGAGTTTCGCGACATCGTCTATTCCGACGCCAAGCTGTACCTGAAGATGGAGGAATGGACCTTCGGCGACAACCGCGGGCTGGCCAACCCGGCCGTGACCACCGCCAAAAGCTGCCCGGAAGATTGCGGCCTGTGCAACCTGCACACCAGCCACACCGGGCTCGCGAACCTGGATCTGACCAACCGGTGCAACATGACCTGCCCGGTCTGCTTCGCCAACGCCAACGCTTCCGGCTACCTCTACGAACCGGATTTTGAGACCGTGCGGAAGATGTTGCAGGCCTTGCGCAACCAGAAACCGGTGGCGGGCCGGATCGTGCAGTTTTCCGGCGGCGAGCCGACCATCTATCCGCGTTTCTTCGACGTACTGCGCCTGGCCAAGGAAATGGGCTTCTCCCACACGCAGGTGGCGACCAACGGCCTGAAGTTCATGGACCTGGAGTTCGCCGAGCGCGCCAAGGAAGCCGGCCTGCACACGCTCTACCTGCAATTCGACGGCGTCTGCGACGACGTGTACCGGCGCACCCGCGGCGAATCGCTGTGGGATAAAAAGCTGCGCGCCATCGAGAACGTGAAGAAGGCCGGCCTCAAAATCGTTTACGTTCCCACCATCGTCAAGGGCGTCAACGATCACCAGATCGGCGACATCGTGCGGCTGGCGCTCGAGTACATCGAATGCTCGAGCGGCATCAGCTTCCAGCCAGTGGCGTTCACCGGCCGCATCGCGCGCCATGAACTGGAGGCGAAACGCTTCACGCTCTCCGATTTTGCCCACGCCGTCCACCAGCAAACCGGCATCTGCGACCCTTACGAGGACTGGTTCCCGCTCTCCTGCGTGACGCCGTTCTCGAAGCTGCTGAGCGCGTTGCGAGGCGACGAGACGACCACCCTGAGCTGCCATCCGCACTGTTCGCTGGGCACCTACCTGTTCGTCGATCAGAACCGCAAGGCGGTGCCGGTGACGCAGTTCGTCGAGGTCGGCCCGATGCTGCGCGAGATGGACGAGCTGGCGCGCAAGGCGGACAAGCGCCGCATCCAGTTCTTCACTAAGATTTCGGCGTGGAACAGCCTCCGCAAGTTCTTCCACGAAGAGAAGGCGCCGGCCGGCCTGACCTTCAACAAGTTCCTGCAAACCCTGCAGGGCATGACCGACAAGAAGTACGGCCGCGGCGAAAGCGAATCGGGCGGCTTCACTTACCGCACGCTCATGCTGGCGGGCATGCACTTCATGGATTCGTATAACTACGACGTGGAGCGCGTGAAGCGCTGCGTGATCCACTATGCCGCGCCCAACGGCCTGATTTACCCGTTCTGCGCCTATAACTCCGGCCCGGTCTATCGCGAACGGATCGAGAAGGAATTCTCCATTCCCTTCGAGACGCAGGAAGCGATGCGGAACCTGACCGCGCAGGCGAAAAAAGGCTGCCACACCTGCGCCAGCGAGCCGGAGTTAGTCGGGTAGGCGCGAGCGGGAAACAGCCATGCGCGGTCGCGGCCAAGACGCAACTTCCCCGCTGATCGCAATTCTGGTGTTCGGACTCGTTGGCGGGCTGGTTTCCCTTCCCATCTGGGCCGGCGTGCGCATCGTCGCCAGCATCCGGTACGGCATCGATTGCGGAGGCCACCTGAAACGGGCGGCCGACGCGAACAATATCGAGCTGGCCAAACAGGAGTTGGCCGTAGCCACGAGTTACCTGGAACGGCACGGGATGACGGCCGGATACACGTCCGTGCTGTACAACGAGCCGAGCGAAGACGTCGGGTTCTGGTACAAAAACCTCGACATGTCCCTTCAGGAACTGGAAAAGGAGCCGGCCACGGCGAGCGAACTGGAGAAAAGCAACCTCTTGCTCAAGCTCCGGCAGACCTTGCTGGACACCAGTTCCGGCACCGAGTCGGTAACCGAGCCTTCCGGCATCAGCATCTTTCCCCACAACGCCGCATACGCCTGGTGGGTATGGATCAGCCTGTTGGCAGTCGTGGTCGGATTCATTGCCGCTCTGGGATCCGGCAAGAATCGGAAGGGCAAGCCGGCGTCGCACGAACCCGCGCTACAATAAGACTGGTCGAATCGACCGGTTGATCGTATGCGCGAGATTCAAGCCTCCGAAGCCAAAACTCATCTTCCCCAGCTTCTGGACGAAGTCGAGCGGGGTGCAACGCTGATTATCACGCGCCACGGACACCGCATCGCGCGGATCGTGCCCGAACCCGATCGGCGTCAGGCGGAAATCGACAAAGGCCTCGCCGCCATCCGGAAGCTGCGCACGCGCAGCGGCAGGATCACCACGGCCGAATTGCTGTCGGCCCGCGATGAGGGACGAAAGTCCTGAGGGCATTCGTCCTGGATGCATCCATTACGGCGTGCTGGGCATTTGACGATGAAGACCACACCGACGCCAGCCTGGCCTTCGAGCGAATGCGAGCCGAAGAGGGCGTTGTTCCCGGCTTGTGGTGGTTCGAGGTGCGGAATATCCTGGTCGTGAACGAGCGCCGGAGGCGGATTACGCAAGCCAACACCGCCACTTTTCTGCTGAACCTCTCGCTGCTTCGGCTGCGGGTGGACCAGTCCCCCGACGAGAACGCCGTCCTTCGGTTGGCGCGCGTTCACCGGCTGTCCGTATACGACGCCGCCTGTCTGGAGTTGGCTCAGCGCGAGGGCTTAGCCCTGGCGACGCTGGACGCCGATCTGCGACAGGCGGCGGCCAGCGAAGGAGTGGCGCTTGTCTCCCGCGGCGATGAGACCCCCTAGGTCCGTCCGCCGGGGCCGGCGTTTCCGAGGTGAACGCCTGGGCCTATCGTCTTTGCGCCACGACGAACCGATGACCGACAAACCGGTGATGGAACGTTCCCGGACCACCAACGGGCTAGATGAAGAGGTCAGCCGCGACCTGGAACACCGACGCGGCTCTCTTTAGGACGCGGCGGTTGCGGCGGCGTCCAACTGGGAATTGGTGGTGGTCCAGATGCTATTGATTTTGCCGCCGGCGCCGATGAGAAGCGCCGCCGAAGCCAGACACACAAAAGCCAAAAGCAGGGTGTACTCGATCAGATCCTGCCCTTGATCTGCATTCCAAAACGAAGTGAGTAGCGACATTTGATTTGCCCTCCAGCAGCTTGCTGCGTGTGCTTTAGCACTTAGAAGGCCACTTAGGCTAACACCCACAAGTTGCTGATTCTACGTTCGGCCTAATGGGAATTCGTCAACTCCCTGTACCGAAGTACCATTTTTCGGGAAACTTGCCAGTAATGGCCTAAGCATGGTGTTAGCGCGGCATCGTATTCAGGCGGCGGGCCTTGCAGTACACCACAGTCTGCCGTCGGCGGCGCGCACCACCCGAGATGCGGGCGGACGTGCCGGGCTGTAAGCTGGTTTTGTGAGGGGGATGCGAGTGATGGGCGGCTGGGCGCTCAGGGTGATTCTGCTGCCGGCATTATTGATGGCAGTGGCCACCGGCGCGTCAGATGGTGAGAAAAGTAGCAGAGGCCAGGCGCTAGGCGCGCCGCCGGCAGGCTCGGCGGCGATCATGATCGACTATCCGGAAAATGGCGCGATTTTTCCGCCGGAGATCACGGCGCCGCAGTTCCTTTGGCGCGATGGAGGGACAGGCGTCGCGTCTTGGCGGATCGACGTCTCGTTTGGCGATGGTGCGGCGGCGATTCGCGCGGCCTCCAAGGGTGAGCGGCCAGGCATTGGCAGAATCGACCCCGATTGCGTCGCCAGCACCAACGCGCCGCCCCGGTTGACGCCCGAAATGTCGGTGGCCCATACCTGGAGACCGGACGCCGCAACGTGGCAGGCCATCCAGCGGCGCTCGGTCGCAAGCGCCGCGACGGTGACCATCGCCAGCTTCGGTGGCGATGCGCAGGGGCCGGCCGTATCGCGTGGCAGGGTCGCCATCCGCACTTCAAAGGACGCGGTGGGCGCGCCGATCTTTTATCGCGATGTGCCGTTGATGCCCTCGGAGCTGGAGAAGGGCGTCATAAAACCGCTCGCCGCGCAGGCGCTCCCGCTGGTCGCCTGGAGAGTTCGCAACGTGGGCGAAGCCGGCAGCCGGGTGGTGATGGAGAACCTGCCCGTGTGCGCCAACTGCCATTCCTTCTCAGGCGACGGCAAAACGATGGGAATGGATCTCGACGGGCTGCAGGGCAACCGGGGGATGTACTTCCTGGCGCAGGTTGCGCCCCAGATGGCGGTTCGCAAGACAGACGTGATTCAGTGGAGCTCACCCGAAGGCAAGCTCAAAGGGAACATCCGGATCGGCTTCATGTCGCGGGTCTCGCCGGACGGGCAGTCCGTGATGACCACCGTCAACCCGGCCGCCATGACGGCGTCCACCGAAGCGCCCGCGAGCAACTATTACGTGGCCAATTTCAAGGACTACCGGTTCCTTCAGGTGTTCTATCCGACGCGCGGAATTCTGTGCTGGTACAGCCGCAAAACAGGAGTGCTGCGGCCGCTGCCGGGCGCCGACGACCTGCGATTTGTGCAAATGGGCGCGACGTGGAGTCCCGACGGCCAATACCTGGTATTTGCCCGCGCGGCCGCCACCGACCCCAATCCGCCAGGTGTGCCGCTGGCGAAATTCGCCAACGACTCGAACGAGCTGCAGATTCAATATGACCTATACCGGATTCCGTTCCACGAGGGCGAGGGAGGCGTGGCGGAGCCGATCGCGGGCGCGTCGCGGAACGGCATGAGCAACACGTTTCCCAAGGTGTCGCCCGATGGACGATGGATCGTCTTCGTCGAATGCCGCAACGGGCAGCTCATGCGTCCCGACAGCCAGTTGTATATTGTTCCCGCGGCGGGCGGCGAGGCGCGGCGGATGCGGTGCAACACCCCGCGGATGAATTCGTGGCACAGCTTTTCGCCGAACGGCCGCTGGCTGGTGTTTTCATCCAAGGCGCGGTCGCCGTACACGCAGATGTATCTCACCCACATCGACGAGGATGGCAACGATAGCCCGCCCATACTGATCGAGAACGCAACCGCGGCCAACCGCGCGGTGAATCTTCCGGAGTTTGTCAACATTGCGCCGGGTGGGTTGCAGAAAATCGGCGGACCGGTGATCGACTATTACCGGCTGGTGGACGGCGCGGCGTACCTGCAGAAGACCGGCGCGTACGAGGCGTCCGCCGCGAAGTGGAAGAGAGCCCTGGAGCTGAATCCCGACGACGAATTCGCCCACCGCAAGCTGGGAACCGTGCTCATGATGACGGGCCATCGGGCCGAAGCCGCGACGCATCTACGGAAGGCGAATGAGCTCCAGCTCCGCGCGGCGGTTGTGGCCGATCCCACCTCGGCGCGTGGATTCAACGATCTCGGCGTGCTGCTGGCCGAGTCCGGGCGGGTGGAAGAAGCCGTTGCGCAATTCGAAAAGGCGTCCGCGCTCAAGCCGGATTACGCCGCGGCGCGCACGAACCTGGGCGGTGCGCTCGAGAAGCTGGGGAGGCTGGACGAGGCGCTGGTCGCACTGCGCAAAGCCATCGAAGCCGACACCCGGTATGCGCCGGCGCACTACAACCTGGGGCTGGTTCTGAGCCGACGCGGGGATGCGCAGGGAGCCATCGTCGAATGGCGGAGCGCGCTCGAGATCGACCCGAAGTACGCGGAGGCGCACGACAGCCTGGGCGACGCGCTTAATGCGCAAGGGCGGACCGCGGAGGCGCTGGCACACTGGCGCGACGCGATCGAGTTGCAGCCTAACGACGCACAGGCGCTGCGGCGGGCGGCTTGGGCGCTGGCGGCCTCGCCCGATGCGGCCATCCGGAACGGCATCGACGCGCTCCGGTTCGCCGTGCGGGCGGTCGAGCTCTCGGGCGGAAAAGACGCGGCGGTGCTGGACACGCTGGCTGCCGCTTACGCCGAGAAGGGACAATTCGCCGACGCGGCGCTGACCGCGCGCAGGGCGCAAGCCCGAGCCGCCGCAGAGAACCAGCCCGGGCTGGCGGACGAGATCAAAGCCAGAATTGCCTTGTACGAAGCCGGCCGGCCGTTTCGCGAGCGGGATGTTTCCGGCGCGCGCCCGTGAACGGGTCAAGCCGTTGCTGTTCCGGAGGCGCGCCGCTTGATGTGATGGGGCAGCCGCGACCACCCGCGCGAGCCCGGACATGAAATACGGGTTGCCGGTGACCTTTCGCCTCAGTAGAATGGGACGAACGTAGCGTCACGGGTTTTATGACTCGAGTTTCATAACTCATGACCAGCGAAACCAGTCCTAGACACTCTCCGCTCCTCGTTGGTTCGGCCGTCTTTGCTTTTCTCTGGACCGTGGCACGCGCCTCGGTGCAGTCGGTGACCATCGACGAGGCCGACACCTATCTGGCCTATGTAAGGCCGGCCGGGCCGGCCCACTGGAACGCAGGCGCCAACAATCACGTGCTCAATTCGCTCCTGATGCGGCTGGTGACGTCGATTTTCGGTTCGTCGGCGATTACCCTGCGGGTGCCGGCGCTGATTGGCGCGGCGCTATATATCGGCGCGGCGTATTGTCTGGTACGCCTCATTTCGCAGCGGCGCACGCTGCAATGGGCGCTGCTGGTCTGCCTCACTTACAGCCCGTTTGTGATGGACTACCTGGTGGCGGCGCGCGGATACAGCCTGGCGTCCGCATTCCTGCTGTGGATGGTGGCAATTGCGGCGCGGCACCAGGCGCAAGATCCCAGGCTGCGGACATCGGAGTTATGGCGCACCTGCGTGCTGATTTCGATCTGCGGGGCCCTCTCTGTAAGCGCCAGTTTTTCCTTCGCAATCGCGGACGCGCTCACGGCGGTGGGGCTGTTTCTGTGGATCTGCCGCGAACATCGTCGGGATTACCTGCGGATTCTGGCTGGCTTCACGCTGCCGGGGCTGGCGGTGGCCTACTTTCTGGTAGGGTCGGTGGTTCTCTCGTGGCCCAAGGGTCAATTCACATGGGGAGTCAATTCGCTCGTCAAGATGCTCCGCAGCCTGGTGAGTGCTTCCCTTTTCGAACCGAACGACGATTTGCTGAACCCGCATCTGCTCGATTGCTTCGTTCAAGTTGGTCCGTTCCTGTACCCGATTTTGGCGGCCTTCGTCGTATGGCGGGTGGCGATGCTGATTTCCGCCCGCGCAGGGATTGCGGACGATGGTGCGCGGCGGTCGACCGCGGTGGCGGCAATTTGCGGAGCGGCCCTGCTCGCGGCGCTGGCCTGCCATGAGTTCCTGCTTCTGGCGTACCAGATCCTGCTGCCGTTCGACCGCACGGCGACTTGGGTGGTGCTGCTGTTTCTCGTAATGGCGGGTGCGCTGGCGGCGGTGCCGCTGGCCTGCCTGGTTGGGCGGATTTCCGGAAAGGCGCTGACGGCGATCCTGGTAGTGATCGCCTGCTATAACATCGGCTGCCTCCGGCTGAATTACTTTAACGAGTGGAAGTACGATGCGGACATGAGGAATGTCTACGCCGTTCTGGCCTACTACAACCATACCTATGGCGTGACTAAGGTCTCCACTAACTGGCGGTATGTGGCAGCGTTGAATTGCTACCGCCAGATGTCCGGACGTGAGACCATCGAAAACATCCCCGGCGCTCCCACTGTGGTGAACGTGTATCCTCCAGGGTATCAGGCGTACGTGTTTTACTATCCCTGGGACGAAGACTTCTATAGGCGCGAAGAGCTCAGACTCGTATACCACGACGATTTCACCGGCGCCGCCGTCGGCGTTCGGCCAGAAGCGTTGATTCCGGCGCGCCCGTGAGGCGGCGGTGTCCGCTACCGGTCGATGGTTGCCATCATACGCTGGTTGTAGCGCGGCCCGGACACGGCTTCGGGCGACAACGCTTGATCCAGCAGGGCCATTTCATCCGGCTCCAGTTTCAGCGACACGGCAGCGAGATTCTCTTCCAGATAGGTTCTGCGCTTGGTGCCTGGAATCGGCACAATGTCGTCGCCCTTCTGCAAGAGCCACGCCAACGCCACCTGTCCGGGTTTCGCGTTCTTCTGTTCCGCGATTTGCTGAACGACCGACGCGGCGCGCACATTGGAATCGTAATTCTCGCCCTGAAACCGGGGATCGCCGCGGCGGAAATCGCCCTCGGGATATTCTTCGGCGCGCCTGGCCGTCCCAGTCAGGAAGCCGCGGCCTAACGGGCTGAATGGCACCAGGCCGATGCCAAGCTCGCGCAGCACCGGGATGATCCGGGGCTCCAGATTGCGCTCCCAGAGGGAGTACTCGCTTTGCAATGCAGTTACAGGGTGGGTCGCATAGGCGCGCCTGATATTCTTTTCGCCCGCTTCCGAAAGACCAAAATAGCGCACCTTGCCGGCACGCACGAGGTCCGCAACCGCTCCGGCGACATCCTCAATCGGGACATTGGGATCGACCCGGTGCTGGTAAAGAAGGTCGATGTGATCGGTTTGCAGGCGCCGCAGCGAAGCCTCGACCGCCTCGCGGATATGGCCGGGCCGGCTATCGGTGCCCATGATTTTGCCGTTTTCGATGCGAAAGCCGAACTTGGTCGCAATCACGGCTCGCTCGCGGCGCCCCTTTAGCGCTCGTCCGAGAAGTTCTTCATTGACAAACGGGCCGTAGACCTCGGCCGTGTCGAAAAAGTCCAAGCCCAGTTCAAGCGCCCGGTGGATAGTGGCGATAGACTCGGTCGAGTCCGCCACCCCGTAGGACTGGCTCATTCCCATGCATCCGAGTCCGAGCGCGGACACTCGGAGGCCTTGGCTTCCCAATTTTCGCTGCGGAATCATACTCCTATTAACATAGCCGATTTCAGCAGCACCGCACCACACTACCGGACGCGCTCAAACCGAAACAACTCAAATTGGGGACGTCCATTGGAGTCCGCAATCGTCCGGATATCGCGCCGTTCGTAACCACCGGCCCGAGCTATCGCTTGCAGCCGGCCATCTGCGCCTTCGAAGTATTGGCGGGAAGGAACGTGATTGAGGAATAACGCGCCTGCATCCGAGATCATCGCCGCAACTTCGCCGTCAGAATAATTGCCGACGGGCCACGCGCGCTTCATATTGAGCCTGCCTTGACGCAGCAAGTGCAAGTTGTCCTCCATCCCAAAATCGAGCGCATAAATCGAGCAGCCTTCCGAGTTGCCGAGAGCATCCGAAAGAGGATACACGGCATCGGTGAACAATCTGTAGGATCCGTTGCGCTCGAACTCCGAGATGTACTGATTCATTACCATGAGATTTGCCGCGATCAGCGACGTTCCCACGGCGGCAGCCAGCCACTTCGGCCGCAGGGCCACTACTGCGATGGCCACTAATAGGTGGGGCATCGGATAGAGCAGCACAATGTGATGCGCACCCCCCGTGTAGCGCGTCGCCGCCATGGCGAAAAAGGCCACGAGTAAGAAGACTATGGAGAAAACTCCCGCCCGCCGTCCCCTGGACCGCCACCACAGTGGCGCAGAAAGAAACGCGAACAGGATCGCATACACGAATGGACCCGAATAAGTTTGGCCCATGCGGTCGCGGATCCAGCATGACAGCCGTGCGACGGCGGTCCGGGGGCTCTTCGGCATCTCCTCCGTTTCCGGAGACACGACGATGCCGATAAGATCCGAGCCGTTCAGCGTGTTCTTCAGCGAGATAACCTTGGCATGGAAATTGTCGAACGACAAATGAACGTTCGCATGAAGCGTCGCGTTCGGAACACGAAGGTTATATATAATTAGCGGGAGCGCGCCTAGGACAAATGCGCAAGCGCAGCAAGCGACAGTGCGGCGCCTCGAAAGCATCCGTCGAACCTCTGGCAGATACGCGGCAATCACCGCCGCGGCCAACCCACTAAGCGCCCAGACGAAGATGGCTTTATTCCACAGCGCCAATCCAAATATGAAACATCCGAGGACTGGCCGGCGCAGGCTAACTGCCAGACATCCGGTTACCGCAAGGAATTGTTGCAGTGCGACCGGACCCCAGTCATAGGTATTGGTGAGGAGAAACGAAGCGTCGGTAGCTAATAGGAGAGAGCCGAGCAACGCCGCGCGAGACCCCGCCATTCTTTCGGCCAGTTTAAAGAACAGGACGATTGTTACCGCCCCTAATATCACAACCGGAAGCCGGACGGCATACGCATTAGGCCCAAAGGCAAGCAGGATCGGCCACAAGAGTAAAGCCTTGAGCGCTCCGGCATACGGATAAATCATGAGTGGGATACGTTTATGGAATATACTAATGCAATAGCTGCTATCGAATGCGCCGTAATACGGAGTCGCAAAAACGGCCTCGTCGGTTTCAATCCCCGCATAGTGGATCAATAACAAACCAAGCAGAGCATAAAGGCAAGCAAACCCGATAGCTAGCTTTCCGATGACCGAGTCAAGAAGGGTCTCAAAACGTTCCACAAGACTAACTCGCAAAGGCATTCGCAACAAATTGTAACACCCGTATTTACGAGCGTGGCCGCGCGGCCGCGCAGCCCGATCGCGCCGATAACGGACCTACACCTTGAAATCCCACTCCTTGCGGTAGGGCGTGTCGACAAAAGTGTTGGCTGCGTCGTCGTTGGTGAATTTCATGGCTTTCGAGTCCCAGTCGAGAACCTTAGCCTCGTGCCGGTCGCGGGCAGCACCCGCAGCTCCGGCGGATCCGGTTGCGCCTGCGGGCGGCACGACGTGCATGGAGTGCCGGCGCTGCGCCAGTGTTCCTAGCAGGGCAAACTCGGTGAGCCCGCAGGCGAATTCGATGGGTGTGATCGACTTCTTACCGGCTTTGCACATGCGCACCCACTCGGTATAGTGATCCGGCTTTTCGCAGCGCGCCAAAGTCGGCGGGGGCTGTTCGAAATCGTGGAACCGGCTCTCGGGCAATAGCCAGCCACCCGGCAGGCCGCGCACCTGCTGGCCGGGCCGGGGTTGAGATCCGAACGGCAGCCACGGATTGCCGCCGTAGAAAGCGGAAATCTGAATGCCCTGGTCACCCACAAACATGATGCCGCTGCCGGGCATGGGCACATCCCGCGGCATGCTGGCGGGCCGTAGTGGGGCCAGGCCGCCATCGTAGAAGTACACCATCGTCTCGGGAAATTTGCCTCGGGCCGGGATGTGCCACTGAACGGTGTTGGCGATGCTCATGCACTCGGTATTGTCCACGCGGCCCGCCAGCGAGAAAGCCTGGCAGCCCACGCCGACCACCCAATCGGGGGCTCCCATCTGGAGCTCGTCATGAAACATCTGGAGCGTGTGGCAGCCGAAATCGCCCACCGTTCCGGTGCCGAAGTCCCACCACGGGCGCCAGTTGCCGTAGTGGTAAGTCCTGTGATAGGGACGAGCCGGAGACGGGCCGCACCACGCGTCCCAATTCATTCCCTCGGGCGGCGTCTGGACTTCGGCCGGACGCGCCAACCCACTCGGGCTGTAAGTGCCGGTCCAGATATGGACTTCATGAATCGGGCCTATGGCGCCGGTGAGCAATAACTCGGTTGTAGCTCTGGCATAACTGGTGCGAGAGTCCTGAATGCTTGCCTTAGTGGTGACTTTGGACGCGAGACAGGCGGCCTTGACCTGCCGGGCCTCGGCAATCGTGTGTGTGATCGGTTTGGCGCAGTAGATATGCTTGTTCATCGCCAGGCCGGCCAGCACCAGGTGAGAGTGCCAGTGATCCGGCGTGGCGACAATCAGAGCGTCGAAGTTCTTCTGCTCCTTGTCGAACATCTGCCGGAAATCCCGGTAAGCCCGGGCGTTCGGATAAGTCTTGAATACCGGTGCGGCAAACTCGTAGTCGAGATCGCACAAGGCGACGATATTCTCGTCCTTGCAGCCGTTCAAGTAGTTTTTCCCCATGCCGCCGACGCCCACAGCGGCGATCGACAGCTTGTCACTGGGCGCCTGATAGCCAGCGCCACCCAGGACATGACGGGGAACAATCAGAGGCGCCAGGCCGGCGGCAATCGCCGTGCGCCGGGACAGCACGCGCTTGCTTGAGTCATTGGAATCCATCTGCGGTCTCCTTTCTCAACTCGGTTCAATATCTCATCGGTTCGGGCCGCTACGCCCGCCGCGTCCGGACATGGGCGCCTGGGGGGTCGGCTGAAGGTCGGCAGCCACTGGAGTGGATAACGGTTCGAGCGGGCGGACATAAATGTTGCGGAACGCCACTGCGCCGTGATCGCCCTGGAGCATGATCGGATTTATCGGGGCTTCCGGAATCTTCATCGCAGCCACGGTCGGGCCCAGCCGCTCCACGTTCTCGTGAATCACCTGGCCGTTGTGCAAAATGCGGATAAACTTCGCGTTGGCGATTTTCTTGCCCGAGGCGTCAAATCGCGGGGCCTGGAACCAGAAGTGGTACGACTGCCACTGCCCCGGCGGCCGATCCGCGCGCGCCTTGGGCCCTATGCCGCCGTCCACACCGTTTATGGGACCGCCACCGTAGTGGTACATGGCACCGCATTGATCCGTGAGCAGCCGGGGCACGAACCCCCAGCTATCCCAGATTTGGGTTTCGTAAAGTCCGTGCATGTAAACGCCGGAGTTGGAGTGGGCCGCGATCATGAACTCGACGTAAAGTTCGATGTCGCCGAACTTTTCTATCGTGTAAATGTTGGAGGCGTCGCCGCGCGGCTCCACATCGGTGTTGACGATGCGGTCGCCGGGACTGGGCAGACCCACCAAAGCCGTGGGGTTCGCCGTGCCGCCCCAAACGACGGCGCTGGTAACCAGCCACTTGCCCGTCTTGCCGGGATCGACCAACGCCCAGCCGTCCAGGTTTTTACCGTTCAGCAACGGTCTCCACCCGCTCTCCGCCAGAAACGGCGGATCACCGTGATCGCTTCCATCGTTCAACGGAGGAAGGTCCGCTGCTGCCGCGAGAATCAAGGCGGATGCCAAGCCAATGGCCGCAGCTACGCCAGCCAGAAAGTGTCGCACGTGTGGCAACTCCTTTTGTGTTTTCTGTCCATCGATAATAGCAGACATAGCAGATATCAACTGATATCAAGAGCCGAATCCATCAAACAGAGCCACGCTGCCGGACGGCATGCGGGCGCCGGAATGGAACCGGTTCTCTTGATTGCGTTCGCGGAAGCCGGGATAATCGATAGCGTAGATGGCGGTGTTAAACGAAGGATACACGGAAACATGAATTCCAACCAGTCAGCTAAAGGGGATCTGTCGAGGCGCCACGTGGTGGCGGCCGGTCTGGCGCCCCTGATCGTCCCCCGCCACGTTCTCGGCGGGCCGGCCTACCAGGCTCCCAGCGATACGCTCACCATCGCCGCAGTGGGCGTCGGCGGCATGGGCCGAAACTACCTGGCCGGCTGCAAAACGGAGAAGATCGTAGCCTTGTGCGATCTCGACCACAATTACTCGGCGAAGGTCTTCAAAACTTATCCGGACGCCCGCCGCTACCGCGACTACCGGGAGATGTTCGATAAAGAGCAGAAGAACTTCGACGCTCTGATCATCGCCACCCCGGACCACATGCACGCCATCCTGCTGATGGCGGCGATCGGGATGAAGAAGCACATCTACTGCGCCAAGCCGATTGCCCACTCGATCGGCGAGGTCAGGAAGGTGCGGGAAGCTTTGCTTGCCTCCCCAGGGATCGTCACCAAGGGCAGCATTCAGGATTCCCGCACCGACTATTCGCGGAGCACCACGGAGATTCTCAATAGCGGAGTGCTCGGCCCGATCCGGGAAATTCACATTTGGACGTTCCACCCGATCTACCCTGCCGGACTGGTGCGCCCCACCGAAGCGCAAACGCCGCCGCCGGGGATGGATTGGGATCTGTGGATTGGCCCGGCGCCGTACCGGCCCTACCATCGGGCCTATCATCCGGCCAACTGGAGGGCATGGTGGGATTTCGGCACCGCGGATGTGGGCGACATGGGCTGCCACACGTTGCATACGTATTTCGAGGAACTGCGGCTCCAGGCGCCCTCCGTGATTTACGGCTACCGCTCGACCCGGTACGACGACATCAGCAAGCCGGCCCCGACGCCGGAGACCGAAGGGGCCGCCAACATGGTTTCGTGGGAATACCCGGCGAGGGGTGGCATGCCCGCCTTGAAAATGCACTACTACGACGGCGGCATGAAACCGTTCCGGCCGGCCGAGCTGGATCGCAACATCCCCCTGCCTCGCGAAGGTGTTCTATTCGTCGGCGACAACGGTAAGTTGATAACCAGCTACTACGGCGGAAACCCATTCGCGCCTTTCGGCCGGCCCGCTGCCGACGACGCGCCGCATGCGCTCGCCGGCGGTCTGCTGCTGCCCGCCGGCAAGTTCAAGGACTTTCCGCAACCGCCCAAGACCCTGCCCCGCTGTGAACGGCCGGATCATTACACCGAGTGGATCCGTTGCTGCAAGAATGGTACGCCAACCGTGCTGCCCATCGAGTTCGCCTGCCAGCTCACCGAAGTGGCTTTGCTGGGCACGCTCGCCTTGCGCACCGAAAAGGTGCTGGAATGGGACTCCGCGTCCAGGCGCGTCACCAACGATGCGGAGGCGAACCAGTTCGTGTTCCCGCCGTATCGCAGCGGATGGAAACTGTAAGTTGCGAGCCCCGTCACTATTCGAAGCGATACGCCGCGTACGTGCGCGGCATCTGCAGGACTTCGAAGACCGTCGTATCGCCGTCCACGTAGCCATGCAATCGAGCGCCGGAGCGTAAGTCGAATAACTGGGCCGATGCCTTCTTGACCACAATCTTATAGCGCACCGGGCCGGGCTGATAGGAACGCGTGACGAACGTGTTGTTGTCGTACGTGAACAGGCAGATATGGCTGGGAGCGTCCAGGTACACCGGAATCTCCCGCATCAGGTCCCGGCGGATTTGCGAAAGGACTTCCTGCGGAAGCTGATAGAGATCGCTTGCATTCTCCGGTATGGTCAGGATGTAGAACCTGCCCTTGGCCAAGCCCCTGGCGCGCAGCAGAACCGGGTAGCGGCTGGCGTCTTTGTAAATCGCCTGAATGATCTCCTCGCTATCCACCAGCCCGTAGGCGAGCTGTGGAAGGACGATGTCGCTCTGCGAGTAGTAATAGTTGGCCGGTTCCTCATCCATGATCCGCCGGAACGTGAACTTGTTCGCGATCACGTTGCGGCCGGTGTACTCCACCTCCGCGACCTTTTCGATGCCTTTGCCTTCCAGCGCTTTGAGCAACCCGGTGGTGATTACGACGGTCTTGTCGGCGTTGAGGTGCTGCCAGATTTTGTCCACGATCTGCGGGTCGAATTTCGCGTGTTCGGTGAGCAGGATGGTGTCGCGGTCTTCGGGAAACTCGGGGTACAGATCCATCGGGATGCCGATCATCCCGATGTAATTGTGTAAGTACATCTCGCCGGAAGAATGATAGGGCTTGTAACTGGCCACGCCGTACGGTTGGCCCAGTTTACCCAGGAACGAATCCAGCTTTTCGTAAGCGTCGCCGGCCACGGCCGCGAGGATGCTGGTGACTTTGCCGGATCCGTCGCTCTGCGGGATAGATTCAAGCAGCCCGCCCCAGCTCCAGATAGTGATCTCTTTCGGTCTGGCGAACAGCGTGTCCTCGAGCTGCTCCGCAAAGCGGTTGAGCGTCTGGCGTTGCCCGGGGTCCACCCAGCCGCCGCCGAACTTGCCCGGCTTGATGTGCTCGAAGTACCGCATTAGTCCGTAGCTCTGATACGGCTGGAGATGTTGCACCGTGTTCTCCGCGTCCCTGGTCTCGGTGCCGGCGTAGATCATATCGAAGACCTTCGGTTGCGCCTCCAGGTTGTAGCCGGAGAACTGGTATTGCTCGTACCAGTTTGGTGGTTTGAAGATCAGATTGATTTTGGGATTGACGCTTTTGGCGTTCTTCACCACCAGGTTCTCGCCGACCTCCTTCATGACGGCCAGGCGGAATTCGGTCCAACTCCGGTTCCCCCTGGCCCGCTGACACAGTTCGCAGCGGCAGTTATACATGAACAGGTCGTCGAAGATAAGTTCGTCGAAGATGCCGGCGTTGAAGGCCACCAGCTTCCGGAAACGCTCGCGGTGCGCCGGATTGGACCAGCAGAAGGAGCGGATCCCGTCGCCCGGCGCTCCCAGAACCGCCATGATTCCGCCGGAGGTTTTGATGCCCTTGCTCTCGAAGAACTGCTTGACCTTGCGGACATCGGCCTCGCCGATCTCCTGGTCCGAGCGGTAAGTCTCCAGCCAGACCTTGTTGAACTTGATGTGAGCGTGCACAACGTCGAAGCTGTCCTGCATGAATTTCGGATCGGCCGCCAAACGCCGCATTTCGTCTATGGCGACGTAGATGGCGCTGTTGAAGTTCTGGTAGTGGTCCGCCGTCTGGGCATGGGCGGCGGGACCACCCCAGGCGAACGCGATGACCACGGCTACGACTGCAATGGTTCGGAATTCCGGTTTCGTGATTCTCATGTTTTCCTCTGTCCGTGAGCCCGCTCGGCGGTATTCGGGAGAGTTCGGCCTGGTATAAGTCGCTCTCCGGGCTCCCTTGCGACGACGGTACCTCCCGCCGTTCAAGTTAGCACCGTAGCACGGACGCACGTACAGGCACCAGCGTCAAAGGATTGCGCCGGCTGACACGAGTGCGGGACAGCGGTTCACTCCCCGTTGCGTGACATGGCAGGGCAAGCCGGGCAGTATACAGCGGCTCCGACGTGGCATATGCCGAAGAAGTGCGCCAGCCAGCGCAGGAGTCTCAGAAAAACTACGCAGTTCAGGCTGTCCCTGTTTTCCACGCGGAGACGGAACCGGCGGTCATGCTCTTCAGGCGGTTTGCGAAATCGTAGGCGAAGGTCTTGCCGCCCGTGGTGAGCGTGTTGCCGTTCGCGTCGTAGGTCTCGGTGCTGAGACGGTCGTCGGGATCGTAGGTGAAGCTGCCGGATGCGATGCCGGGGATCGAACTGGTTTGCTGCTGGCGATTGCCGACGGGGTCGAGGCCGTAGCCGACAGAGCCGTTCACCGAGTGCGGGTCGAGACTGATGGTTTCGTTGGTCAGGCGATAGATGCCGTCGTAAGTCCAGTTCAGCGTGCGGCCGCTGGACTCTACCGCGCCTGTGCGGTTGCCCGTTGGCCCGAGCGTGTAGCTATAACTCGCCTTCGCCGCGTTCATCGCGGTTATGCGGTTCAAGTCGTCGTACGTGAACTGGCTCTGCAAACCGTTTGGATACATCACTTGTCAGAAACTGCGTCTGTCCCCTTTTCTTCCTTTTCCTTTTCTCTCGGGTTTCCCGTCGCCGGACTCCGTGGCTGCGCTTGTCCCCGTCCCTTCATTACCGCCAATGGAACCTGCGTTAGTAGAAGCCCGACGAACGCAGCGGGCCTGTGCCCTGGGGCGGCGAGAACGACACACCAGAGCAGGACCGCCGCAAAAACCCAGACTGCGCTCCACAGTCGCGGCGCGCCAAGAACGCGCGCGCGGACCCAGATTCCAGCCGGCCAAAGAAACACGAAACACGCGACAACAAGAGTCATCAGCTTGTTTGTCAGGACGAACTGCCCCAGGGCGGCCCCACCGCCCGACAGGTACGGCCTCGCCTGCAGGACCCACACATACATAGAATCCAAACAAATCGCGGAAACTCCACAAAAGCCTATCCGAGTTCGAAGTCCTCGCATGCGTCTCATGAGGCCCATTGCATTCCCTCCTTCCACTGCGTAATTCACGCGACGTTCCTTACGGCTCGGGCGGTACTGGTAAGTGCGTCACCCCGATAACAAGCGCCAGGGCGGTCACCGCCTTGCACGACCAGCCCAGCACTGGCGGAAATACGCTCTTAAAATCGTTGAAGAGGCCCCCCACAAGGTCGATGCCAGTAATCGTCAAGCAGATAACGACGGCTGCATACGCTACGGGCTTCACGATTTGCATGAGCAGCCCCTGTTCGGACAGCGGTGCACGTCCTGTCGGATCAAACAGGTTTATAGGGTCGCCTACTGAATAGAGGTACTTGTGCAGAGATCCAGGAACCTTGATTCGGCCCTCTTGCGGGTCCCTCGTTAGGAACCTTCCGCTCAGCGGGTTGAAGTACCGCGCCCGAAGATAGTAAAGATTCAGATCCGAATCGTACTGCTCGCCGCGGTA
>Ga0181530_10000544_pt1 | contig 48305 bp, 35 predicted proteins | sample PEATcosm2014_Bin_42_FD_119769 | JGI IMG/M metagenome (GOLD analysis project Ga0181530, IMG submission 119769) | Peatland microbial communities from MTU Mesocosm Facility, Houghton, MI, USA - PEATcosm2014_Bin10_60_metaG | ecosystem: Environmental > Terrestrial > Soil > Wetlands > Peat | place...
AGCACCCGAAAAAGCGATCACCGCAAGACCAGATCGGCGCATCTCAGGCCAACTCAGGTAGAACGAAATTGAAAAACCTTACCCGGACAAACTCAGATGCCACTTTTCAGCAGCCTGCTAGACGCTGCTCTTCAGTTGGAGAACTGTTTCTATATTTGGGTCGATACTGGCGTGAACTTGAATCATTTGGGGGTATGGCTTCAACTTCATATAACTCCTGTGCGGCCCAATTCGGACCACCTGAGATTTGGTAGTCATAAACCTTATAGGCATACTGCATCATCATTCGCAAGGTAGCTTGACCAATGCGTATCCTTCCCCCGGAAAAAACGTACAAACCGATGGGGGCATAATTACTTTGTGTTACCGGCTTAACACTGGCAACCTCGAACTGTGGTAACTTTGCAACGCTCTCCCCACCGCTATTCGCTGCCACTGAGCCTTGACTTCCGAGAGCAACTGAATACTTAGCTGCCGATAAGGCAAGGATGAGATAGGTTAACAGTCGCAAAATACCGTATGCCCCTGGTCGTCGCATGTTAACCCCCTCCCAGTTTTATCTTAGTAAACTCCGGAAGGGATACGGCCAATATGCGCTGTATAGAATCTCTTACTTTACGTTGATAGGCTCCCGACCAATTGTGGACTACCTCACCCTTATAGATCATGATCGTTTGCGGAGTTCTCCTGAGGTCCATTGTAAAAATATCACAGGGGGGAAAATGCGGGGACAGGCTATGGAACTTCGACTTAGGAGCCGCCGAAGTCGCGATTCCGTAGTCCCTAATGAAATTCCGTCGCTGTCGCATCCTCATACCGCCTTCGCCAACATCGCTCTCTCGAGGGTTGTGATGTCGACTAGTCCGTTTGCGCCATAGATCGCGGGGAGAAGGCGCGAAGCGGGATAGCGGCGGCGTAACTCGGCGATGTGCATGGTGCCGGAGCGGTAGGCGGGGAGATACATGCGGCCGAGCAGGGGGTGACGGCCCCACGCGCCGGAGAGTTTTTGGGCGCGCTCGGGCGATACCAGAAAATCGCGGCGCAATGTTTCGGCGACTGATAACTGCGCGGCGCCTTCGCCCCAGGTCAGGAACGACGATTGGTTCTTGCCATCGTCCTGCAGCAGGGCCAGCAGCACGCCGATCTGCAAATCCGGGTCGGGTAACTGGCCCACCTCGGTAACGCCGTAAGCCATCAGAATGGCGTTGTTGGCGATGCCTTCGAACAACGCCGCGGCGCGCGTGTTCATCGTCAGCACAGTGGCTTCGAAGCCAGCCTCACCGCGGCTGTACAGGTTCTGCAGGTACGCGAAAGTGGTGACGTGGCCGGGCACCACTTCGTGACTAACCAGTTGCAGGAATTCAGGCAGCGACGTTTCGAGCGAGGCGTTGATCTCATAGGTGGCCTCGTACTCGGGGCTGCCATCGGCGCGGCGGGCCCGGCCGAGGTAATTCATCGATCCCGAAAACCAGGCGTCCTGGATCGGCAGGAACTCGATGTTGGCGCGCGGGATACTGGCGAACTCGGGCGGCAGGTGAGGGACGACATTCGCCGCCGTAAGTCGATCGAAGTGGCCGATCACGGCGGTGCCGAGCAGGCGGATGGATGCCATCGAAACGCGATGGCGCGCGCGCCAGGCATCCACGGCAGCCAGCAGGTCGCCCGAAGCACCGAGCAATTCCGCCACGCGCTCGCGCTTTTGCGCCGGGTCCGACGGTTCTGGCGGCCGGCCGGTGGAGGCTTCCACGCACCGTTCGTAAGCCACCGGCGCGCCGCGGCCGAGGATCTCCATGGCCAGATCCCACATGGTTTCGAAACACAGGGCCAGGCCCACCAGATATTCGCCGCGCAGCCCGCCGCACTCGGCGCCAAAGCGCTTCAGTCCCTCAATGGCGCCGGGAATGTCGACTTGGGCGAGATAGCGGTCGATGGCCGCGGCGTCGGGTGTCTTGGCGGAAACGCCGCCGGCCGAGCGAACCGCCGCAGCCTCGGCAACGGTGTAGGCGAGGGGCAGCGGCTCATCGCTGAACCAGGAATCGGCAATGAATCGGCCCGTGCCGGAGGCGCAAAGGACATCGCCGCCCCAGAGCGTGTCGATGCCTAGGATGGCGTTGCCGATGAGTGTTTCCAAAGGCGCGCTCATACTTCATTCTCCTTTCGCCGGCCGACGGCGCTTCGCCACAGATAGGCGCACAGGCCCAGGAACATCAGGCCCGACACACACTGCGAAACCAGATCGTTGGCGTAGAAGGGCGTGTGAATCCAGGCTTCCGTGTAGCCGGGGATGAGGCGGCAGGCTGCGCCGAATACGCCGCCCAGCGCGCCGCCCGCCATCAGGCCGCTGGCGATTACCACGCCGCGCTCGCGGGCCGTCGAGTCGCGCTTCGAGACCATGTGTGCCAGGAAGCCGCCGGCCAGCGCCGGGGTGTTCAGCTCGAGCGGCAGGTACATGCCGAGGGCGAAGATCAGCGCCGGGATGCCGAGCATTTCCATCGAGACCGCGACCGCTGCGCCGGCGCCGAATAACAGGTACGCGACCGGCTGCCGGCTCATGAACCCCTCGACCAGCGCCTTCATGATGGAGGCTTGCGGCGAAGGCAGAACCACGCGCGGGTCGCCGGGCACCGCTTCGCCGAACTGGAACGCGCGGGCCAGCATCACGATGGTCAGGCCGACCGCCACCGAGGCGGCCAGCACGCCCAGGAATTTCACCTTCTGCTGCGCCGCCGGAGTGGAACCGAGCCAATAGCCCACTTTGAAATCCGTGATGGCTTGGCCGGAAGCCGAAAGCGCGGTGCATACCACGCCGGCCAGCGCCATCACGAAGAACATGCCGGTGGTGCCGGAAAGGCCGAAGCGCAGCAGCACAATCGACGAAATGATGATGGTGAGCATGGTCATGCCGGAAACCGGGTTGCGCGCGGTCGTGGCGATGGCGTTGGCGGCCACGCTGGTGAAGAAGAAGGAAAACACCACCGCCAGCGCCACGCCGGTGAGGATCACAGCGGGCGCGGAGGCGAGCGTGCCGAGCAGGGCGCCGACGGCGATCGCGCTCACGATCACGCCTAGCAGGACGGTCATCACCGTCAGGTCGCGGTCGGTGCGCTCGCCGGATGCGGTTTCGCCGGCGCGGAAGGTTCGCGCCGCTACGCCGAAGGAGCCGGCCACGATGCGGATGGATTTAATAATTCCGAAGATGCCCGCCGTGGCGATGGCGCCCACGCCCACGAAACGGACGTAGCCGCGGAAAATCTCGGTGGCCGTCATTTGGGCGATGGGGATGGCGGCCGGATAGACGGCGGTCGTGTGCTCGCGGCCGATCATCCACACCAGCGGCACCAGCACCAGGTTGGACAGCACGCCGCCGGCGCACAGAATCAGCGAGCTGCGCAAGCCAATCACGTAGCCGAGACCGAGAATGAATCCGATGGCGTCGAAGTGGACGGCGACTTTGGCGCGCTCGGACAGCATGCGAATCGCGGGCACGAATTGGAAGTCCAGGTATTCCTTCCACACCTGGAAGGTGGTCACCAGAAAATCGTAGACGCCGGAAATGGCGGTGGCCTGAAGCAGCAGCTTGGCCTGCGATCCGCCCTTTTCGCCGGTGACCAGCACTTCGGTGATGGCGGTGGCTTCCGGGTAGGGGAACATGCCGTGCATGTCGCGCACGAAGTAACGGCGCAGCGGGATCAGGAACAGCACTCCCAGGCACCCGCCCGCCACGCAGATGCAAATGGTTTGCAACGGGTGCGGAGCGAGATTGAGGATGTAAAGCGCCGGGAGGGTGAACACCGCGCCCGCCACCACCGATCCGGCAACACCGCCGATGCCCGTGACGATCACATTTTCGAGCACCGAGGACCGGCGCCGGTAGACGCGCGCCAGGCCGATGGCCAGGATGGAGATAGGGATGGCGGCCTCCATAACCTGGCCCACCTTCAGCCCGGAGTACGCCGAGGCAACCGTGAATACTACGCAAAGAAAAACGCCCCAGCCAATTGAGCGGGGTGTGAGTTCCGGGAGTTTCTCGGACGCGGGCACGGGCGGCAGATACGCCTCGCCGGGAGCCAGAGGCGTGTAGGCGTTGGAGGGTAGCTGTTTAGCCGGCGCGGCAGTTGCCATGGGGATCAGCCTCCGGGCGTGCGGTGAACCCGTATGCTACTACACTTCAATGGGCACGGCCGATTTGCGTAGAATCGCGCAAGGATATGCCGGAAACAAAGTGCCAGAGGTCTGTTTTCGGCGTTTCTGCCGTAGATGCGATTCTACTTCGCGATCAAAGGGCGCCGCTGGTCGCGCACGGGCGGGGCCAGGACACGGATTACCTGGTTACAAGCGTCCGCGAAGTAGACGCTACCCTCCGCGTCCACGGCCACGCCGTAGGGACAGGATAACTCCGCGCTGGTAGCCGGGCCGTTGTCACCGGAGTAACCGCTGGTCTCATTGCCGGCAATCGTCGTGATGATGCCGTTCGAGACCTTGCGGATCACATTGATGGGGCCGTTTTCCGAGATATACACATTGCCCGCCCGGTCCACGGCCACGCCAGCGGGAGCGAACAACCCGGCGCTGGTGGCTGGGCCGCCGTCGCCCGAGAATCCATTCGTGCCATTTCCGGCAATGGTGGCGATCCAGCCATTGGAGACCTCCCGGATCACGTGGGCACCGTTGTCCAAGATGTACACACTGCCCGACGCGTCCACGGCCACGGCGCTGGGCATAATAAACGCCGCGCTGGTGGCCGGGCCGCCGTCGCCGGAGTAACCCCTGGTTCCATTCCCGGCTATCGTAGTGATCGCACCGTTTGATACCTTGCGGACTACATTGTTTCCAAGATCCGCTATATAGACATTGCCCGCACTGTCCACGGCCACGCCAGTAGGAGAACGCAACGCCACGCTGGTGGCCGCGAGGTTGTCGCCGGTCTCGCCGGGGTAACAACATCCATTTCCAGCAAAGGTGGTGATCACGCCATTCGAGACTTTGCGAATGACATTATTAAGGGTGTCCGCGATATACACGTTGCCCGAGGCGTCCGCAGCTACGTCATAGGGCTGGTTCAAGGCTGCGCCGATAGCCGCCCCGTTGTCGCCGGAGTAGCCGTATATCCCACTTCCGGCAAAGGTGGTGATCACGCCGTCCGAGACCTTGCGGATCGCGTTGTCGGAGGTGTCCGCGATGTAGACATTGCCGGATGCGTCCGCGGCCACGCCAAATGGAGAGAACAGCGCCGCGTCTTTGGCCGGCCCGTTGTCGCCAAAAATCACGCTGCCGCCCCCGGCCAGAGTGGCGATCGCGCCTTTCGAAACCTTGCGGATTACGTTATTCGTCATGTCCGCGATATACACGTTGCCCGCTCCGTCCACGGCCACGCCGCCGGGGTGGTTTAGCTCCGCGCCCGGGGGCGGGCCGTTGTCGCCGGAGTAACCACTGGTTCCATCGCCGGCGAAGGTGGTCATCACGCCCTTCGCAACCTTGCGGATCGCGTTGTTATCTATGTCCGCGATATACACATTGCCCGATCCGTCAGCGGCCACGCCGGCGGGATAGTCGAACGTCGCGCCGATGGCCGGCCCGTTGTCGCCCGAGTAGCCGATCGTTCCCTTGGTTCCGGCGAAGGTGGTGATCACGCCGCTCGAGACCTCGCGGATCACGTTGTTCCCTGCGTCGGCAATATAAACATTGCCCGCCGTGTCCACGGCCACTCCAGTGGGCCCGAGTAGCGCCGCGCTGGTGGCCGGGCCGTTGTCACCGGAATAATCTGGCGTTCCATTGCCGGCAAAGGTGGTGATCACGCCGTTCGAGACCTTGCGGATCGCGTTGTTCCCTGCGTCCGCGATATAAACATTGCCCGCCGTGTCCACGGCCACTCCAGTGGGCCCCCTCAACGTTGCGCCGGTGGCGGGACCGTTGTCGCCCGAATAACCGAAACTGCCGACTCCAGCCGTGCCGGCAAAGGTGGTGATCACGCCGTTCGAGACTTTGCGGACCACGTTGTTGCCGTTGTCCGCGATGTATACGTTACCGGCTGCATCCACGGCCACGCCGGCAGGCTCGTGTAACGCCGCGCTGGTGGCCGCGCCGCCGTCGCCCGCGTAACCAACTGTTCCATTTCCGGCGAACCGCGTCAGTTGCCCGGTTGCGGCATCGACGCGGAAAACCACGTTCCATGCGTCCGCCGCGAAATACGTGTTGCCGGCGCCATCGGCGGCAACGCCGGTGGCCTGCGTAAGGCGCACAGACGTTGCTGAAACATTACTCAGCACGCCGCCTCCGGCGAAAGTGCGAATGGTATAGTCTTGCCCTGGCGCAGAGGCCCAAAGGACAAAAGTCAGGGAGAACGTTATCAACAGCCGCATATGAATGAATTCCTCGGGCTCGCTTGCCGGGATTTCAGCTTCGGCCTGGAGGCCAACAGTGAGTGGCCGTCCAGCCGGCCTCACTTGTTACGGCGCTCGGCGCCCAGGATCGCGATCCCGATCACCCTCATTATCCACCTTTGCTCAGCCGTTTCGGGTCACAGCCTCACCTACCCAAATGTAAACTCCCCGTAACCCTAACACACTTCATATAGATAAAAATCTTGCTTTCCCACTACATCTTGGGGCACTATTACGAGTGCGTCCTTTCAGCGTGGGAATCCGGAAGGAGATAGCAAATGGGACAGCTTACTGTGGGCTTGGGTGCGAGAATGGAATCGTTGGAGATTCAGGTCACCCAGCCAAGCAAGACCGGGGTATCGTTTCCCCGCTATTTTACCGCCAGGCTTGCGCCCGGCCAGACGCCTTATGACGAGGTGCGCTGGGAGACCCGTACGGCCTCGATCGGCAACGACAAAGGCGCGGTGATCTTCGAGCAGCGCGATGTCGAAGTGCCGGCCGATTGGTCGCAGACGGCCACCAACATCGTCGCCAGCAAGTACTTCCACGGCAAGCTGGGTTCGCCGGAGCGGGAAACCAGCGTGGCCCAGTTGGTGGAGCGTGTGGTGAACACCATTGCCAACTGGGGCAAGCACGACGGATATTTCCGCAGCGACGAAGACGGCGAGAACTTCCGCGCCGAGCTGGCTCACCTGATGCTCACGCAGAAGGCCTGCTTCAATTCGCCAGTGTGGTTCAACGTGGGCGTGAAGGAAGCGCGCGGCTACGGCTGGGTATACGACGCCGCGGCCGACCGCATCCGGAAGCTCGAATCCGGCGCGCGGCGTCCGCAGTGCTCGGCCTGCTTCATCGTTTCGGTCAAGGATTCGCTGGAATCGATACTCGATCTGGCCAAGACCGAAGGCATGTTGTTCAAGTGGGGCTCCGGGACGGGGACGAATCTTTCGGCGCTGCGCGAGGAAGATGCGATGCTCTCGGGCGGCGGGCGCGCCAGTGGGCCGCTCTCCTTTATGAAGGGTTTTGACGCTTTCGCCGGCGTCATCAAATCCGGTGGCAAGACGCGGCGCGCCGCCAAGATGGTGATCCTCAACGCCGATCATCCGGACATCGAAAAGTTCATCTGGTGCAAGGCCAAGGAAGAGAAGAAGGCATACACGCTGGTGGAGGCCGGGTACGACGCTTCGCTCGACGGCGAAGCCTATAGCTCCATCTTTTTCCAGAATGCCAACAACTCCGTGCGCGCCACCGACGATTTCATGCGCGCTGTGCAGGAGGACGGCGAATGGTGGACCAAGCACGTGTTCAGCGGCCAGCCCAAGGACCGTTACAAGGCGCGCGACCTGCTGCGCCAGATCGCCGAGGCCACCCACCAGTGCGGCGATCCCGGTATGCAGTTCGATTCGACCGTCAACCGCTGGCACCCGTGCAAGAACACGGCGCGCATCAATGCTTCCAACCCGTGCTCGGAATACATGTTTCTGGACGATTCGGCGTGCAACCTGTCGTCGCTCAACCTGATGAAGTTCGTCGGTCCGGACGGCCAGTTCGACGTCGATGCGTTCCGGCACGCGGTCGACACGCTGATCCTGGCGCAGGAAATCATCGTCGATAACGCCAGCTACCCCACCGAAAAGATCGGCGAGAATTCGCACCGTTTCCGCCCGCTGGGCCTTGGCTTCGCCAATCTGGGCGCGCTGCTGATGTCGGTGGGCGTGCCCTACGACAGCGACCAGGGGCGCGACCTGGCGGCGGCCATCGCGGCAGTGATGTGCGGGCAGGGGTATCTGACCAGCTCTCGGGTGGCCGCGGCGGTGGGGCCGTTCGCCGGGTATCGGGAAAACGAGCAGCCTTTTCTCGAAGTCATCCGCATGCACCGCGATTCGATGGAGCGGGTGCGGCGGGTGAACCTCCCGGCCGCTCTGTACGAAAGCGCGCGGCAGTGCTGGGACGACGCTTACGCGTCCGGGCAGCGCCACGGCTACCGCAACGCGCAGGTTACCGTGATCGCGCCCACCGGCACCATCGGCTTCATGATGGATTGCAATACCACCGGCATTGAGCCGGACCTGGCGCTGATCAAGCATAAGAAGCTGGTCGGCGGCGGCGTCATCAAGATCGTCAATAACACCGTGCCGCAGGCGCTGATCAAGCTCGGCTATTCGTCGGCGCAAGCGGAGAAGATCGTCAGCCACATCGATTCCACCGGAACCATCGAGGGCGCGCCGGACCTGAAGCCCGAACACTTGGCCGTCTTCGATTGCAGCTTCCGGCCGCAGAACGGCGCGCGGTCGATCCATTATATGGGCCACGTGCGCATGATGGCGGCGGTGCAGCCGTTCATCTCCGGAGCTATTTCGAAGACCATCAACATGCCCGAGGAATCCACGGTGGAAGACATCGTCAATGCCTACACCGAAAGCTGGAAGCTGGGGCTGAAAGCGGTGGCCATCTACCGCGACAATTCCAAGCGCGTGCAGCCGCTCAGCTCGGGCGGCGGGAAAACCGAGAAGAAGGCCGCGGCTGCCGCGCCCGCCGTCGCGCCAGTGGAGAAGGTGGTCTACCGCCCGGTGCGGCGCAAGCTGCCCGACGAGCGGCGGAGCATCACGCACAAGTTTTCGATCGGCGGCCACGAGGGCTACATCACGGCCGGCATGTACGACGACGGCGCGCCGGGCGAAATCTTCATCACCATGGCCAAGGAGGGCTCGACCATTTCCGGCCTGATGGACGCCTTCGCCACCGCGGTCAGTTTCAACCTGCAATACGGCGTGCCGCTGAAGTTCCTGGTCGACAAATTCGCCCACCTGCGGTTCGAGCCTAGCGGCTGGACCGGCAACCCACAGGTGCCGTACGCCAAGTCGATCATGGATTACATTTTCCGCTGGCTGGGCGCCAAGTTCCTGGGACCGGAGTACGCGGTTACGGAAGCCGGCGAAACCACCAACCTCCGGCCCACCGAACCCGACCCGCAACAGCAATTGCCCTTCGCGCCGGTCTCAGCCGACGCCCCGCTGTGCGCCGAATGCGGTTCCATCATGACGCGCAACGGAAGCTGCTATAAGTGCGGCAACTGTGGCGGCACCAGCGGCTGCAGCTAGACGGCGAAGGCCGCCCGCCACTCCGGGGCGGCGCACCGAATTCTCACTGGGAGAATCGCACACCCGGTCCGCACGTCGGGCCGGGTGTTTTTTCATGGGCGGAAAGACCGGCCGGCCCCGATAGAAGCTCCGCACGCTCGTATCGTTACGTGGCGTTTGGTCTCGGGCGCTTGCGGCGCCGCGCGCGCTTCATCGCGGTGGCTGCCGCCCAGCACAGCGCCGCTCCGCCTGCCAGAAGCCATCCCGAGCGCGGCTCCGGCACGCCGCCGGGAGAAGGCGGATCGTCGAGAGTCGCTTCCACCACGGGCGCGCCCGTGGTCAGGCCGCCTCCCGACAACGAGACCGTCAGATCGTGCGGGATGGTGTAAGAGGACAGCCCGACGGTGGCAGCCGGTCCGAGGTTCTGCAGCATCAGCACCGCCGAAGCTCCGCTGAACAGTTGCTGCGAAAGTGCGGGCGAAAGAGTCAACGAAGCTTCGATCTCGCCCACCGGACCGTCATAGGAGGCCCCTTGGTACTGCGCCGGCACGAACTCCAGGAGACCCGGAAACATCGCCATCACCGAGCCGCTGGCGGTCTCCAGCACCGCATCAAAAGGCCCGCCCGGGCCCGGCGAGCTGGTGACAAAGCTGAAACTCACTACCGCCGGATACGGCGATAGCCCGAACGCCGTCGCATCGATCGCAAAACCATAGGTGGCCAGCGTGAAGAACAGCGCATCGTCAGTGTTGAGCGACGCCGTGGTTTGGCCGGTCACGTCGATCGGGCTCGCCGCCAGCGGCAAACTCGCCGCCAGCAGTGCAATCGCCCCACGCCGCCAGACGCCCCAGTTGCGCAGTGTTCTCATCGGCCCAAGTATACGTCGTGGGTTTTGGCTTGCCCAGAATCCAAAGTACCGGTACAGGTCTTCGGGTTGCCCCTTACGCGCTAAGGCCAAAGCTGGCGCCGAAAGCAACGTGTATGCCCACGCTTGCAACGGTCTATTTACCGCCGGTGCGTGCGTTTCACACTGAAATAACGGTGTGTTTTCCGACGGTCGGACTTAAAATGGACTCTGGGATGCTATTTGGACTCCAGATCCTTGCTTACGCAGTTGGTCTACCATTGCAGTTCTTGATTGTCGCAGCCTTGGTTCGCGGCGTCTGGCGCCGTTTTCCGCTGCTGCTGGCGTTTTCAGCGGTGGAATTGGTCTCCGTTCTGGTGCAGGTCCCGGGCTCTCTCGAATCGATGCTCGGTCTCCACCCGCCGGGGCTGCCATATTGGGTGACCTACTGGACCGGCGAAGCTATCTACCAACTGCTGCTGTACGCGGTCGTCGCCAGCTTGCTTTACCGGGCGTGCGAGCGCCTGCGCTCGGTCCACGTGGCACGCCTGGTGCTGGTTCTGGCGGCCTGCCTGGTGGCGGGCGGGACGTTGCTGGCACACTACGATCCGTCGCTTCCACGCGGCGTGTGGTTGACGCCGTGGTTCCGCGATCTGAATTTTGTCTGCGCTCTGATGGACATCGCGCTCTGGATTTCGCTGCTGGTGGCGCGGGATAAGGATCGGCAATTGCTAATGCTGTCGGGGGGGCTTGGCGTGCAATTCGCCGGAGCTTCGATCGGCGAGTCGCTACGCGAGATGGCGATCCATTCGCGGTCACACCCGCTGGCGTTGGCCGGCGGCGTGATTATGGTTGCCGCCAGCGTGTTCCGGTATTACGCGTGGTGGCACGCCTTGCGCCGCCGCCGGCCGGAAGAAGAGGCATCCACCAAGCTCCAAGCCATGCGCGAGCGTTCGTTGTGATGCGGTCCGGTTGCGGCGCCCCACGTACACTTGCCCGTAGAATGTGGTGACGCGTCTCTGGCTGCGGCCGAGTGCCTCGTGGAAAGCCAGGCCGGGCAAGCCCGGCTCCTGCGGCTGATGCGAGGATGGCGAAAAGCCGCGTGTCCTTCCCTTACTTGGCGGACAGCACCCCAGCGGTGGCGTTCACCGGCGCGGTATACACGTTCACTTCGACGCGGCGGTTTTTGGCCCGCGCCGCAGCAGTGTGGGCCTCATCCACCGGCTTGTCCGGACCCAAGCCGACAACGTGGATGCGGTAAACCGGAATGTCGTGTTTGGCAACCAGGTACTCCACCACGGCTTCGGCCCGGCGCCGGCTGAGCGCTTCGTTGTATTCCCGGGCACCCGTGCTGTCCGTGAACCCTTCGACCGCGACGAAGAACCGTTTGTAGCCCTGAATATCCTGCGCCAGCTTGTCCAGCGCGGCTTGAGCTTCCGGCGTCAAGTGGTCCCGGTTGATGCCAAACGTCACCGTGCTCGATGTCTGCACCTGGTAGTCGTCCAGGCTGGCCACCGACTCGCGGAGGCTGGCCAGCGCCGCGGTGTTCTGATCGCTCTTCTGAGCGGCCATTGCAGCTTGCTTGGCGGCATCGCTGGCGTGGTTCCCGGCGTCCTGCGCGTCATGCTCGGCGGCGCCGGCCCTTTCATTGGCCCGGTCGATGCCAGTGGCGGTTTTTTCATCCAGCTCCTTCAATTGGTCCTGCGTGGTCTTGATTTGCGTCGCATTTTGAGCGCCCTGCTGGCTGGCCTGATCCGCCTTGGCCTGAATCGGGGCCTCTGTGGCCTGTACGTACTTCTTCGTTGCGCAGCCAGCAGCGAGCAGCGCGCCTGCTGCGAGGATCGCGGCAGCTAGGGAAACCTTCATAATCGGCATAAACCTCGGCATGCATTATAGCAAGCCGCAGCCCAGTCAACAAGACATGCTGTTTCTTACAGATGGCCAATGGTTCCCGAAAACGCTGGCGTCCGGGGTCATGTAATTTTTACACGAGGGTGCGCAGTTCGTGCTTCAGCCTCACCGGCGGCGCAGTTCTTGCGTCCAGTTGGTCATCACCGTGACCGGCGAAGAACCTTCCCACTCGTACGGCAGGTTCATCAGCAATCGCAGACCGTCGGGTGACACATCGTACAAGTCGGACTTCTTCGGGATGGCGCGCGTCTCGAATAGTTCGCGCGGAGGCTCGAACGTGATATCGCCGGCTGCGGATGAAGAAGTGGATGCCGACATGACGCTGCCAAGTCCAGCCAAAAAGAACAACTCGAGTCCGTCGGCGCGCCAGCGCGGCATCCGGCCGCCACCGGTAGATACCTTCGAGCGGCGTTTGATCCCGTCGGAAATGCCGTCGAACGCCTGCACGTAGACCTCATCCCGGCCGGATTCGCCGGATTGATAGGCCAGCCAGTGGCCATTGGGCGACAGCGCGGGATAGCTCTCCGAGTGGGCCCTGTCGACTACCGGGCCGCCCCGGCGATCGCCGAGCGAATATGCCCAAACATCGGAGGAAGTGCCTGCGGTGGCAAACGAACCGAACAGGAGATAACGGCCGTCTCGCGACCAGTCGTTGAGATATTTCGTGTATTCGCTGTGGAACAGCGGCTCTGCCGGGCCGGGCGCGTTCATCGTCTTCAAGTAAATGTCGTAGAGCGTGCCGGGATTGCTGGTGAAAGCCACCCGTGTGCCGTCGGGCGACCAGACCGGAGAGCGTGCGTCGGCTCCGGGAATCGAAATCAACCGCGACATCCTGTCTCCTTCGAATAGCCACAGCTCCCCCTGGTGGCCGTCGGGCGCCATCTTGCCGCAAACCACCCGTCTGCCATCCGGCGCGATCCGCGGCAGACCCCACTCGCCGGGCTCGCCCAGCAGCCCGGTTTGCTTTCCCTCGTGGTCCATCCACACCAACTGGCGGGTGGACGGGCTGACGGTCTGGTACACCAGCAAACCAGTGGTAGAAACCGAGAGCGGCGCCTGGGAGAGAGTCTCGACCGCGCCTACATGGCGGAGAAACGGCTCCGGTTTGCCCTGCACTTCGAGAATCGAGGGGTTGAACCCCTGCGCGTACACATCGCCATCTTGAATGAAGAGCAGATAGCCGAACTTGGCTGGGTTGCTGTCCAGATCTCCGGAGTAGATGGCATCGGAATCGGAGGCAAAAAGCAGACTGCTGTCTCTGGCTGCTAAATCGCCCGCATAAACCCCGTTCGTCTTATCGGCCGCGCCCAACGCGAGAAAAGTGAAGTGCGTGCCGTCGGGCAGGAAGTGGGGCCAACGGTAGGAGAGATGCTCTTTGGCCGCATTCGGCGGCAACAGGACCTGCAGATCGGTGCCGTTTTCCGAAATCCGGTATAGTCCGCCGCCGAGGCTAGGTGAGAAGACGATCACCCCGGCGGCATTCCATGTCCCGCCGCCCGCCATGTCGTCGGCGGGACAAAGAACCCGCGACTCTCCGCTGGCTTTGCCGTCGGCGGCCAACTGCAACTTCCAGATCTTCAGCGAACGGCGGGCGAAGTATCCGATGGCGAAGCTGTCGGCGGACCAGAAGGGCTCCGAGGCGCCATCCGTACCGGGAATGACGCTGGCATGCATTTCATCCAGTGCGCGCAGCCACAGCATGCGGCGGCCGTCCGGGTCGTCCGCGGAATACGCGATGTAGCGGCCGTCGGGCGATATCGCGACGCCGCCGGGGAAGTTCGACTTCGCCTCCGCCGAGATAAGGAATTTCAGCACCGGACCTGCCACGCGCCGCTGGAAGAACAGCTTTCCCGCTAACAGGCTGGCAGCCGCGACCATCACGAGTATCGCTCCGGAACCGAGCAGCCGCATGCGCTTGGCGCGGCGCACTGCCTGCTCTGCAGCAAAAACATCCAGCCAGTAGGTTTCGCTGGCGCGCGCGACCGCCGCCTTCTGTCCGGTGGTGGCGGTGGGAGCGGCTCGAAGCGTGCGCGGGCGGGCGGCCTTGGTTAGAAATCGCGCCGCCAGTTTCAACTCCGTCACCACGTTCTGCAGGCGCTGCCGCCGCCCAAGGGGTTCCTTGTTGAGACAATCGGCGATCACCGGCTCGATTGCGGCCAGGACCGGCGATTCTACAGGCAGCTTCGGCGGAGATTGGTTCAGAATCGCCATCCGCAAGACGTCGCGCCCGCCGGCAAACGCGGGCCTGCCTGCCGCCATCTCGTACAGCACGGCGCCGTAAGCGAACACGTCGCTCCGCCAATCGGGCGGCTCGCCGCGAATCTGCTCCGGCGAGGTGTAGGCTTGGGCGCGCACATCCTGCGCCACCGGTCGCAGAATCGTGGCGCTGTGCTCGCCGACCACGATCGACCAGGGCGAGACACTGCCGTGGACCACGCCACGGTCGTGCGCCTGGCTCAGCGCTTTGCCGATGCCGATGGCGTAGCGCAGCACGAGTTCGGGCGCCAGCGGGCCCGCCTGAAGCAACTCCGCCAGAAGCTCGCCACGAGCGGGCTGCCCAGTCAGTATATCGATTCTCTCGGGGGGCTCGTTCACATGGCATCTCCCGCGGGGTCAATCCTGCGGCGCGAGATTTCCCGCTTGTGTCTGCGCTCCGAACTCCAGTATCCGCCCATACGGATGACAATTCAACGAGATGCGACTGCTCTCAGGCGAAACTGGCGCGGTGGAGAAGCGGGCCGGGCATGTCTGGCCCCTACGGGGGTTAACCTGGTTTATGGTACGGCTGCAACGGCCCCGCGGCGCGTCCCTTCAGAAAGGCCAACCCGAGCGGCAAAAATCGGTTGCACCAGCCTCGATTCCCCAAATATTGCGCGGCTTGTGAACTCCCTATTGACAGCGGCGATACGCCATGTACAATCCAGAGTGGTGGCAATTTTATTCCCAACGGAAGTGGCGCGAAATGTTTAGAGCAAAAAAGCTCCGGTCTCCGGCGGCGCCGCCGGAAGCCGACGGTTACAATAGCATCCAGGTGGCGCGCATCTGCGGCGTGAGCCTGCGGCAGTTGCAGTGGTGGGACGAGCGTAATGTTGTCTCGCCGAGGCAGAACGGCCACAAGCGGGTTTATGCCGCTGCGGAAGTGCTGGAGATTTCGGTGATTGCCGAGCTCCGGCGGAAAGGGTTTTCGCTGCAGAAGATCCGCCGCGTGTTGCGCTTCCTCGAAAAAGATATGGGCAAGCGGCTGAGCGAAGCGCTGGGCGCGTCCTCCGAGATGCATTTGCTCACCGACGGAAAGAGCATCTACCTCGAAGAGGCCCCCAACCGCATCATCAACCTGATGAAGAACGCGCGCCAGCCGATGTTCCTGGTGTGCGTCACCGACCAGGTGAAGCGGTTGGGGACGGTGGCCGAGCGCAAGCCGGCGAAATCCGAGACCACTGCCGCGGCGCGCAAGGCCCGCGCCATCTAGCAATCCCACAACCCATCACTGCCGCGCGCCCGGGATGGCACTGCCGGCGGCCCGAGGTTCGCCGCCGCTGTCACTCCCAGGCGATGCCGCGGCGGCGCATCTCGGTCGAGAGCTGCGCCGCGGACTCGAAGGTGACCGCATCGACGCCCAGCTTGCGGGCGGCTTCGGTGAAGGCTGGAACATCGTCGGCGTAGAAGCACTCGCCGGCGCGGCAGCCGGCCAGGCGCACGGCCTCCAGGAAAATCTCCGGGTGCGGTTTCATCGCTTTCACCTGATAGGAAAGCGCCAGGTGGTGGAAATGCCGCAGCACCGGGTACTGCTGCCGCGCCATCTCAAAGTGAATCTTATTGGTGTTGGAAACCAATACTAGGCGATAGCGATGGGCCAGTCCTTCGATCATGCTCTCGGGGAGCAGCACGTTGGAGAAGATCGAATTCCAGATGGTGCAGAAACGATCGTAATCCACTTTCAGCTCGAGGCATGCGCAGAGTTGCGCGCAAAAGTCCCGCGGCTCCAACAGCCCGGTTTCGAAACGCGCCGCCAGGCCGGTGGCCGCGATGCGGCGGCGGATTTCAGTCTCCGGGTACGGGCAGAGCTCTTCCAGCGCGCGATACCCGGCGGAGAAATCGAAGTCGATCAGGACTTTGCCCAGGTCCATCAGGATGGCTCGATACATTGGCTCTACCCTACGATAGCCGATCAAGCGCCGCGAGGGTTGGTTCTGTGCGATTGCTCACCAAAATCGGCGGGGCATCGCACCGGAGAGGCACTCCGCCGCACCTTTTCGCGCCACGAGGCATCTGTATAAGACAGCGAGCCGGACGAAAACGAGTCGCGGGTGGGCAAAGGCTCGATTGGGAGCCGGCTTCGGCTCGACAACACTTTCGCATCGATTCCGAGAGGAGCTTTATGACCGTGAAGTCTTTGTTGTGCGTCGCCGTCCTGGCGGCGGCGAGCTTGGCCGTCGCCAATGCCAAATCTTACGACATCGTTCTGAATAACCCGGTGCAAGCCGGCTCGGTCCAGCTCCAACCGGGAGCCTACACGGTACAGGTGAAGGGTGACAGCGCCGTCTTCACTTCCGTCAGTTCCGGCAAGTCGTTCGCCGCGCCGGTGAAACTCGACAACAGCGGGCCCAGGCACGGCACGACCTCCGTGGGCACGGTAACCGAGAATGGCGCCCGAGTGCTGAAGTTGATCCGGCTGGGCGGTTCCAGCACCACGCTCGAATTCAACGAATAGCGAACGGGCGCTTGCAGAAACCGGGCCGCCGCCGTGGTCTCGATCGGCTCCTCGGCCCCACGCCCCCATATAGCGCGTCGCGCCGACTCGCGGCTTGGGAACTCGCGAGCTTGCGAGCTTGCGAAGTTGACTCTGTGCGCGCGGTCTGAAAAAATGAAGTTTCCCGCCTGTGTGCGGATGTGGCGGAATTGGCAGACGCGCTAGATTCAGGTTCTAGTGGGGGCAACTCCGTGAAGGTTCAAGTCCTTTCATCCGCACCAAAATCAATAACTTACGGCCTCGGCTAGGGCGCTGATTACGATGGAGCCGAAAGTGTCGAAGCAAGAGTTGGCCGCGCAAGTACTCTCAAGAACGGCACGTTCTATCACCACGAGTTCCAACTGCACCGCGGCGCCACGGCGGTTCCAACGGCACCGTTAATGGGGAGGAAAGAGGAGCCCGGGGGCGGCACCAAGTTATGCGCTACCGCCTTCTGGAGGCGACGATGATGACTTGCATCTCGCGGGAGTGGGTGGCGACGGCTTGCACCACGGTTTCGCGCAAGCGGTACCACGGGCGCGGGGCGGAGCGGCCCATGAAGATTTGCGTGATGCGCTGCTGGCGGGCGAAATCGGCGATCCCGCGGGGGACGTCGGCCGCATCCACCACGTGAGTTTCGATGCGCAGATTGCGCGCGAAGCTCAAGTGGCGCTCGATTGGATCGCGGTCCTCGCCAGGCGTGGCCACATGAATGGCCAGGCAATCGGCCTGCAAATAGTCCGCCACCCGCTTACCCCTGCGAATCAGCACGGCCGAAAACGGATTGCCGGTGAGGCAGATCAGGATGCGGTCCTTGCGTTGCGGTGCCGGCGCCCCCTGCGGCCCCGAGTCGCTGCGGACGGCAACGGGAACCTCCACTCCAGCAGCCGCCGGGGCCGCGGCCAGTTTCTCTTCCACTTCGTGTGCGGTATGCCGCATGGCCATTTCGCGCAGGGCCGAAAGGTTGGTTTCGGTGAAGAAATTGTCCATCGCCTTCTGCGCCTTGCCGGGCGCGTAGACCACGCCGCGCTCGAGCCGGTTGCGCAACGCCTGCGGCGTCAGGTCGACGAACACCACCTCGTCGGCGTCGTCGATCACCCAGTCCGGCAGAGTCTCGCGCACGCGCACTCCGGTGACATGCCACACCTGGTCGTTGAGGCTCTCCAGATGCTGCACGTTCATGGTGGCGATCACGTCGATGCCGGCATCGAGCAAGGCGTGCACGTCCTGCCATCGTTTGAGCCGCTCGCTTCCCGGCACATTGGTATGGGCGAACTCGTCGACCAACGCCACCGCGGGGCGGCGCCGCAGGATGGCGCCGGTGTCCATCTCCTCGAAGACGGCATTGTTGTAGGAAATCACGCGGCGTGGGACGAACTCCAGACCCTCGGTCATGGCGATGGTCTCTTTGCGGCCGTGCGGCTCGAAATAGCCAACCACGATGTCCACGCCCTGCCGCTTCAGCGCCTGCGCTTCCTCCAGCATGCGGTACGTTTTGCCGACTCCGGCCGCGTACCCGAGATAGACCTTGAGATGCCCTTTGTGCCGTTCGCTCATTAGCCCTCGCGGTGCGGAAACAGGCGGACATCGAAATCTTCGGCAGCGTCGATCAGGCGGTCCACCGGATTGCGCGGCTCCCACCAGCGCCGCTCGCGGCCGGTGTGGCCGAGGAACACTTGGGTGACGCGCTGCTCGCGCGCGAAATCGAGGATGGCCTCGACGAAATCCTCGTTGCGCAGGCAGTGCACCTCGGCGCCCAACTGGCGCGCCAGGTCCAGATTGGAATCCAGGCGCTGCTGATCCGCGGCGTCCAGCCGGGAGCGCTCGACATATGCGGCCATCAGCGCGCCGTGAAAGCGCAGCGCGTTGCGCTGCCCGCTCTCCAGCATGGCCCTGGCGTTGGAACGCGCCGTGAGACACACCAGAATGCGCTCCTGCGCGCCCCAGCGCACGGCGATGCCGTGATCGTCGAGATAGCCCTGGAGCTGCCGCTCCACCACGTCGGCGGCCAGCAGCAACGCCATTTCGCGCAGTTCCGCCAGTTGGCGCGGGTCCGGCATGCTGACGTCTTGGGCGCGACCGATCAGCGCCTCGGTGGGCGCATCCACCACTTCGATCTCGTCGGCTTCGAGCAGGAACTCCTCGGGCACGCTATTGGCCGCGCGCTTGCCCGTAATGTGCTCCACCGCGTCCTGCTTCTCGCGGATGTGCTGCAGGTTGACCGCGGTGATGACGGCGATGCCGCGATCGAGCAACTCCTCGACGTCTTCCCAGCGATGCGGATTGCGGCTGCCCGGCGGATTGTCGAAAGCGAGGCCGTCGATCAGACACGTGCTGGGATGGCGGCGGAAAATGGCGGCCAGGTTGATCACGTCCCACATGCGGCCGGCATGGCGCTCGAGCACGGGAGGGATGACTTCGAGATTGGCCAGAATGGCCTCCAGGTCGGGCGTCAAACCGCCCTGCAAGGAACCGATTACCACGTCCTGCCCGCGCTGCTTGCGGCGCCGCCCCTCGTCGAACATGCGGAACGACTTGCCCACGCGCGGCGCGTAGCCGAGGAAGACCTTCAGCCGCCCGCGCTTTTCCCGCCGCTCGCCGGCCTGCACGCGGCGCAGCAATTCTTCCGGGTCCGGTCTGTGATCGGTGCGATCCGCCATAAGAACAATTATGCATGTTGTGGGGGATGGCCGAATGACGCCGGTTCGAGGCAGTGCAGCCCCAAATGGGCACTCGTCCGAATGAAAGGACGCTACTGGTAGTCTTTTGTGCGCCCGGTCAACACAAGTTTCAAGTGAATCGGCAACTGCCCCGGAACCAGCTCGGCTGCGCCTGAGCGGGCCACTTCACGCTGGCCTGCGGGACCGACCCAAGTCTTTGCTTCGATGGAATAGCGCGCGCCCTCCAGAACCTCAATTCGCGCAATACCCTCCGCGTTAGTCTCACCATGCGCTGCAGCCTGCCCTCCGACCTCGCCCCACACGTCGACGCCCTTCGCGGCTTGGCCATCGGGCCACCGGACCTCCGCCTCAACCTTCCGTACTGCCAAGCGAGGCGGCAACCGAAGCGGGGAGACGCGTTTATGTTCACCGGGCGACAAATGGATGGATAGGGAACCGTCATCCGACCATTGCGTCGGCATGTACGGCGTCTCCGGATCGGGTGGGTCGAATAGATTCACGCCAAGCCGGAAATCGCCGCTTGGCAACTGGGCGACCTGAAATCGTCCGCTCCCGTCCGTCTTTGCGCGTTTCACGGCATAATAGACTGGCTTACCGTCGTGGTTCAACCTCAGGACATCGACGCGAACGGTCGCCGCAGGCCGCGCGACCGCGTCCAGCAGCGACCCCTCGATCGAACCAGACCCGATCATGTCGAAGTCTGCTGCGCCGCAGCCGCCGGGAGGGACCCCTACATCGCGCACCTTCCATGGAGAAGAGTACGTTCGCAGTGAGGGTGTGACACGATACGCTCCGGCCGGAGTGTTGGCAAACACGTAATATCCGCTGGCATCCGTTACTGTGGAGCGGTCGGCGCCGTTGCCGGTCAGCGTGATCTTCACGCCTGGAAGGCCGGGCACGGGGTCGCGGTCGAAGATCCCGAATCCCAGATCTTCGGTGGCGCGCCCTCTCACAGACGGAGTTGCGGTCCCCGCTTTGTACTGGCGAAGGTACTCAACATCAGACACCGCGCCAGGATCGCGGACCTCTAGCAAATGTGTTCCGGAGCATTCCGGTGCGTAATACACTACGGGTGGCGTCTTCTGGACTATTTCCTGGGGCAGCGGCTTCTGCTTCGCCTGACCAGGAACAACGGACATCGTTGAAGCGTCCGCCGACATAGCTCGGCCGCCATATCCGAAAACAAGGAGTCGCTGGCCAAAGTTATAATCGGCATAGCACGATGTGAAACTGCCTGGATCAATCCAGATCTCGCGAACCCCCGAAGAGACTCCTTTAAACCCTTCCTCCACATCGAACTTGACAAACGTTCGCTGGCGAAAGCCCATGCTGGGGTCGTGGTCCGTAAACGCCACGGTGCCGATGAACACGACGGCCGCGCGACTCACGTAGACACAAGCAGGCCCTGCGCCGCGACAGTCGCACGCTGAAACGCGAAGCACAGATATGGCGAGTAGGAATATCGATCCAGGCACCGCGCCTCGCATCGCATTTTGTAGCGTATCATTCCTCATTAGTGTCAGACCGGCGCAGCGCCCGACGCCACCCTCAAATCTCCAAAATCACCGGCATGATCAGCGGGCGCCGCGAAGTCTCCTTCACGATGAAGCGTTTCAGATCGGCGCGGATCTTCTCCTTCATGACGCCCCAATCGGTCTTCTCCTCCTGGTTGGAACCCTCGAGGGTTTTGGCCACCACCTGCCGCGCGCGCGCCATGAATTCGCTTCCGTCCTCGGCCAGCGCGAAGCCGCGGCTGACGATCTCAGGCGAATTTTCCACGCGCCCGGTGTGACGGTTGATGGCGATGATGGGGAGCACGATGCCGTCCTCGGAAAGCAGACGGCGGTCGCGAATCACCATCTCCGGGACGGCGTCGTCGACGGAGCCGGAATCGATGCATACGCGGCCCACCGGCACGCGGCCTCCGCGGCGCGCGCCGTGCTTGTCGAGCTCGAGAATTTCGCCGGATTCCATGATGAAAGAATCTTCCAGGCCCGCGAAGCGCAGGTGCTCGGCCAGCCGGGCGTGCTTGGCAAGCTGGCGGTATTCGCCGTGAATCGGCATGAAGAAGCGCGGCCGGACCAGGTTCAGCATCAGCTTCATCTCTTCCACGCTGCCGTGCCCGGAGACGTGCAGCGGCGGATTCATGCCGCCGTAGAGCACGTCGGTGCCGCGCCGTTCCATGTGGTCGATCATGCGGAAGATGGCCTTTTCGTTGCCGGGAATGATGCGCGAGCTGAGCACCACGGTATCGCCGCGTTCCACCGAAATGTGCTTGTGATTGTCCACCGCCACGCGCGAAAGCGCCGACATCGGCTCGCCCTGCGTGCCGGACATGAGAATCGCGACTTTCTCCGGCGCCAGGCCCATCACGTCCTGCGGGCGCAGCAGAATCCCGTCGGGAATATCGAGCAGGCCGAGCGAGTGCGCGATCTCCGTCACCGAAATCATGCTTCTGCCGGCGAACGCCACGCGGCGGCCGTATTCCTGCGCCAGATCGAGCACCAACTGGATGCGGTGAATCGACGAGCTGAAGCACGCCACCACGATGCGCCGCTCGCTGCGGTTGAAGATCTCCTCCATCCGTGGCCGGACCGCGCGCTCGCTCTCGGTGTAGCCGGTGCGGTCGCTGTTGGTCGAATCGGAAAGCAGCAGCAACACGCCGCGCTTGCCGTAATCGGCCAGCGTATGCAGGTCGAACAGCTCGTTGTCGGTGGGAGTGGGATCCACCTTGAAATCGCCGGTGTGGATGATCACGCCGAGCGGGGTGGTGATGGCCAGCGCAACAGCGCTGACAATCGAGTGCGTGACGTGGATGAACTCGATCTTGAAGGGCCCGACTTCGACGGTCTGCTTGGGCGCGACCTTGATGAAGACGGGGTCCTTATCCAGCTCGTATTCTTCCAGCCGCCGGTCGACGAGCGCCAGCGTGAAGGCCGTGCCATATACCGGAACGTCGATATCGCCGAGGAAATACGGGACGGCGCCGATGTGGTCCTCGTGGCCGTGGGTGAGGATGAGGCCGCGGATGTGAGCGGCGTTCTCCTTGAGGAACGTCAGGTCGGGCATCACCAGGTCTACGCCCAGCAGCTCGGCTTCTGGAAACATCATGCCGCAGTCGACGACGATGATGTCCTCCCCGTAGCGGATGGCGGTCATGTTCATGCCGAACTCGCCCAAACCGCCCAAGGGGATTACGTGCAACTTGTGATCAGTCATTCGGTAGGGACCGGGCGCACCCGGATCTCTCATTCTAGCGTGGTGTGATAAAGCGGGCGCGGTTTCCGGCGCGGCGCGCGGCGGAGTCGAGGAGAGGCGCGGCGCCCGCGCAGTGCGCTACGCTGCAAAAGGGAACAGGAGGCATTGTGACAGTCCGGCAACGTGTGGCGATGACAATTCTGTGTGGAGCGATCGTGACAAATATGGATGCGGCCGTGCAAGTCGAAAAGACCAGTTACAAGGGATGGCAGAACTGTCACCGGGTGAGCAACGGCGAGGTCGAGCTGATTGTGACGGCGGATGTAGGTCCGCGGGTGATTCGCTTCGGGTTCGTAGGCGGGCAGAACCTCTTCAAGGAATATTCGGAGCAACTCGGAAAGAGCGGCGAGGAAAAGTTCCAGCTTCGTGGCGGAGATCGTGTCTGGAAGGCCCCCGAAGACCCGGTGGCTACCTGGGCCCCGGACAATGTTCCGGTGGACATTCACGTCACCCCGGCGGGACTGGTTGCCCGGGCGCCGGTCGAGCCACTGACCGGCCTGCAAAAGGAGATCGAAGTGCGCATGGCTGCCTCCGGCACCGGGGTCGCCGTAACCCATCGCATCACGAACCACGCGCTGTTCCCACTGGAGTTTTCGCCCTGGGTCCTCACCATGATGGCGCAGGGAGGCATCGCGATCACCGGCTTCCCGCCGCGCGGGCATCACCCGCAGAACCTGGAAGCGACCAACCCGCTGGTGATGTGGGCTTACACCAACCTGGCCGATCCGCGTTGGAAGTTCACCCGGAAATACCTGACGCTGCGCCAGGACCCGAACAACAGCGACGCGCAGAAAATCGGTTTGTTCAATCGCGACACCTGGGTCTTCTACGTGCTGAATGGCGAAGCCTTCCTGAAGCGGGCGCAGGCAGATCCATCGAAGACCTACCCGGACTTCGGATGCGCGTTCGAAACGTTCACCAACAACGAGTTTCTGGAGATGGAGACGCTCGGCCCCTTGACTCGGGTGCAGCCGGGGCAGACAGTGGAACAGACTGAGCAATGGGCTCTCTTCCGCCACGTCCAACTCCCTGAGTTGACGGACGAAACCCTGACTAAGGTGCTGGAACCGCTGCTCGAAGCATCCAAAGGCAGCCAAGGAGAATAGGGCACATCTTATGGTGAAGCGTCGCGACTTCCTCAAGGCCGCCGCGCTGGCGGCGGGCACGAGTCCGAGCCCTGTTTCCGCAATGGAAGCGGAGGCCGGCCGGGCCCCGCAAGAATCCGCAAGCGTGGCAGGGTCGATCCCCGGCTTTTCGTACCCTCGACAATTCTCCGGCCGCCAACTCGCCATGCTGGCGTTTCCGTTGGGCGGAGTCGCTGCCGGCAGCATCGGCCTGGGCGGGCGCGGTCAGTTGCGGGACTGGGAGATTTTCAATCACCCGGACAAGGGAAGGTCTCCGGCGTACGCGTTTCCCGCGATCCGCGCACGCATCGGTACGGCCGAGCCCGTCGCACGTGTGCTCGAGTCGCGACTCATTCCGCCATTCGAAGCCTCGGGCGGTTTGAGCCCGGACCGGGTCTCCGGACTGGCGCGCCTCGAGAGTGCGACCTTCACGGGTGAGTATCCACTGGCTAAGATCGCCTTTCACGACCGGGACCTGCCGGTGCTGGTGTCGCTCGAAGCCTTCACGCCCATCATCCCGCTGGACCCCGACGCTTCCGGGCTGCCGGTGGCCATTCTGCGCTACGTGGCGACCAATCCCGCCAGCCAGGCGGCAGAGGTTTCCATCGCGTTCTCGCTCGACAATCCGGTTGGCGTGGGAGTCCGCGGAGAGCAGCGAGGCGCCGTCGCAAACAAACGCACCAGTGAGTATAGGGAGTCCGGCAACCTCGCGGGGCTTCTGATGACCAATCCCGGCACTGCCCACGACGCTCCCCTGGCCGGCTCCTTCGCGCTCTGCGTTGCGGGTCCCGGAGACGGCAGGGTGACGCACCTGCGCGGATGGCCGCGCGCGAAGTGGTGGGCGAGCCCGCTGTTATTCTGGGACGATTTCACCGGCGACGGCCAACTCGGGCCCGAAGCCGCCGAACGGAACAACGTCGGATCGGTATGTCTCGAGCGCACCATCGCACCCGGTGCAATAGCGGAATTCACGTTTCTTCTCGCCTGGCACTTTCCGAATCGCACAACCGCTTTCGGATGGGAGGAATTGAACGGAGACACGTCCGGCGTGGACCCGAACGCCATCATCGGCAACTATTACTGCCAGCGCTTCCCCAATGCCTGGGCCGCGGCCGAATTCGCGGTCCAAAACCTGCCTTCTCTGGAGCCGCGGATGAAGCACTTTCTCACGGCCATACGAGAGTCCACGCTGCCCGCGCCGGTAAAGGAAGCGGCCATGGCGAATCTCTCGACGCTGGTAACGCCTACTTGCTTCCGCACCGCGGACGGCAAGTTCCGCGGGTTCGAGGGGATCACCGACGATCGTGGCTGCTGCCCCGGCAATTGCACGCACGTCTGGAACTACGAAACCACCACGCAGTTTCTGTTTCCGTCGCTGGCGCGCTCCATGCGCGAGGCCGCCTTCGACTTGGCGGATGGTCTGCACGGAATGCTGCCCATCCGGCTGGCGCTGCCCGAAGGGCGCCAGACGCGGGGCACCACCGCCGCCGACGGAACCATGGGGCAGATCGTCAAGACTTTCATCGACTGGCAACTCTGCGGCGACCGCGACTGGTTGCTGCGGATCTGGCCGAAGGTACGGAAGGCGCTGGAATTCGCATGGATCGAGGGAGGCTGGGACGCGAATCGCGACGGCGTCCTCGAAGGTGTGCAGCACAATACCTACGACGTCGAGTTCTATGGTCCCAACCCCTTTTGCGGCGTCTACTATCTGGCTGCGCTGCGTGCGTGTGAGGAAATGGCGCGGGCCGCAGGCGATCGATCGTTCGCCTCCGAATGCCGCCGGCTGTTCGATAACGGGAGCGGGTGGATCGACGCCAATCTTTTCAACGGGCAGTACTACGTGCAGAAGATCCATGGCATCCCGCGCGAGCGGATCGCACCGCAGCTTCGCTCCACCGGAGGAGCCGAGGATCCCGAGCATCCCGATTTCCAGCTTGGCGAGGGCTGCCTTGCCGACCAGTTGATCGGACAGTATCTAGCCGATATCGCCGGCCTTGGTCCATTGCTCGCGCCGGATAACATCCGCACGACGCTGGCGTCGATCCTCCGCTACAACTATCGAAGCAGCCTGGCGCGGCACGACTCCGTCCAGCGAGTCTACGCGCTCAATGACGAAGCTGCGGTCCTCGTCTGCGACTACGGCGCTGTAAAGCGGCCGAGCATTCCTTTCCCGTACTACTCCGAATCGTGGACCGGGATTGAGTACCTCTTTGCCACCCAACTGCTGTTTTCCGGCAAGGTCGACGAGGGTGTGCGTTGCTATGAGAATGTCCGGCAGAGGTACGATGGCGAGCGGCGCAATCCCTGGGACGAGTTCGAGTGCGGCCATCATTACGCCCGCGCTATGTCGGCGTGGTCGGGCGTTGTGGCGCTCAGCGGGTTCCGCTATCGGGGAGACGAGGACAGGATTGCCGTCGCGCCGCGTGTGCCGGGCGCGGACTTCCGGTCGTTCTGGTCGACGGCCACCGGATGGGGTGTGTTCTCGCAGTCGGTGCGGAATGGGCGCACTCGCTTCGCGCTCTCGGTGATCGAGGGGAAACTCGCCTGCCACTCGCTGGAACTCGCCGTCGAAATCCCGCTGGGCGCGAAATCCGTGGCGCGCGCCGGCGAGAATGTGCTGCCGCACGAGTTGCGGCGCGAGGACCGGCGTGCGGTCTTTCTCTTCGCGGAAACGGTAGCGTTGGCGCCGGGCGCCGATCTCAACCTGGAAGTCTGACGATGACGCGGGCAAAGCCTCTCATCGTTGTGGTCGGCGGCTTCCTGGGCGCGGGTAAGACCACCCTGCTTCTCCGCGCGGCGGCCCTGCTGGAAGGGTCCGGATACCGGGCTGCCCTGATCACCAACGATCAAGGCAGCGCGCTGGTGGATACGCGGCTCGCGGCCGCAGCGACGCCGCACACCGAAGAGGTTGCCGGCGGATGTTTCTGCTGCCGCTTTTCCGATTTCCTCGACGCCGCCGACCGGCTCCGTGCATACGAGCCGGACGTCATCCTCGCCGAACCGGTTGGCAGTTGTATCGACATTGTGGCGACCGTGTTGCAGCCTTTGGCCGAGTACTATCGCGATCGGTATCGGCTGGCGCCGTTCACCGTCCTTGTCGAGCCGCAACGGGCGCGCGAGCTGCTGGCGCCGGATGCCGATCGTCAGCTTGCTTACCTGTTCACGAATCAGCTCGCGGAGGCCGATCTGGTCTGCTTCAGCAGGGCCGACGTATGTGCGGACTTCCCCGCGTTGCCTTCGGGTTTCGCCTTCCGTCTGAGCGGAACCACGGGCGAGGGGGTGGCGGAGTGGCTCGCCGATGTCCTTGCCGACGACCGTCTGTCCGGCGCCCGGCCGCTCCAGGATGTCGACTATGGGCGCTACGCAGAGGCCGAAGCCGCTCTTGGATGGATGAACTGGCGCGCCACCCTGCTGCTCGATCGCGCGCTGAGCCCTGCTCAGGTGGTCGGGCCGTTCCTGGACTGCCTCGACGAGGCGCTTTCGCGGGAGGGAGTTGCGATCGCCCACCTCAAGCTCTTTGACCAGGCTTCGACCGGGCACATCCGAGCCAGTCTCTGCCGCAACCAGGAGGAGCCGATGGTGGATGGAATGCTCGATGCGTCTCCGGCGCGCGAGCATGACCTGGTATTGAATCTGCGGGCCTGCGGATCTCCGGAGCAACTACAGGCAGCTCTGCTGGAAGCCACCCACCAACTGCCCGGCGATGCGACCGTACTGCACTTCGAATGCTTCCGGCCGGCGCCTCCGCAACCCCAGCACCGCATCGCGAGTCATTGAGGAGAGAAACGTGCGCACTCAACTGGTTCGAGCACTCGTTCTATTGTCTCTATTGCTGGCGAATGCTTTCGAAGCCAGATCGCAAGATGCCGTTTACAGACCGAAGAATCAGCTTATTCCGGCGCCTGGCTGTCTGACCATGAAGGGCGCTTGGGAAGGCGGCTCCACGGCCTGCACCGAAGCCAGCCATCAACTCTGGCTTAAGGATGTCCAGCATTGGCGGATGGAGAGGAAGATCCGCATCGGCTACAACTCGTCGAGATATGAGCGGCCGGAGGTACAGTGGGCGCAGTCCAGCTTCATCCAGCCGCAGATGATGGTGCAGGATCGCTATTTCTACGACCCGGCCGCCGGTAAGTACACGGTCGACCGATATCTCGACGATCTCGAACAACGCTACGGCGGAATTGATGCTGTTCTCATCTGGCCGACTTACCCGAACATGGGCATCGACGACCGCAACCAATTAGACATGGTCGGAAGTATGCCCGGTGGTGTGAAAGGGGTGAAGCAGATGGTGGCCGAGTTTCACCGGCGTGGCGTGCGTGTTCTCTTCCCCATGATGATGTGGGACCAAGGGACACGCGACCCGGGTAGCGCATGGCCGGACGCGATCGCCGCGCTGATGAAGCAGATCGGCGCCGATGGCATCAACGGCGACACGCAGGATGGCGTTCCTCTGGAGTTTTCGCTGGCGGCCGACCGCATCGGGCACCCCTTGGTGTTTGAACCGGAAGGCGGTCCATCGGATGAAGCGCTGGCCTGGAATCTCATGACCTGGGGACAGTACAACGGCCAGTACGATTTCGTTCCGGGCGTGGATAGATACCGCTGGCTCGAGCCGAAACATATGGTGAACATCTCCGACCGTTGGAACCGGAGTAAGACGGACGACCTCCAGTATGCATTTTTCAATGGCGAGGGCTGGGAATCGTGGGAGAACATTTGGGGGATCTGGAACGGCATCACTCCGCGCGACGCAGAAGCCACGCGCCGCGTTGCGGCCATGGAACGCGGCATCGCCCGGTTTCTCACCGGCCCCGAGTGGGAGCCCTTCTATCCGATGCATCGTTATGGCGTGTTCGCTAGCCGCTGGCCTCTCGGCGATGAAACCGTATGGACGATCGTGAACCGTAACGAATATTCGGTCGACGGCAGCCAGATGACGATCCCGCATCGCGACGGTGTCCGTTATTTCGACTTGTATCACGGGTCCGAGTTGAACCCCCAGCGCGAGCCGGCGGGCGACATTCTCTCATTTCACCTCGAAGCGCGAGGCTACGGTGCCGTGCTGGCCATTCACGGCGAACCTTCGGACGCGCAGCGAGAGCTCATGGCGAAGATGAAGTCCATGACGGCGCAGCCGCTGTCGGGTTATTCGAACGTTTGGAAAACGCTGCCGCAGGAGCTGGTCGAAGTACGTCCCACCCCGCCGGCCTCCTCTACGCCGGAAGGGATGATTCGCATTCCAGCGGGTGACTTCCTGTTCAAGGTAGAGGGAATCGAAATCGAGGGAGTCAATGACATCGGAGTAGACGTCCAGTACCCTTGGGAGCCGGACGCGCGCCGTTTCCACGAACATAGGATGACGATTCGCTCCTTCTACATCGACAAGTATCCGGTAACCAACGCGCAGTTCAAGAAGTTTCTCGTCGCATCACGCTATCGTCCCCAGGATGATCTGAACTTCCTGCGGGACTGGCGGAATGACACGTTTCCGGAAGGCTGGGCCAGTAAGCCCGTGACGTGGGTTTCGCAAGAGGATGCTCGCGCCTACGCAGCCTGGGCTGGCAAGCGCCTTCCGCGCGAGTGGGAGTGGCAATATGCCGCTCAAGGCAACGACAGCCGTCTCTACCCCTGGGGTAATGACTGGCAACCGGCCGCAATCCCCGGCCCGCGGACGGGGCGAACCATAGCCGGTCCGGACAACGTCGATGCCCATCCGGGTGGAGCGAGTCCGTTCGGCGTCATGGACCTGGTGGGCAACGTCTGGCAATGGACCGATGAGTACGCCGATGAGCACACACGGGCCGGCATCCTGCGCGGAGGCAGCTATTACCAACCGCAGGGATCGATCTGGTATTTCCCCCAGGCATACCGCAATGACCAGCATGGCAAGCTGCTGCTGATGGCGCCCAGCTATGATCGCTCAGGCGTATTGGGGTTCCGCTGCGTGGTGGATGCACCATAAACCTGCCGGTCTCCGGGTTTGCCCGGCCTTGCCCGGCGAACGCCGAGAGGGCAGGCCGGTGGGGCGCTGTGATCGCGCTCTCCGCCGGCCGGCGGGTGGCCCTCTGGGAACGGGACCTGGCAAGCCTCATTCGCGCCCAAGCGGCAGTCTTCCCGGGCGTCCGGCCCCTGGTGAATTCGCTTGGCCGGCGGCCCCTCCATTCGAGAGGGCGTATGTCTCGGGCAACTTCGGCCGGTATCTCAACCTGCCGGCCGCGGTGGGAATCGGGCCCGGACATCCCGCGGATGAAAGCCGCAACCGGCGCGTTTTCCGGAAAACCGCCTTACTGAAACAGCAGCGGAGCGAACTCCTCCAGGTAGTTCCGCCAGTTGATCCAGGTGTGGCCGCCCGGGCTCTCCTGGAAAACAGGCGAAAAACCGTGCCTCTTCAGCAGATCGACGGTCGCCGTCGACGCGGAAATCAGGGAATCCTGCGACCCCGTGCTGAACCACAGCAGCTTCAGGCCGGGCTTGAGCGAGGCATCGTCCAGCATAGCCGCGTGCTGCTGTTCCCACTCCGACGAGGGGCCCGGCGGAAGGGGCGATGCACCGGCGCCCGGCCGCCGCATGCTGAACACCCCCGAGCTGAACACCCCCAGATACGCGAACCGATCCAAATGGGACATCGAGATATTCAGCGTTTGTCCGCCGCCCATAGAGAGTCCGGCCATGGCCCGATGAGCGCGGTCCGTCAGCACCCGGTAATGCGTTTCCACATACGGCATGATGTCGGTCACGAAATCCTCGGCGAACTCGTCGCGCGCCGCGGCATCCCCGGCTCGTGGCATGTTGAACGCCGCCGAGGTATGGCCGGCGGGCATAACGATCACCATCGGCTTGGCCTTGTGTCCCGCGATCAGGTTGTCCATGATGAACCCGGCCCGGCCCACCGACGTCCAGGCGTCGTCACAGTCCATCGCGCCATGCAGCAGGTAGAACACCGGGTACTTGTCCGTGCCATTCTCATAGCCAGGGGGCGTGTAAATGTGCATCCGCCGGTGCCTGCCCAGCGCGGTGGAGTAGTAGGTAACCGATGCCACGGCGCCGTGAGGCACCCTCTGCGTATCCATGAAATCGACGCCGGGAACGTACACCAGGCTCCACGAGTTGGTGTTCGACTCGCTCACCGCCGGGTTGTTGGGATCCATCACCCTCACGCCGTCTACCATGAAGGTGTAGCGGTACGCGCCCGGGTCGATGGGCCCGATCGTCGCCTCCCAGACGCCGTCGTCGCCTTTGGTGAACGTAGCGTTCGAGTTTTCCAGCCCGGCGAGGTCGCTGGCGGACAGTGTGACGCTCTTCGCCTGGGGAGCCAGAATTCGGAAGACGATGCGCCGGTCCGGCACAACCTCCGGTGACACCACGCGCGGGCCCTGCGGCCCCATTGCGCGCGGAGGCGGAGGCGGCGCCGCAGGCGGTTGCGCATTCTGGGCTATTCCGATGGGAGCGAGCAGCGCCCCTGCCAGCAGGGCGGTCGCGAAAAACATGATTGAATTTCGTTGTTCAGACATAAGCCTCCTTCACGATTCTACGCGGTGTTGCCGCCCGGATCTAGCGATCGCTAGAATCAACCGGTGGCTCAGGGAGGCGCCGCTATGGCAAAAGACGCGGTTCTCCATTGGCTGCTGGAAGGCGATCCGGCGATTCGCTGGCAAGTGCTGCGCGACCTGCGCCGAGCGTCGCTAGAGGCGCAACAGAAGATCAGGGCCCGATTCAGCGAATTTGCGTAGCTGTCGAAGGTGAGCGCCCAGGTGGCATTGGCCCCGGAATGACTGACCTTGCTGGTGCGTTCCGGAATGTCGAGCGTCGGGAGTGGACTGGCTGGAGGCCGGGAAGGCAAAATGGGATGAGGGCAGCATCCTTCGCCTGGACCTGGCGCTTGTGCCATCCTCATCGAGGCGGGCAGATGTCAACTATGATCAATCCGGGAACGCTCCGATACAATCGGTTTCTTTCGCAGGCGGGCGAGGAAGACACGGGCTGCCGGTTTGTCTGCGCGGTGGCTGGCCGGCCGGTTCTGGTGACCGGTGCAGGTGGCTATATCGGATCGGCTCTGGCGATGGCGCTTGCGGCGGCCGGTCCCGCCCGGCTTGTCCTGCTCGATTCCTCCGAACACAACCTATTCGGAATTCAGCAGCGCCTGGAGGCGGCCTTTGCGCACGTCCCGCATGAAACCATACTGGGTAATATGACGGACGCCGATTTGCTGAACCGCCTGTTCAGCCGCTTCCGCCCAAGCATCGTGTATCATGCGGCAGCTCTGAAGCACGTTCCCCTGCTGGAACTCAACCCGCTGGCCGCCGTGCGCAATAATGCGCTTGGCACCTACACGCTGGCTCGGGCGGCGCTCCACCACGGCGTGCCGGCGCTGGTGCTGGTCTCGACGGACAAGGCGGCAAACCCGCACAGCATCATGGGCGCCTCCAAGCGGCTGGCGGAACTGACTGTGGCCACGCTCAGCGGCCCTCGGTGCCGGATGAACGCCGTCCGGTTAGGCAACGTCATCGGATCGACCGGCAGCGTGGTTCCCATCTTTCGGGAGCAGATCGCGAGGCGCGGACCGGTAACCGTGACCCATCCGGCGGTGAGCCGGTATTTCATGTCTCTGCGCGAGGCGGTTGAGGCAATCCTCGCCGCCGGCGCAGCGGAGTGTGCGGGAAGAATCCTGCTGCCGGCGCTGGGAGAGCCGGAGCGCATTGCGGACCTGGCGCGCTTCCTCATCGCCGCGGCCGCGGACGGCTCCGGGAACGAAATCCCCATCCGGTTCATCGGTCTGCGTCCGGGGGAGAAGCTCGAGGAAGAGCTCGTCTTTCAGACAGAAATCCGCGAAGGATCGACCATGGGTCCGTTGGACGTCATCCTGACACCAAGTCCGTCGCCAGCCGAGCTGCGCGGCCGAATGGAACAAGTCGCCTCCCATGTCGCCAGCGGCGATGTGGCGAAACTCGTTGGTACGATATCCGCAATGGTTCCTGAATACAAGCCAAGCTCCCTCATCCTGGCTGCCATGGGCGCCGGCGGGAGCAGCGGGAGATGAAGTGCAAGATCGCCGTCGTCACCTCCTCGCGCGCCGACTACAGCCACCTGTACTGGCCGCTTCGCGAACTGGCGTCACACCCCGCGGTGGAACTGAAGATCATCGCGATCGGATCCCATCTTTCCCCTGAATTCGGTTGCACGGCGGGCGAGATCGAGAAAGACGCGCTTCCCATCGACGCTCGGATCGAATGTCTCCTGAGTTCGGACAGCGATATCGGTATGGCCAAAACGATCGGTGTGGCGACGCTCGGTCTCGCCGACTGCCTGGGGAAGATGCGCCCCGACCTGTTGCTGCTCATTGCGGACCGCTACGAAATGCTTGCGCCCGCGTCGGTGGCAACGGCCCTGCGCATTCCGTTGGTGCATATCGAAGGCGGCGAAATCAGCGAAGGCGTCATCGACGATGCCATCCGTAACGCGCTCACCAAGCTCAGCCACATTCACTTTACGTCCACGGAGCTGGCCCGGGCGCGCGTTGTCGCCATGGGCGAGGAGGACTGGCGCGTCCACCGCGCCGGCGCTCCTTCACTCGACCACTTGCGCCGCAGCCCGCTGATGAGCCGCGAGCAGGTGGAAGCGCGGCTCGATATCCATTTCACGCGCCCGGCTGCCGTGATCGCATATCACCCCACCACTATCGCCCGCGACCCCACGCGGGAAGCGGACGCACTGTTCTCCGCTCTCGAATCCATCCCGGCACAGCTACTCTTCTGCTATCCGAACGCGGACGCCGGCAGCAGGACCCTGATCGATCACACCAGTTCCTTCATCCGCCGCTTTCGAAACGGGCACGTGTTTGTCAATCTGGACCCGGTCCTCTACTGGAGTCTGTTGCGGTGCGTGGATCTTCTGATTGGGAACTCCAGCAGCGGAATTATGGAGGCGGCATCCTTCGCGCTGCCGGCGGTCAATGTGGGGATGCGGCAGCGCGGCCGGGAACGGGCTCGCAATGTGCTCGATGCCGAAGCCAGCGCCGCCTCCATTCTGGATCGCGTTGGCGTGGCGCTGGCGGACGACTTTCGCCGCTCGCTGCGCGGAATGGAAAACCCCTATGGCGACGGGCATGCGGCCGAGAGAATCGTCTCCGTGCTGACGTCCGTGACGCTGGGCGAGGAACTTCTCATCAAGCGGGCGCCCGCCGTGGAATCGAAATGAGGATTCCGCTTTCGGCTCCCGACATCACCGAGGCCGATATCGAAGCCGTGGTGGGCGTGCTGCGGACTCCGCGGCTCAGTCTCGGTCCGAAGCTGGAGGAATTCGAGGAAGCCGCCGCCAGCTACGCCGGCGTGCCTTACGGCGTTGCCCTGGCTTCGGGCACGGCCGGGCTGCACCTCGGTCTCGCCGCTCTCGGGATCGGTGAAGGCGACGAAGTGATTCTCCCCTCCTTCACTTTCATTGCCGTTGCCAACACCGTTCTTTATCGGCGGGCCAGACCGGTATTTGTAGACATCGATCCCCGCACACTCAACCTGACCCCCGAGAGCGTGGCAAGGGCCATCACGCCCAAGACTCGCGCCATTATCGCGGTACACACCTTCGGATGTCCGGTGGATCTCGATCCCATTCTCCGCACTGCGGCCAGGCACGGCATCAAGGTGATTGAGGACGCCTGCGAGGCTCTCGGAGCGGAGTACCGGGGAAGAAGGGCCGGCGGACTCGGCGACTTTGGAGTCTTCGGGTTCTATCCCAACAAGCCGATCACCACGGGAGAAGGCGGAATGGCGGTCACCCGCTACGCACAACTGGCCGAAACGATTCGCGCGCTCCGCAATCAGGGCCGAAGGCCGTCGGACGGCTGGCTGGATCATTCCCTACTCGGTTACAACTACCGGCTTTCCGAGATCAACTGCGCTCTGGGCATCTCGCAACTGCAGCGGATCGACGGCATTCTGGCGCGGCGTGAAAACCGGGCTGCCTGTTACTACGAACATCTGCGGACAGCGCCGGAACTGATCCTCCCTGTTCTCAAGACCGCCGAAGGGCGCGTGTGCTGGTTCGTTTTCGTCGTCCGGCTGGCGGCACGCTTCACGCAGGAAGACCGCGATCGAATCCTTGCCTACATGGCGTCGCGAGGCATCGGATGCGGGCGGTACTTTGCTCCGGTGCATCGGCAACCGCTGTACGCAGCTTACGCCGATCGCGGCCACGATCTGACTATCACCGAGCAGGTAGCTTCACGAACACTAGCGCTGCCGTTTTTCAACCGGATAACGGACGGCGAAATCGCCGAGGTCTGCCTGACCCTGCGGGAAGCGATCGAAACGGTTCGAAGGCGCCCGGCTCAGTCCTCCTGATCGGAAGGCCGCCGCAAAACGTACAGAAGATTGCCTTCAAAACTCCGCCGCCGGAGTTGTCCCGAAGCATAGTCCACCACGAACCGCTTCTCAATGCGAAGACCGGCGGCCCGAGCCATGGCCGTGAACTCTCGATGGGTGAAGACGTGCCCGGTAGTCGAGACGCGATGGCCCTCGATGTTCCAGGTAACCCGAACGTCGCCATTGCCGCCGGCCGGCGACACCCGGTCCCGGAGAAAACGGGCCGCCGTTGCCAGCGCGCCGTAATGACGCGCGTTATAGCGGTGATTCAAGTCGATGAAGATCCTGCCTTCCGCCGACACCAACCGTGCGAACTGGCGGAGCACTTCGACGCGGGCGGCAGCGGGCAGAATGTGTCCGAGGACGTTCCAGAGACAGGTGATGACGTCGAAGCTGCCTTGCCGGCGGTGGAGATCTTCGGCCCGCATGGCCCAGATGTTCGCCTGCGCGGGACAGTGGCTGCGCATGACGCCGCTGGGCTCCAGCAGAATAAGATCCCACAAGTTCGCGGCTTCGGCGATGCGCCCGGCGCGAGCGCCATCTCCGGCGCCAACATCCAGCAGCGAACGGCTGCCGGGCGGAATCTCGCCAACCACAAGCCGGTCGATGGCGTCGAGATACGCCGCGCGTTGTTTCGCCAGGCGCGCGTAGGAAGGGGCAACCTGGTCGTAAGCAGCGACCGGATCCAGCACCTCCCCGGCGGCGAAGCTAGGCGGATTCATTGGCACAACCAACCTACTACAGGTGGCGCTGCGGGAGCTTCCGGTGGAAACTTCCTATTACGGCTCCGTCGGTCCCACAAACAAGGAGACGCTGCGGCGCTATAGCAACGGCAGAATTTTCTCCGGGCCGCGCGGGGCGAGCTGCTCGAGCTGCACGTAGAGCGCGATCACCGGATCGTCTTGCGCGCGCAATATGCCGGCCAGTTTGGTATTGCCCGAGTCCAGCGCGACGCGGCCGATCAGGGCGTTGACGGGAAGGAACCACTGGGTGCGGTCGCTCACGGTTGCGCGGCTTTGTTTCAAACAGTTCAGCCAGGAACGCATCACACTCTCGCGGTTAGTGCCGAGACTCATCGCATACAGGTTGTTATACACCCAAGTCTTTTCGCGAAACACGTCGTCGGCCTGTCCGTTGCCCGGTCGCCAAGCGTCCAGGGCCGCCAGCGTGGCCTGTAGCTTGGCGCGCCAAGCGTCGGTATTGTGTTCCGATTCGAGCAGCGGTTGTTCATCGGGCCCGAAGGCCAATTCTCGCGTTAGTTGGTTCACGTTCTGGCATTGCGCATCCTGGCGAGAGTGAGCGCCGTCGGCAAGACCATCGAGGCTGTGCGGAGTGGTTTCCTGCTCCGAGAGCGGCTTTAACGGCGGCATCAGGAGCTTCTCGGCGAAGAAAACAGAGGCGCCCCAGCCGAGGACTTCACTCGGCCGGCCGGTCGTCAGGTTGAGAGTCATGGGGCCGTTGTTGATCAAATGGTCGTCCGCGCAGCGATCGCCCGTCAGATGGTGCACCAGATAGAGGCGGTAAGCCTCCACCAGGGGAAGCGGGGAAAGATGGCGGCGCTTCAACTCTTCGACCAGATCGAGAATCGCCGGCCCGGTCGCGGTGGCGTAATAGGTGAATGAGCGGTCGTCGCCTGAGATCTCGCGCAGGCTGGACGCCAGCGAAAGAGTGAAGGCCTCGAAGTCGGCATCCTTCAATTCGGCTTGCTGGAGCAAGCGCGCCACCGGTGCAATCTGCGCCGGCGACGCGATGCCGCCCACGCGGCTTTTCAGAAGCTTCGCCACGTCGCGGTGCCCGATCTTTGCAATCGCGCCTAGTGCTTCGTAATAGCGGCCCACGTCATAGACCACGATCTCCTCGCAGCGGACGGGCGGGACTGCGGGACGCGCCATCGAGAGAAACAGTTTGGTGGCCTTGGCGCTATCGAGCGGCAGCAATTGCTGGACGGCGCGCAGGCGGAGAGAGAGCGCGTCGAGATCTTGCTGGTAGGCGCGCTCCAGAAACCCACCGGTGCCGCCAGTGCGCGTGATGGAGGCGCGGAGCTTGATGGGGTGCTGGGCTGCGGCAGCCCGGCGGAAAGCCTCGGCCAGCAACTTCACGCGCGTGCGAGGGTCCAGTTTCTCGCTTGACGCCAGCCGGATCATGGCGTCCGCCGCGAACTCCGGCGGGGCCTTGCGCGCCAGAGCGGAAACAATGCTGGAATCGGAACTGCCAGCGGCCCCCAGCAAAACTAGGGGAAAGAGGAACAATGCAGGAGTCTTCATGGATTCGGTTACGTACTATATTTTAGACGCAACCAGGGATACGAAAGACGGCCGATCAGCCTCAGCCGCCGCTCAGCTCGCGAAGGCAGCGGCGTTAACCAATTCCGAGTCGTTCGTCGACCAGATCGCTTTTACGGACGGCATGAATATTCCAATGACGCTGACGGTGGCGAGCACAAAAACGGCAACGATGATGGTATATTCAATCAGATCCTGAGCCTCCTCGGTGAACCAGAACTGCTGTAGATATCGCCGGATCCGCACCATGGCCTCCATGTTCATTACAACCCAGACCTGCACTGCTTGCAAGCGAATAGTACAAACGATAGTACCGAACGATCAGCGGATAATATTGACTTTGTTCATAGGTTACTGTGAGTTGGCAGCGACTACTATCCACCGTTAGTATTCGGTTTAGGGATGTTTTCCGCCCAAGTTAAGCCGGGATGGGGACCACATAAGCGGACATGCACGTGCGGCAGGGCCAAAAACAAAAAACCGGGCGTCCTAGGGTGGGACGCCCGGGGAGGAGTCTCCCGTAATCCGCTCGGAGGTTCAGACTACGGAAGGTGGAATAGACCGTTTATGCCAGCAAACCGCCGTGGCCCAGGCAGGCAATTTCCCAGCCCGTGATATGATAGCGAGCCAGCAGCGGCGGCAGAACCAAGTCGACCACATTCGGTTTGGCGGAGCGGAAGCAGCCGGGTGCGGAAACCACCGGCACTTCATCCTTGTACGCCAACAATAGCAAGTTTCCGGGCTCGACCGGGGCCAGGAACCGTTCCACTTGTGCGCCGACGCGAATCATGGCCTGGCCAATCACATCCTCCGGCCCAGCCGGAGCCGTGGTGGATGCCACCAGGATGACGCTCGGTTTGGATCTCAACAGATGTTGTAGGCTGCGGGCGACCGAATTCTCATCTTCCGTGCAGGACAGCACAAAATTGGGGTTAACGCCGAACCGCTCGAGGCGCTGCCGCATGATGTTCTCGAACAATTGGCGCGCTCGCTCACCGCTGATGGGGTCGGTGTAGAGAACGCCTACAGCCGGAGAACGCACGGGTCGCGCCTGGAGAATCGGGCCGCGTTCTTTCAGAATGTTGATGAGGGCTTCCAGTTGCTCCTTGGCCACGGCAAACGGAGCGCTCTTGACGGTAGCTACGCGCTGGCCGGCCAAGGCGTGACTGAAGTTCAGCGCGGTAGCGATGACCACGCTAGCGGCGCAGTTGATCTGTTTAAGCAACTCATCGTCCACCAGCAGACAGCAATTCTCCGTGGCCACCAGATTGGCGCGGCCCCCGGCGGCGACGCGGATTTCGAAGCTGCCGCATCCCATTTCGCTGGCAACGGCCGCGACGGCGTCATCCTCACCCACCTCGCCATCCTCCAGCTCAGTGACCCAGATGGTCTCCATGCCTTCCGATTCCAGGACCCGGATGTCCTCATCGCTGATTACATGGCCTTTGGCCAACAATTTCTTCCCACCCGGGCGGAAAACAGTGCAGCAAAGGATCCGTCCCGTTGAGGATTTCACGTCAACAGTTTGCGCTCTCATGCCAGCCTCACAAGAAGTTAGGATCTGAGGTGAATTCAGGATTTAAAGCTCTTGAAAGCTGATTGTATCTCAAAGTACAGCGAACCGTGGATAATTTCCGCGATTTTTTGAGGGGTGATGTAAAACCCAACTTGTGGGTGCTCCCCTTACGGGACTTATGGAACGCGAGGAGTGGGCACGGGGATCAATTGGTCGTCGGGAGCGGGTGCCCAGATCTTGGGCAGAGCTTCCGCCCAGTGGTCGGGACGCAGAACCCGCAGCACGGCGACTTCGTCGCAGGCCTGGAACTTTGGGCAACGGAGGCAATCCTTCCATGCCTTGAGCGGCAGAGCGCCGCGCTCGATTGCCTGAAAGCCGACCTTACGGAAGAACTCCACCACGTAAGTGAAGGCGAACACGGCATCCAACTCATATTGCTCGGCTTCGGCCGTCAGCGCCTCCACCAGTTTCCGTCCCACCCCGTGTGTTTTGGCCTGTTCGCGGACGGCCAGGGAACGGATCTCGGCCAGCGTGGGGCTGTAAAAATGGAGCGCACCGCAGCCCACCAGCTCCCTCCCGGAGGTGACCACGGTGAAGTCGCGAATGGCTTCCGATAATTCGAACTCGGTGCGCGGCAACATCAGGCCTAGCGCGGCGTAGTCGTTGATGAGACGGAGGATGGGACCGATGTCGCGCATGGCCGCCTTGCGCACGGTAAGCGGCGGGGCGCCATGGGATTCGACAAATGCGTCTTCGTGCACTGCGCTGATCATGCCGGCACCTCGAATGGCGCCAGCCGCGTGCCCAGCGCCTCTCCTTCCAGAATACGCATCAAAACCCCGTCCGCCGCGCCGGGAGCGATGCGCACGTCCGCTATTCCGGCATCCAGAGCCGCCAGTGCCGCATTGAGCTTGGCCTGCATGCCGCCGGTAGCGACTCCGGAAGCCATCAACGCGCGGGCCTCGGCGGCGGTGAGCAGCGGGCGCACCTGGTGCGAACCATCCAGCACGCCGGCCACGTCGGTGAGGAAAATCAACTGCCGCGCGCGGAAAGCCGCTGCGCAGGCCACCGCCATCTGGTCTGCATTCACGTTGTAAATGTTGCCCGCGCGGTCTCCCGCGACGCAGGCCACTACCGGCAGGTAACGGTTAACGGTCAACAGCTCGAGCAGGCCGGCATTCGACCGTGTGACGCGGCCGACCGCGCCCAGCGCCGGGTCGAGCTGTTCGGCCTCGGCCAGCAGGGCATCGATGCCGGTGAGACCGACCGCCAGCGCGCCGGCGCGGTTCAAGCTCGCCACGAGCTCTTGGTTCACGCTGCCGGCGAAGACTTTGAGCACCGCATCCACCGTTTCCGGCGTGGTTACGCGCAGGCCATTGACGAAGCGGCTCTCGATCCCGCGCTCGGCCAGATAGCGGGTCATCTGCTTGCCGCCGCCGTGTACCACCACGAGCTGGACGCCGGACGCGGCAACGGCCGCGATCTCGCTGGCGAGCCGCTGGCGCGACGCTGCGTCATCGAGCAACGTGCCTCCCAGTTTGATCAAGATGCGGTTCACAGCAGCCCCTCGGTTTCCGCGAATCCCAGCATCAGGTTCATGTTCTGCACGGCCTGCCCGGCGGCGCCTTTCACCAGGTTATCGATGGCGCTGACCACTACCGCCCGGCCGGTTCTCCCGTCCAGCGTGACGCCGATGTCGCAGAAATTGGTGCGCGCCACCGCGCGCAGGTCGGGCACGTGGCCGGGTTGATACAAGCGGATGAACGGCTCGCCCGCGTAGCGCTTCTCGTATATGGCGAGCAGGTCGTCGGTGGAGCGGGCGTTGCGGGCGCGGAAGTAGATGGTCTCCAGGATGCCGCGGTCGAGCGGCAGCAGGTGCGCGGTGAAGCCGAACTCGCTTTCCTCCAGGCCGCTGACCAGCAGCACCTCAGGGACGTGACGGTGGCGGAGGATGGAATACGCTGTGAAATTCTCTGTCACTTCGCAGAAGCTGGTCTTGAGCGTGGGCTTGCGGCCCGCGCCGCTCACGCCGCTCTTGGCGTCGCAAACGATGCCGGAGGTGCGGTCCACTACGTCGGCTTCGAGCAGCGGGCGGATCGCCAGGTTGGCCGCCGTTGGGTAGCAACCCGGATTGGCCACCAGGCGCGCGTTGGGGATGAGATCGCTGTAGAATTCCGGCAGACCGTAAACGGCCTCGGCCAGCAGGGCGGGCTGGGTGTGGGTTTCCTTATACCAGGCCAGGTAGTTGGCGAGCGTGCGCAAGCGGAAAGCACCGCTTAGGTCGATAACGCGGGCGCCGGCATCCAGCATGGCGGGAGCCAGGTCCATCGACACCTCCGCGGGCGTGGCCAGGAAGACCAGCGCAAGGCCTTCGGCGTGAATGACTTGTGGATCGCAGGGGAGGCATTCCGGCGGGTCCGCGCCACGGATCGGGGGGGCTGGACCGGATTCCTCGCGATGCTCCAGTAGGCATGGCTGAACACCAGGGTGCCGCTGCAGGATGTGAACCAGTTCCGCGCCACTATATCCCCGATAACCGACAACGCCGACCTTAGCTTTCATATGGTTGTTTATTCTTTATGATGAATAATTATACCACAAAGTAGGACAGACGATCAGTTTTTGTCGTCTGTGAACGTCTCGTCTCAACGTCTCGCGATTTCGCAGAACGTGACAGGCCACGAAAGGCGATGGGCCGTCCTGCTGTCAGCTTTCCGCGACAGAGCGTTGGGCCAGTTCACCGAACAAGGGCAGCGAATAAGCCTCGTCGTGGGACGCCTTGATCATCATGAAAACAGACATGATGAGCAGGGCGAGGCCCACCATTTTGTCGAATGGCAAATGGGGGGAAAGATAGCAGAGGGGGCGGACCACCCATGCATTCATCAGCCAGGCGACGAATAAGTAGAGCCCCTGAAAGGCGTGGAAGCGCACCGCTCGATGCTGGCGGAAGCGGTCCGAGGCCAGCCAGATGATGCATGCGATCCAGCCAATTCCGGGAACGTAGCTCAACACCGAAGCGGTCCGCGGGGAGACGCCGGCCAGCGGGTCCTGGTGGATCGGCGGCGCGGTGGTGGCGGGCTGGCGACCGCCACAGCGCCAGCAGAACTGGTCGTGGCCCGTCACCGGATTTCCGCACTGTGTGCAAAACGGCATGCTACTTCTCAATACGTTACGCAACCGTGGCTTGTTCCGCAACTTGCTGCGAGGGGCGTGTTAAGATTGCGCCATGAGGATGCTAGCTGCCGTAGCGCTTGCGCTGGTCTCGGCCGTGACCTTGCCGGCGGCAGGGAACCTGGTGATTTTCGCGATTGACGTGGAGGGCGGCCAAGCCACTCTGCTGGTTACGCCGTCGGGCGATTCGCTGCTGATCGACACCGGGTGGCCGGGCCACAACCACCGCGACGCCGACCGCATCGTCGCGGCCGCCAAGGCCGCGGGTGTCAAGAAGATCGACTGGCTGCTGATCACGCATTTCCACGTGGACCATGTGGGCGGCGTGTACCAGCTTGCCGAGAGGATGCCGATCATGCATTTTGTCGATCACGGCGCGAGCGTCGAAAAGGGCAAGGACGCAGAGATTCTGTTCAACGAGTACGCGGCCGTGCGCGCCAAGGGCCAACACCTGCGCGTCGAGGCGGGCCAGACCATCCCGGTGAAGGAAATTGACGTGAAGGTGCTTTCCGCGGGCGGCAACGTGATCGGCTCGCCGCTGGAGGAGCCAGGAGTTCCCAATCCGGACTGCAACGGCTACGAGCCTCCGGCCGTAACCACCGATGAAAACGGCCAATCCATCGGCGTGCTGATCACCTACGGCGACTTCCGCATGCTGGATATGGGCGATCTCACCAAGGACCGCGAATACGAGCTGGTCTGCCCCGCCAACAAAATCGGCACGGCGGATTTCCTGCTGGTGTCGCATCACGGCTCGGATCTGTCCAGCTCGGCGCCATTCGTGCACGCCATTTCACCGCGCGTGGCGCTGGTGGACAACGGCCCACACAAAGGCGGCACGGCGGAAGTCTGGCAGACGCTGCACGACACGCGCGGCCTACTGGATATCTGGCAACTGCATTACGCCATCGATGCGGACAAGCAGCACAACTCGCCCGACACCTTCATCGCCAACCTGGATGCCGAGTGTGAAGGAAAGTGGATCAAAGTGACGGCCAGGAAAGACGGCAGCTTCACGGTCTACAACGCGCGCAACAAGTTCGAGAAGACTTACGTGAAGCGCTGAAGCGATGAAGCGCGACAATCCATTACAGTAGTTTTGAGGAGCCAATCCGTTTGTACACTGCAAACCCCGCCCGTTACGAAGGTATGATTTACCGGCGCTGCGGCAAGTCCGGCATCGTGTTGCCGGCGATTTCGCTTGGCCTGTGGCACAACTTCGGCGGCGTCGATCCGCTCGAAAACAGCCGCGCCATGCTGCGGTGCGCCTTTGACCTGGGAGTCACCCATTTCGACCTGGCGAACAACTATGGGCCGCCGTACGGCTCGGCGGAAGAGACCTTCGGCCGGGCGCTGAAGATGGACCTGGCGGCATACCGCGACGAGCTCGTCATTTCCACCAAGGCCGGCTATGACATGTGGCCCGGCCCTTACGGCAACTTCGGCTCGCGCAAGTACTTGCTGGCCAGCCTGGACCAAAGCCTGGGCCGCATGGGTCTCGCCTACGTCGACATCTTCTATCACCACCGGCCGGACCCGGAAACGCCGCTCGAGGAGACCATGGGCGCGCTCGACCAAGCGGTGCGCTCCGGCAAGGCTCTTTACGCGGGCATTTCCAACTACGGCCCGGAAGATACCGCCAAGGCCGCCCAAATTCTGCGCCGGCAGGGGACGCCGTTCCTGATCCACCAGTTCGCCTACTCGATGTACCGCCGCGGGCCGGAGCAAGGGCTGCTCGCTACGCTGCGGCGGGAGGGCGTGGGCGGCATCGCATTTTCCCCGCTGGCGCAGGGGCTGCTCAGCGAACGCTACCTCGGCGGCGGCATCCCCGCCGATTCCCGCGCCGCGCGGCCCAAAGGCTTCCTCAAGCCCAAGGATGTGGACGAGCATCGCCTCGGCCAAGCGCGTGCTTTGAACGGCATTGCCCAGGCACGCGGCCAGAGTCTGGCGCAGATGGCGCTGGCGTGGGTGCTGCGCGATAGCGCGGTGACCAGCGCGCTGGCCGGCACCAGCCGCGTCGAGCAGTTGAAGCAGAACGTTGCCACTATTCACAAGCTGGATTTCAGTGTGGAAGAGCTGGCCGATATCGAGAAGATTCTGGCCGCGTAGCCGCGCGCAGCGTCAGTGGCCGGATCGATCGGGCACGCGCGGCTCTTCCCACCGGCCGGTTTCGCCGGCGCGGAAGATGGCGTCGATGACGGCCATGTTGCACAGCGAATCTTCCAGCGGGACCGGCGGCTGGCCGCCTTCGCGAACCGCGCGCGAGAACAGGTCGCCTTGAATCGTGTACTGATCGCAGGGAGCGATCTCTTCCACCGTGATGCCGCCGCCCGTCAGATCGCGGCCGTCATCGATGTGCAGCCGCGACACCTGGTTGGCCAGAGCGTTGAACGGAATATCCAGCCAAATGCGACCAGCGGTGCCGAAGAACTGCGCGCTCTGGTTCGCCGCCACCTGCGTGCTGCAGGTGAAGACCATGTGGCCGGAAGGGAATTCGAGCACCGCCGAGGTCAGCCAGTCTATGCCATCCAGCTCGGCATCGCGCGCAATGGTCGCCGCCACGCGCTCCGGCTCCGCGCCGAACACCATGCGGGAAACCTTGATCGCGTAGCAGCCGATGTCCAGCAGCGCGCCGCCGCCGTACGCGCGAACATTGCGAATGTTGTCGCGGTTCCGGTTGTAATAGCAAAACGAGCTTACGCCCGAGCGCAGTTCGCCGATGCGGCCGCCGCGCACCACTTGCACCAGGCGCGTCCATTGGGGGTGCGTACGGACCATGAACGCCTCGCCGACGACGACGCCGGCGCGGTCCCGTGCAGCGATCAGCTCCAGCGTTTCGGCCGCGCTCATCGCCACCGGCTTTTCGCACAGCACGTGTTTGCCGGCTTCGGCGGCGCGAATGGACCAGGGCACGTGCAGGTGGTTCGGCAGCGGATTATAGATCGCGTCAATCTCCGGATCGGCGAGCAGTTCCTCGTACGAGCCGTAAGCTTTGGGAATGCCCAGCGCGCGCGCCGCTTTCTCCGCGCGGGCGCGGTCGCGCGACGCAATGCCGGCCATTTCGCAGTTCTCGCCGCGCTGCATCGCGGGAATCACTTTCCTGACGGCGATATTCGCCACCCCGAGCACACCCCAACGCACTTTTTTCATGCCCTTGATTTTAACCTCATCGCGGAGCGGTGCGGCACGCGATCGGCATCGGCCGGGCTGAAGCCTGGCTGCGCCGATTGACAATCGGCGCGCAGATTGCCAACGTGCCCCACAAGCGCGTAGCGCTACCCTGAAATCGATGAGGTCTTTCGTAGGGAACGCCTCGGCGTCTACTTCCATTGCGGCGATGAGCGGTTGTGCCGAGTCCACACCGAATGCGGCGATTTCGGCCATAGCCCAACTCTCAGGGCGCGCTGCCGTGCCGGGCACCGGCTGCTGTCGGGACACGGGCTATACTGGGAAATACCCGTCACTCCCGTGCAAGACTACATCCGGATTCGCGGCGCGCGAACCCATAATCTGAAAAACGTTTCGGTTTCGATTCCCCACAACCAGTTGACCGTGGTGACCGGCGTGTCGGGCTCGGGCAAGTCGTCGCTGGCATTCGACACCATTTACGCGGAGGGCCAGCGGCGCTACGTGGAATCCCTGTCGGCCTACGCCCGCCAGTTCCTGGAGCGCATGGAGAAGCCGGCCGTCGACGACATCGATGGCATCGCGCCCGCGGTAGCCATCCGCCAGAAGAACTCGAGCCGCAACCCGCGTTCCACCGTCGCAACCGCCACCGAGTGCTACGATTTTCTGCGCCTGCTCTACGCCCGCGTGGGCCAGACCTTCTGCCCGGCCTGCGGGACAGTGGTGCGGAAAGACACGGTGGATGAAGTGGCCGCGCGCCTGCTCGCGCTGCCCGACGGCTCGCGCTGGTACGCCTTGTTCGCTTGCGGAGAACACGCCGGCGCCGCCTCGCTGCGCGACCACCTGTTCGAGCTGCGCAAGAAGGGCTTCACGCGGCTGTTTCAGTCCGGGCGGATTTTCGAGTTTTCGACGCCCGAATCGTTGCTCGATATCGATTTCAGCCAGCCGGTTTTCGTGCTGGTGGACCGCATCGCGATCGGCCCCGGCCTGCACCAGCGCCTGGTCGACACGGTCGAAATCTGCTATCGCGAGGCCGGCGAAGTGATTTTCGAGAGCGCCGTTCTCGAAAGTGCCGCGCCCGTCCGGACGTTGCGCTTTAACGAGAAGTTCCAGTGCAAGACCTGCGGCATGGAGTTCGCGGACGCGGAGCCCATTCTGTTCAGCTTCAATTCGCCGTTCGGCGCCTGCCCGCGCTGCCAGGGCTTCGGCAACACCATCGATTTCGATCTGGACCGCGTGATTCCCGACAAATCGCTTTCGCTCGATGACGGCGCAGTCGAGCCGTGGACCAAGCCCAAGTTCCGCTCCTGGCTCGGCAATTTCCGCAAGTCCGCCCGCGGCAAGGTGCGCTTTCGCGCGGCCTTCGCCGATCTGACGGAAGAGGAACGCGAACTGGTGTACGATTTCGTCCGCCGCTTTTTCGCGTATCTCGAAACCAAGAAATACAAGCTGCACGTGCGCGTCTTCCTCAGCCGCTACCGCGGTTACGCGCTGTGCCCGGAGTGCAAGGGCGCCCGTCTGCGCAAAGAGGCGCTGTACGTGCGCGTGGGTGGACGCAACCTGGCCGAGGTGGTGCGCCTCAACATCGCCGAAGCCGCGCAGTTCTTCGACGCGCTGGCGCTCAAGCCGGAAGAAACCGCCATCGCCGAGAAGATCCTGGTCGAGATCCGCCAGCGGCTTAAGTTCCTGAACGACGTGGGCCTGGAATACCTGACGCTCGACCGGTTGTCGTCGACACTTTCCGGCGGCGAAGCCCAGCGTATCCAGCTCGCCACCTGCCTGGGTTCGCGCCTGGTGGGCGCCTGCTACGTGCTCGATGAGCCATCCATCGGCCTGCACAGCCGCGACACCGGGCGGTTGATCCGTATCCTGGAGGAATTGCGCGAGCTGGGCAATACCATCGTGGTGGTGGAGCACGACCCGGAAGTGATGCGCGCTGCCGATCATCTGCTGGATCTGGGGCCGGGCGCGGGCGAGCACGGCGGCAACATCGTATATGAGGGCACTCTCGATCGGCTGCTCGCCGACGGCACCAGCTCGCTCACGGCCCGCTATCTGCGCGGCGACCTGCGCGTGGCCCAGCCGCGGGCGCGGCGAACGGTGGATCCCAAACGCCTGCTGCGCGTGATCGGCGCACGGGTCCATAATCTCAAGAACATCGACGTCGAGATTCCGCTGGGAATGATGGTGGCCATCACCGGCGTCTCCGGCTCCGGCAAGTCCACGCTGGTTCACGATGTGCTGTTCCGGTCGATCGAGGCGCTGCACAGGGCGCGCGATTCGGGCGAAGAAGCGGAGATCAATGATGCCCTCGAGCCGGACGCCCGGCCGCGCATGGCTTGCCGCAAACTGGAAGGCGCCGAGCGTATCTTTAGCACGGTGATGATCGATCAATCGCCTATCGGCCGCACCCCTCGATCCAATCCCGTCACTTACATCAAGGCGTTCGACCTGATTCGTGCGCTTTTCGCCAACACCCGCGATGCGCAGAAGCAGGGCTACACGCCCGGTCATTTCTCCTTCAACATTCCCGGCGGCCGCTGCGAGACTTGCCAGGGCGATGGCACGGTGACAGTGGAGATGCAGTTCCTGGCCGACGTGGAGCTGATCTGCGAAGAGTGCAAGGGCACCCGCTACAAGAGCGCCATTCTGGAGATTCGCTATAACGGGCTCAACATCCACGAAGTGTTGCAGCTCACGGTCAGCGGGGCCATCGAGTTTTTCGGCGGCGTGCCGCGGCTGGTGGAGCGCCTGCGCGTGCTGGACGACGTCGGCCTGGGATACTTGCGGCTGGGCCAATCCGCCACCACGCTTTCCGGCGGCGAGGCGCAGCGCGTCAA
>Ga0181530_10000547_pt1 | contig 47938 bp, 38 predicted proteins | sample PEATcosm2014_Bin_42_FD_119769 | JGI IMG/M metagenome (GOLD analysis project Ga0181530, IMG submission 119769) | Peatland microbial communities from MTU Mesocosm Facility, Houghton, MI, USA - PEATcosm2014_Bin10_60_metaG | ecosystem: Environmental > Terrestrial > Soil > Wetlands > Peat | place...
ATCGATTGCAATATGTTCCACGGCTGGCCTCCTTCGGCTGCACAAAAAGTGCAATCCATTTTGCGGAACGGTAACTCGTTACCGCGTTGTCGAGCAGGCCAGCCACTTCATCAAATCTCAAATCCGAACGTCTGAGGGTTGCGAGAACGGACTGGGCAAGCGCGGTCACCTAGCCGGCGAACTGCGGCCGAGAACACGGAGGGGCGAGGGGAGGACACGGAGTTGGAGAGAACCCCCGGACAAACGACCAACCGCGCCCGGCGGGCGCCGCCTCTTGTTTTCTCAGTGGACTCGATTCGCCCATTCACACCATGATCGTCGAGACTGGAGGAACGGAGCCATGTACTCAGAGCAGCCGCTTTTCAGACCACCTGCAGACGACACCACATTATGGCGGTACATGGATTTCGAGAAGTTCGTTTCCCTTCTGGAGCGTCGCACGCTCTACTTTGCTCGCCTTACCAGCTTGGCTGATCCTTTCGAGGGACTCCCGGTGCGCAGGCACATGGAAATCGCGAGGCAGTCGCCAACCGGCCTGTCTGAGCAAGAGACGACGAAGCACAAGGAAGAGATTGAGGGGTACAAGAGATCTATCGAAGAAAAACGAAAGGTTTATTTTGTCTCGTGCTGGCACATGAATCGGGATGAATCCTACGCGATGTGGAAAATCTACGCAGGTGCCGGGGCTGGAATCGCAATCCGCAGCAGATTCCACCGATTCAAGGCAGCTCTCCCAGCGACGCCTCTTCCACAGGTGCTCGCAGGAACCGTCAACTATGTGGACTACGACACCGACCAACCGCTACGAGTGCCATACCTGGAAGAACTCGCTTTCTCGAAGCGTCGGTGCTTTGATTTTGAGAGCGAGTTTCGCGGGTTTGTTCGTGACGATGAAACCGAGGCACCAGGTGTCGAGGTCCCCGTCGACGTCAATCTTCTCGTTGAACAGGTCTATGTCTCTCCAACCTCACCTGCCTGGATCCGCGAGCTGGTCCAGGCGGTCCTCGACCGATATGGCCTCAAAGTCGAGGCCATCCAGTCAGGGATACTGACCGGCCCATCGTACTTCTGAGCGGGCCCATGAAATCGCAGGTGCGACTTTGGGCGTGCGATGGTAGACGATGGCCCGGAGGATTGTCGTGAGTCGCGGTCAACCGAAAGCGAAGAACGATCTGGCTTGCTTGATTCTTGCGGCGGGCAAGGGCACCCGCATGGTCTCGGCGCAGGCCAAGATGCTGCACCCGATCTTGGGCGTGCCCCTGCTGTCGTATCCCGTCGAGCGGGCGCTGGAACTGCGCGCCTCGCCCATCGTGGCCGTGCTCGGCTACCAGCGCGCCGAGGTGGAGAAGGCGCTTATCGCTCGTCACAGCCAGGGCACCGTGATCGTGGTCGAGCAGACGGAACAGAAGGGAACCGGGCATGCCGTGCGGCTGGGACTTGCGGCCCTGAGCCGGTGGGAGGGAACAGTTCTCATTCTGTACGGCGACGTGCCCCTGTTGAGCCGCGAGACCTTGACCGCCTTGGTGAAGAAATCGCGCAGCGGAGGCACGCTGGCCATTCTGACCGCCGAACTGGCCGAGCCGCGGGGCTACGGCCGAGTGGTCCGCGACAGCCATGGCGGTGTCGTCGAAGTGGTGGAACACAAGGACGCCAGTGAAGGCCAGCGACGGATCACCGAGGTCAACGCCGGCATCTACGCCGCGCCAGCAGCCTTTCTTCGTCGGGCAACGGCGCGGCTGTCGCCACGCAACGCCCAGGGCGAACTGTACCTGACCGACATCGTCGCCAAGGCCGCGACTGGCATCGGTGTCTCTTCGGTCAGCGTGAACGCCGAAGAGATGGCCGGCGTCAATGACCGGCAGCAGCTCGTCGCGGTCGAGAAGACCCTGTGCCGGCGCATCGTGAGCCAGCTCGGCAGGCACGCGACCTTCCGTGATCCCGAGGCGGTCTTGGTCGAGGCCAGCGTGACCGTCGATCAAGACGCGGAGATCGGCGGCAACGTGGTGCTGCGTGGCCGCACCCGGATCGGCGCCGGGGCTCGCATCGAGAACGGCTGCATCCTCACCGACACCGAGGTGGGCGCGGGCGCCGTGCTGCTGCCCTACACGGTGGCCAACCAGTCGAGCATCGGGCCAGGCGCCAAGGTTGGCCCCTTTGCCCACCTGCGGCCGGGCAGCGAGCTGGGGCCCGATGTGCACGTGGGCAACTACGTGGAAACCAAGAAGGCCCGCCTGGGCCGCGGCAGCAAAGCGAATCACCTGACCTATCTCGGCGACACCATCATCGGCGAAGGGGTCAACGTGGGCGCAGGCACCATCACCTGCAACTACAACGGCTACGAGAAACGCCAGACCATCATCGAGGACGGCGCCTTCATCGGATCGGACACGCAACTGGTCGCGCCAGTGCGGGTGGGCAAGCGCGCGGTTGTGGCCGCGGGCGCCACCATCACCGAGGACATCCGCGATGGGGCGCTCGCCATCACGCGCGTGCCGCTCACTCAGATCGACGGGTACGCGGATCGGGTGGCGCAGCGGTACGCGAACAAGGCTGCGCCCAAACGCTGACATTGACAGCCGCCGCTGCGCGGCCACAATCGCGCGCAGAGGTTCCATGCCAAGTTCGGTGAAAGACTTCTTCGATCGACGCGTCCCGGATGCCCTGCGCCTGCACCCGGAAAAGGCCAAGGAAGTGGCCGCGAGCTTCCTGTTCACCATAGCCGGTGCTGATGGCGGAACCTGGACCGCCGACCTGACAAACTCGCCGCCCATCTGCCAGCCCGGGCGCATCGGCCAGCCTCAGTGCACCATCGAGGCCACGGACGAAGACTTCCGCAGCGTGATCGACGGTGGGGCGCAGGCGGCCCTGCAGATCTTCCTTGGCGGCAGGCTGAAGGTCGCTGGCGATCCGATGCTCATCTCGCGCCTGCTGCGGCTCCTGCAAATGGGAAGTGCGCCGGCGATCTAGGCTATCATCGCGGCGGTTCGCTTCATGGTTGACAAGTTTCCCTTCCGACGGCGCGGGGCTCTCTGGCTGTTTGCCGCGATCTTCTGCATCTACATGCTCTCCATGAGCCGCGAGCGGCCGTGGGGCGACGCCACCCCGCTGTGGGAGGTCGCGGACAGCATCGCCCAGCAAGGCACCATCGCCATCAAGACCCGCTGGCCCGCGACGCTCCCCCTCGGGCGAGGCGGCAAGGTCTACGGCGTGGCCCCGGTTCTGCAGGCGGCGATTCACATTCCTGGCGCTGTGCTACAACGTCTGGCGCACAAACATCTCCCGCAGCAAGCGCAGCTCGCGTGGCGCTTCACCTGCCACCTGGCGCCCGTCCTTCTGGGGGCCCTGACCTGCGTGCTCTTCTTCGGCATCTGCCGCCGCCTGGGCGCGGGGCCAGTGTCCGCGGCCCTGACCACCATCGCGCTCGGGTTGGGCAGCACGCTCTGGGTGTACTCGCGCTACACCTACTCGGAGGTTCTGCAAACCGCGTGTTTCACCGGCTTCTTCGCGCAACTGCTTGAAACGCAGAGAAATCCCTCGCGTCGCAGCGGCGCGCTGTTGGGAATGTGGGCCGGGCTGCTGGTCAATGCCAAGTACATCTACATCATCTCTGCGGCAGGCGGAGCCATCTATCTGGTGGCGGCGCTGCGGGGACGATGGCGGATCCTGCTGGAAACAGCCGTGGCGGCCATGGTCGCGGCGTTGCCCTTCGCGGCCCTAGTCTTGCTCTACAACTATGCACGATGGGGCGACCCCTTCGCGGCTGGATACGACCTATCCAGCGATGCCGGCATTCGCGAAAACGTCGCCGTCGGTCTGTGGGGCATGTTCCTCTCGCCCGGCAAGAGCGTGTTCCTGTACAGTCCGCCGCTGCTGGCGGGCCTGATCGGTCTTCCTCGCGCCATCCGCCGCTGGCCGCACTTCCTGCCGGCGGTGCTTCTCACCGTCGCGCCCCCGGTTCTGGTCTATGCCCGTCTGATCTTCTGGAGCGGCGACTACGCCTGGGGGCCCCGCTATCTGGTCTTTGCCGTGCCGGTCATGCTGCTGCCCGCCTGCTTGCTGGTCGACGACCTTGTGCTGGCGGCGCGCAGTCGTAGGCGCGTCCTGGCCGCCGGGGCGCTCGGCGGCCTGCTGCTGGCAGGCGGCTTTGTGCAGTACCTGGGCAACGCCTTCTACTGGGATCACTACATCCGCATCCAGATCGAGGCCTCCCGCGCCTGGCTGGGCACGCCACCCCCAAACGGTAACTGCCTGGGCGAGGGCCCGCACGGATCCGCAGCTTGTTTCGAGGCCATGCACCCCATGCAATGGCTCCCGCCCTTCCAGCCCATCGTGGGCCACTACTGGATGCTTCGCCACGTGCCCAAGGACGACAACTGGACGGTCGCCGAGAAGGATGCCCCCTGGCATCGATACACGCCCGCCCAGATCATCACCGCCCCAAGCTGGAACCGCGCCCGCGTCGACTGGTGGTTCGTCGAGTTCCGTCACTCGAACCCACGGGTTTCATGGGTCCTTGTCTTGCTGCTACCACTGTTGGCGTTGCTGTCCTTCGCGCTCTTCTTCCGTGAGGTGCTCCACGCTGCTCGCAGCAGCGGAACTGGCGCAGGATCGTCCCCTCTCCCACCGCTCAGGCCGCGCGAGCCCTACGACCCAGCCTTGACCGCCTCGACGTAGCGCAGTCGCAAGTCGTAGAGAAGACTGTCCAGCAGCTTGTCCTCTTCAGGGGTGAGGTTGGACTGGGTCTTCTCCCGTAGCAGCGTGAGCAGGTCGATGGTGTGCTTGGCCATGGGCAGGTCCCGCTGCTTGGCGGTCTCTCCCGGTGGCTCAATTTCGCCCATGTGGATCAGCGCCGAGCTACCCAGCGACAGGATAAAGGTGGAGAAATCCGCCGGCGGCAACCCACGGGCGCTGTCCGCTCTTTCTCGCAAGCCGTCGCCAGAGTGGGGCTCGTTTTCGGGCGCTGATGGCCCGCCCCGTGGGACTTGTGCGGCCGGCCCCGCCTGGGTCTCGCCGCTTTCGGAAAAAGACCGGCGATCCGTCACTGTGAAGCCAGGCTTGTGTTCGGAGTCCGACATACGGAAAGGCTACGCAGCCAAGCGCCTGCTTTCAAGAGTTGCGCTACTCGGGAATGCCGTGGGGCGCGGGAGGCGGAGTGCTTCCCCCCTCCGGGGTCGAACCCACCTGGGCGGCCTCGTCGGGCGACCTGATGTTGTCCGAGGCATCCGGCCGTGACTTCAAGAACTTCTCGTAGTCCTTGCGCGTGATGAGGCCGCGCTTGATGTTGCGTTCGACGATCCGGCGATCGAATAGGCTGGGATCCGGGGCTTCTTCGTCACGAGTCATTGCGCACAGTGCTTAGCGAGTGCGCTGGCGCAAGTCAAGGGCACTGATTTCGCCGACGAGCACGCTACAATGGGGCCACCATGACCGTGACCTTGGCCAGCAACTCGGACAACCCAAACTTCCTCCGCCAGCTTCGGCTCTTCCTGGAGGAGATCTGCTGTGACATTTGCCGCGTGCACGCCGTCCAACACGACGGCGCCCAAGCCGACGAGGTCGATGTGGCCCGCGAGGTCGACCTGGGCGCGCCGGGCGCGTTCGCCGACATGCTGGTGCGCCGGCCAGGACGACCGCCCTACTTTCTCGAGGTCAAGTACGGTTACGCCAGCGACCGCTTGGTCCATCATCTCCAACACAAGTACGGAACGCCATCCACCACGGTGCCCGATGCCGACCGCGTGGTTCTGCTCATCGACCGCACCGCGCGGCCAGAGTGGACCGCGCTTCTCGCGCGGCTGCGCGCCGCCATTCGCCCCGAACTGGAATTGGAGATCTGGGACGAGCCCAGGCTGCGTGAGCTGATCGTCGAGTGCTTCAAGCTGGATCTGCCCGCCGTCACCGTCGAGAGCCTGACCGAGCTGCGCAGCGGCATCGACCAGGCCAAGTGGCACTGGGCCTTCGGCGATCGTCACGTCGCCAGCCCGCTCAAGTCATCGCTGCTCTGGCACTTCGGCTGGTCGCGCCTGCTGCAACTTCACACCCTGTACGGCCTGACGCCCGAACGCATCCTGCCGCCGCAGCGCTACCACAACGTGGTGGTGATTCTGGCCGACCTTTCCTACTTTTCCAGCTTCGTGCGCGACACCCGCGACGACGAGATCATGCGCAGCGCCCTCACCTCGTTCTATTCCAACTCGCGCTACGCCATCATCAACTCGGGCGGCATGATGGGGCAGTTCGTGGGCGACGAGGTTCTGGCCCTGTTCGGCGTGCCCGAGCCCGAGGACAACGTCACCCAACGGGCGCTCGAGTGCGCGCGGGCGCTCCTGCAAATCGGCAACTCGGTGTCCAACCGCTGGCAGCGACAGCTCGACCGGGTGCAACCCGCGGGCGGCGTGCACCTGGGCATCGCCATGGGCGACATCCATGTCGTGCTGTACCGGCCGTTCAGCCAGACCCACATCGGCGTGGTGGGTGACGCGGTCAATCTGTCGGCGCGCCTGCTGGCGGAGGCCGGGCCCAACGAAATGGTGGTGGCCAACACCTTCTACCAGAAGCTTCCCGAGGCAGTGCAAGCCGAGTTCAGCGAACTGGAACCGATCGAGGCCAAGAACGTGGGTCTCATCAAGGCCTGGAAGCTACACGGCCGCTCGCGCTTCTCCACCCGCGGGGCGTGAGCCCGACTCCAGGCGACGCGAACCTTCACTGGTCCCGCGAGGTCACATGGGCTCGCATCCGGTCATCCGCTCCACCGAAGAACATCGTCGCGGAACTTGCCGAAATGGTATCCCTTGCGTAGCGTACGCTCCTCCAAGCGTCCTCGAACTGTTCCCAATTCCCCGCGCAGCGGGGTTCTGTAGTTTTAAGTAGAGGAGTGTGTTCATGAAGTTTCCTCCTACCCCAGTTCTCGCCTTGCTTGCGCTTGGGGGAGCGTGCGCTCTGGCTCCTCCAGCATCCCATTCTGGACAGGGCGGAGACACGGACCCGATCACGCAAAGCAGCGCCGCGAGCGGGGGAGCAGGCTCTTCGAGTGGAAGCACGAGTGCCACCTCGGCCTCCGGGGGAGCCACGGCCCATGGAGGGTCGACAGTGACAGGGGGCACCTCGGCGACTGCGGGCAGCACGTCGACGGGCGGCGCGACTGCGACCGGCGGAACCACGGCCGGGAGCAGCACGTCGGCCGGCGGGTCGGCGTCTGGGGGCACGGCGACCGGTGGCACCAGCGCCAGAGGCGGAACCACGACGACCGGCGGAACTTCGACTGGCGGCGCATTCACGGCCGGCACCACGGCCGGCGGCTCAGGCTCAGGGGGCACCAGGGCGACCTCCGGAGGCACCACCTCCAGCGGCGGCACCACCTCCAGCGGCGGAACCACCGCCAGCGGCGGGACCACCGCCAGAGGCGGAACCACGGCGACCGGTGGCACGTCCACCGGTGGCACCGGCGGCACGTCCAGCTCTCCTGGCGGCACACACGCTCAACCGCCGCCCATCACCAATGGAACCAGCGGTTTCACCACCCGTTACTGGGACTGCTGCAAGCCTTCCTGCGGCTGGGCTGCCAACGCCAACAACAAACCAGTCTCCACCTGTGGCAAGGACGGCGTCTCGACGGCCGACGGCAACACACAAAGCGCATGCAGCGGCGGGAGCGCATACATGTGCTACTGGGGTGCGCCCTGGGCGGTGAGCAACACCTTGTCCTACGGCTTTGCCGCCTTCAATGGCGTCGCCTGCGGCACTTGCTTCCAGCTCCAGTTCACCGGCAAGGGGGAATACAACGCCAGCGACCCAGGGTCAAACGCCCTCAACGGCAAAACGATGATTGTCCAGGTCATCAACATCGGAGGCATCGCTGCCAACCAGTTCGACCTTCTCATCCCCGGCGGCGGCGTGGGCGCGAACAACGCCTGTACCGCCAGCCCAGCCCAATGGGGCAGCGCCAACATCGGCGATCAAAACGGGGGCATGCTCACCACCTGCAAGGACAGCGGGTCGTGCGTCCAGCAGATGTGCCAAGCCGCATTCGGCAGCATTCCTGAGTTGTTGGCTGGCTGTAACTGGGTTACCACCTGGTTCGACGACGCAGAAGATCCCCAGATTGTGTACCAGCAGGTCGCCTGCCCGGCGGATCTGACCGCCAAGTCGGGGGAGTAGTCATCACGCGCTCTCTTGTCCTTGCGCTCGCCGTGCTTCTGACGGGCTGTGGTCAGGGATCCCATTCAGGGCGCGGGCAAGACGGCGCCGCCGATCTTGGCCGCTCGGTGGGCCCCGACGGACAGAGCAACCCCGAGGTCGGCGCCAGCCCGGACAGCGCACCGGATCGCGTTTCAACGATTGACAGGGGCAGCGGCCCTGACCAGGCGGCGGACATCGGCACCGTTTCCGATTTGGCCACCGACGGAGCAACAGGTTCCGATCTGGTTGCGGACCTCAACGCCGCCGCCGACCTGGCTGCGGATCGGGCGACGACTACCGACTCGGCCGGCGCAGACGCGGGGAGCGCTGCCACGGACTTGGCCGTCGAGGGTCCCGGACCGGACGGGTTGACCGAGAGTGGCTGCGCACTGGCCGACAACATTTCCATCGGGAATTTGCCGCCTATCAGCTTTGCCGCCTATCACGATGAGCCGCAGATCGAGTCCTACCTGCAGGCCGTGGCCGCAGCCTTTCCCGCCATCGCCACATACATGGTGAACGGCCAATCGGTGCAAAGCCGTGACATTCCCTATCTCATCATCAATGCAACCTGCCAGGCCAGCCCGCCCGCCATCTTCACCAATGGGACTCATCATGGCGACGAACCATCCAGCACCGAATCGGTCCTGGCCATCCCCGACTATCTCCTGCGAAACAGCGCCACCGATTCGTCGGTGCGCAGCCTGCTTGAAACCTACGCCTTCTACGTGCTGCCCCTGGTGAACCCGGATGGATTCGCCTTGGATACCCGATACAACGCAGATGGGCTGGACATCAACCGCGACTACTCGTACCCGCTGCGCAGCGATGCGGACTCGTTCCAGACGGTCGAAGCCCAGCATATGAAGTCCCTGCAAGAGAGCGTCGGTTTCCACGCGGCCATCGCGTATCACAGTGGCGCGGAAGAGGTGCTGTGGCCCTGGTGCTACACCGGCGATGCCACAGTCGACGCCGGCTTCTTCACCGCCGCCGGACAGCAGACCGCCCAGGCGATGAGTTTCACCGTTTTCCAGCAGTCCTACGACGACTATCCAACCCAGGGCGAATACATCGACTTTGCCTATTGGAAGAGCAATACCCTGGCTGCCACCTTTGAAGTGTCGATGGACAAAGCGCCGAGCGTCGCTTTGCTTGCCGGCGTGGTCGACGGCGCGTTGAAGGGGACCCTGGCCTGGGTCCAGGCGGTGAGCGATCACGACAACGGCAGCTTGCACGCCGTGCCCGCGGTGCGCCTGCGCTTCCCGCTGACCGCACCGTTTGACGGGACGAACCGGCTCGAATAGCGCCGGTCCCGTCCGACTGCACTTTTTCCACGCAACCTTGCGCTTCGGCTTCCGATAAGCCTGGCATGCTTCGCACCAGCCAGGTCGAGTCCCTCCTGCAGCCGGTCGCCTCGGCGACTCCCTGCGGGGCTGACCTCGAGTACGATCCCGCCTTCCTGGATCTGGAGCGCCTGATCCGAGGCAGGCCCGAGCAGCAAATGGGGAGCGCTGTCGTACCGGCACATGAGCCCGACTGGAACGCCATTGCCGGGTGCGCCGCCGCACTCTTGAGCAAGACCAAGGATCTGCGCGTTGCCTTTCACCTCACTCTGGCGTGGCTCAACCGTGACGGGTTCGCGGGTCTGCGCGATGGGCTGGCTGTGCTGCGCGGGCTTGCCGAGCGCTACTGGGACGGTCTCTTCCCGCGGCTGGAGCCCGACGAGCAAAACGATCCTACCTTCCGGGTCAACATTCTCATGGGCCTGTGCGATCCAGCGACGATCACGGAGCGCGTCCGTGCACTGCCCCTGGTGGCTTCGCGATCCTTTGGTCGATTCAGCCTGCGGGATCTCGCCATCGCGTCCGGTGAACTGCCGCCTGCGCCCAGCGCCACAGCCCCGACAACCACTGCGATCGAGGGGGCCTTTGCCGAAAGCGCGGTCGCCGATCTGCAGGCCACCACCGCCAGCCTGCGGGAATCTCTCGAACACCTGACTGCGCTCGAGACCACGGTTGCCTCGCACATGGGCGTTGCCCAAGCACCCAGCTTCGCGAAATTGTCTATGCTGCTGGGGCAAGCCCACAGGATCTTGGCCACTCGTCTCGGACTGCGCGGCGTGAAACCGGCGTCCCTGGCAGGTGACTCGGCCAGCACGGCGGTGATTGCCGACCCGGCTGCATCAGCACCACCCGCGCTGACAGGGGCTGTGACCTCCCGGGATGAAGTGGCTCGCCTGCTTGACCGGATTTGCGAGTACTACGAGCGGGCCGAACCGTCCAGCCCCCTGCCGCTCTTGCTGCAAAGGTGCAAGCGATTGGTGTCGGCAACTTTCCTGGACATCGTTCGTGACGTCGCGCCGGGCGCTGTCGCTCAGGTGGACAGTTTGCGCGGCAAGGACAGCTAAGCAAGGGCCCAATCGCAGGAAGACAGCATCCAGGTCTCACAACTCGGAGATAGGGGAACACCATGAGCAACAGCGGACAGAAATTCATCGCGCGCAATCGCGCACCACGCGTCCAGATCGAATACGACGTCGAGCTCTATGGGGCCGAGAAGAAGGTCCAGCTTCCCTTCGTCATGGGAGTGATGGCCGATCTTTCGGGCAACCCGGCTGAGCCGCTTCCGCCCGTGGCGGATCGAAAGCTGTTGGAGATCTCGGTCGACAACTTCGACGATCGGCTCAAGGGGATGAAGCCGCGGGTGGCGCTCCAGGTTCCCAACACCTTGACCGGCGAGGGGAATCTCAGTGTGGATCTCTGCTTCGAGAGTCTGGACGATTTCTCGCCCGCTGCCATCGCACGCAAGGTCGGGTCGCTCAACCAGCTTCTGCAGGCCCGACAGCAACTGTCCAACCTGATCACGTACATGGATGGTCGCACCGGAGCCGAGGACCTGATCGCAAAGGCGCTGCACGATCTGGCGTTGCTCCAGGCGCTGGCCTCGGCGCCCAAACCCGAGGACGGCGAGCCCGCAACCGGAAAGGACAAGTGAAGGTGACCCATGGCTGATACACAAGAGAACACCCAGGCCCAGGCCGGCGCAGCAACCGCCCAGATTTCCGATTTCGAGGTTCTGCTCAACAAGCAGTTCAATCCCCAGACCGATACCGCCAAGCGCGAGGTCGAGAGTGCGGTGCGCACCCTGGCCCAGCAGGCGCTGGCCAGCACTCCGCTCATTTCGACCGACGTCGTGCAGAGCATCGAGGCGATGACCGCCGCCATCGACAGGAAGCTGAGCGAGCAGATCAACGCGATCATGCATCACCCCGATTTCCAGCAGCTCGAAGGTACCTGGCGCGGTCTGCACCATCTGGTCTGCAACAGCGAGACTGATGACATGTTGAAGATCCGGGTGCTCAACGTCTCCAAGAAGGATCTGCACAAGACGCTGAAGCGCTTCAAAGGCGTGGCGTGGGACCAGAGCCCGGTGTTCAAAAAGCTCTATGAAGAGGAATACGGGACGCTGGGAGGAGAACCATTCGGCTGTCTGGTAGGCGACTACTACTTCGATCACGGTCCACAGGACGTGGAGTTGCTGGGCGAAATGGCCAAGATCGCAGCGGCGGGCCATGCCCCCTTCCTGGCGGCCGCGTCGCCCACCGTGTTCCAGATGGAATCCTGGCAGGAGCTCAGCAATCCGCGTGACCTGACCAAGATCTTCCAGATCCCCGAGTATGCCGGGTGGCGATCGCTCCGCGACTCGGACGACGCCCGCTACATTGGTCTGACCATGCCGCGCTTTCTCGCCCGGCGTCCCTACGGGGCCAAGACCAACCCGGTCGAGGCATTTGACTTCGAGGAGGATGCCAACGGACCCGACGCCAGGAAGTATACATGGGCCAACTCAGCCTATGCTATGGCCGTCAACATCAACCGCTCCTTCAAGCTCTACGGTTGGTGCTCGCGCATTCGTGGCATCGAGTCGGGCGGCGACGTTCAGGGACTGCCCACCCACACCTTTCCTACCGATGACGGCGGGGTCGATTTGCGCTGCCCGACCGAGATCGCCATCAGCGACCGGCGCGAGGCCGAGCTGGCCAAGAGCGGCTTCATGCCTCTCGTGTACAAGAAGAACACCGACTTTGCCGCCTTCATCGGGGCGCAGTCCCTGCACAAGCCGGCACAGTACGACGACCCCGACGCGACCTCCAACGCCGCGCTGGCCGCCCGACTGCCCTATCTGTTCGCCACCTGTCGTTTCGCCCACTACTTGAAGTGCATCGTCCGCGACAAGATTGGATCCTTCAAGGAAGCGGCGGATATGCAACGCTGGCTGCAGAACTGGATCGTCCAGTACGTAGATGGCGATCCGGCGCATTCCAGTGAGGCCACCAAGGCGCGCAAGCCCCTGGCGGCCGCGGAGGTGATCGTCGAGCCGGTCGAGGGCAATCCCGGCTACTACGCTTCCAAGTTCTTCCTTCGTCCCCACTACCAACTCGAAGGGCTGACCGTGTCTTTGCGACTGGTCGCGAAGCTTCCCTCGGCCAAGGCCGCGTGAGTTCAGAAAACCGCAATCTAGCAAGGAGTCAGGAAAATGGCGTTCACCATCTGCATCAAGATCGGAGACATCCAGGGCGAATCGATCGTCGACAACCATAACGGTGAAATCGATGTGCTGTCGTGGAACTGGGGCCTCACCCAGTCCGCCTCAGGCCAGGTGGGAGGGGCCGGCTCCGGCACCGCCGACGTCCACGATCTCACCTTCACCAAATACGTCGACAATGCGTCGCCCACGCTCATTCAACAATGTTTCGAGGGCAGCAGCCAGGGAGAGGCCGTTCTCACCGTGATCAAGTCCAGCGGAAAAGATGCGCTGGAATTCATCAAGATCACCATGAGTGGAACCGTGATCATCTCTTCGGTCAAGACTGGCGATCCCTTGCCCAATGACAGGTACTCCGAAACCGTGACCCTCAATTTCTCGCACCTCAAATTCGAGTACACGCCGCGCGCGCCGGGCGACAGCAAGGGCGCGACGGCGGTTGGGGAATTCGCGATTAGCCGGCAGGCATAACATCACACCATGGCTGAGCTGACGCCCAAGGAACGGCTCTCACCTTCTTTGCTCGATCGACTGACCGATGACAAGCCTGAGCGGGCGACGGAGTTGCGCGAGTTGCGGATTCTTTCGCCCGCCCGGTTGCGCGAGTGCGTGCGCCGGGATCTGACCTGGCTCTTCAATACGACGCACATGCAGTCCTTGCAGAATCTCGAAGAATTGCCTCTGGTCGCGCGCTCGGTGCTGAACTACGGCATTCCCGACTTGGCGGGCCGGACAGCGTCGAGTCTGGACCCAGTTGAGCTGGGACAGATGATCCGTCAAGCCATCCTGAACTTCGAACCCCGCCTGGATCGCAATTCGGTGAGGGTGCGCCCCGCCCTGGACGACGGCCAGATGAACCACAATGCCCTGTCTTTCGACGTGGAGGCGGAGCTATGGGCCCAGCCTCTGCCGTTGCGCCTGTTCCTGCGAACCGCGGTCGATCTGGAGACCGGCAGCGTGGAAGTGACCGACCAGTTCGGCAAGGGGAGCCTGTAATGGATCCCCGGGTGCTGGGCCACTACAACCGTGAGCTACAGTACCTGCGAGAAATGGGCGGGGAGTTCGCCCGCGAGTTCCCCAAGATCGCGGGCCGGCTGGGCCTGGAGTCGTTGGAGTGTTCCGACCCGTATGTCGAGCGTCTGCTCGAGTCCTTCGCCTTCTTGGCCGCCCGGGTCCAGCTCAAGATCGACGCTGAATTCCCGCGCTTCAGCCAGCACCTGCTGCAAATGGTCTACCCCCACATTCTGGCGCCCACGCCGTCGATGGCGGTGCTGGAGCTGCAGCCCAATTTGTCCGAAGGCGCGCTGGCCGATGGCTTTCGCGTCGCGCGCGGGACTGCCTTGCGCAGCCTGGCCGGCCGGAGCGCAGGGACCGCCTGCGAGTACCGCACGGCTCACGAACTGGCGCTGTGGCCACTGGAACTGGTGGGCGCCGAATACACGTCGTTCTTGGCTGATCTCGGCTCACTCCGGCTTTCTGGCAAAGGCAAGGCGGCGCTGCGGCTGCGACTGCGTGCCGCGGCCGGGTTGACCATGGATCACCTGGCCCTAGAGAAATTGCCCATCTTCTTGCGCGGCGGCGACGAAATCGCCATGCGACTGTACGAGTTGTTGATGGCCCACACCGTGGCGCTGGTCGCCCGGCCAGGGGGACCGGGCCAACCGGGGTGCCAGGTCATGGCCGATGCAAGTGTGAGCCCGCTGGGGTTCGACGACGACCAGGCCTTGCTTCCCTACGGACCACGCTGCTTCCAAGGCTATCGACTGTTGCAGGAATATTTCGCGTTTCCCAGTCGCTACATGTTCTTCGACCTTTGCGGGCTGCAACACGCCGTGCGCCGTTGCACCGACACCGAGCTGGAGATCATCGTCGTCTTCGACACCCAGGATCCGCGCCTGGAAAAGGCGGTCGGTCTCTCCCAGTTCGCACTCTTCTGTGCACCCGCGGTGAATCTGTTTCCCCGGCGTGCCGATCGCATCCACCTGGGCGCGAGCGCCAGCGAGTACCACGTAGTGCCTGACCGGACTCGGCCCATGGATTTCGAGGTCCACGCCGTTACCGAGGTAGTCGGCTATGGCACCGGCAGCGACGAGAAGCAGGAGTTTCTGCCCCTTTATGCGACCAATGACCAATCACCCGCGGCCGGCAGGGCCTACTACACCGTGCACCGCCAACCACGCTTGCTCTCGGCCAAGCAGCGCGCGCAAGGAGTTCGTTCGAGCTATGCAGGCAGCGAGGTATTCTTGGCCTTGGTCGATCCCGACGAGGCGCCCTTCCAATCGCGGCTCAAGCAGCTCGCGGTGGCCGTGACCTGCACCAACCGCGATCTGCCGCTGCACCTGCCGCTCGGCCAGGGCTCAAGCGATTTCTCGCTGGAAACCGGCGCTCCGGTGGCGGCGGTTCGCTGCGTGGCGGGCCCGACTCCCCCGCGCGCCTCGTGCGCCCACGGGGATCCGACCTGGAGGTTGATCAGCCACCTGTCGCTCAACTACCTGTCTCTCACCGACGCCGCGGACGGTGGCGGGGCCTCCGCCCTGCGTGAACTGCTTGCTCTCTACGGCGATTCGGGCGATGCGGTGATCCGCCGACAGATCGAGGGCGTCCGCTCGGTCGCGTCGCAGCCGGTGACCAGGCGCTTGCCCTTGCCGGGACCGGCCGCCTTCGCTCGCGGCACCGAGGTCACGCTCACCTGCGACGAAACTGCCTTCGAGGGAATGGGCGTCTTTCTCCTGGGGGCCGTGCTGGAACGATTCTTCAGCAAGTACACCTCCATCAACTCCTTCACCGAGACTGCGCTTCACACGGTACAGCGCGGGGAAATTGCCCGATGGCCAGCCCGGCTGGGACGCCGCCCGTTGCTGTAGAAGATCCCGCAGCGGGCACTTCCCCTGGCACCGGGGAACTGCTGCGCACGCTGGAAGGCGCGCCCCATCGATTCGATTTCTTCGATGTGTTGCGACGTTTCGAGTGCGCCTATCCGCAAAGCGCGCGTCTCGGTCGAGCCGCGCGCCCGTCCGACGAACCGATCCGACTGGGCCAGGAACCGTCCCTAGAATTTGCTCCATCGACAGTGGCGTCTTTCACGCCGGCCGCTGGTGGCACACCGCCGTGTCTTTCGCTGCACTTTCTCGGGTTGCTTGGTCCCAACGGGCCGTTGCCCATCCACCTGACCGACTATGCGCGCGATCGCGTGCGCAACGCGGGTGACTTTGCGCTGGTCCGCTTCCTCGACATCTTTCACCACCGGATGCTCGCGCTCTTCTATCGCGCCTGGGCCGACGCCCAGCCCACGGTCAGCCTCGATAGGCCGGCCCAAGACCGCTTCTCCACCTACGTCGGGTCTTTGCTGGGCCTGGGAATGCCGTCGCTTCGCCATCGCGACGAGTTCCCGGACCGGGCCAAGCTGCACTGCGCCGGCCGCTTCGCCGCGCAGCCGCGCAACTGTGAGGGATTGACCGCGATACTGGACGCCTTCTTTGTCTTGCCGGTCACCGTGGAAGAGTTCGTGGGCGAATGGTTGACTCTGCCCGAGAAAACGCGCTGGCGGCTGGGGCGCAGCCTCCCATCCGGAATTCTGGGCCAGAGCACGGTGGCTGGCGCGCGGACCTGGCAGCGTCAAGGCAAGTTCCGCATCGTGTTCGGGCCGCTGCACGAGGACGACTTCCACAGCCTGTTGCCCGGCCAGGCAAGGTTGCGGCGCCTGGTCGCGCTGGTGCGCAACTACGTCGGCGATTCACTGAACTGGGATGTACGGCTTCATCTTGCGGATCGGGTGACAAGACCATTCCGTCTGGGCTGTGCCGCGCGGCTGGGCTGGACCTCGTGGCTGGGGCGATGCCCGCAGGGCGAGCGCCGGCAAGATGTGATCCTGAACCCACTGAGGCAAGACGCGGCTGCAGTGTCCGGCCTGAAAAACAGCAGGAGTATTGAGAATGTCTGAAATCGCGCGCGTTTCTCTTTTCGGCAGGCTGAACAGCCTGGGCTACAAGGCCATCGAAAGCGCCACTGTCTTCTGCAAGCTGCGTGGCAACCCCTATGTCGAACTGGTCCACTGGCTCAATCAGATCCTGCAATTGCCGGACTCGGATCTGCACCACATCCTGCATGAGTTTCGCATCGATTCTTCGCGCCTGGCGCGCGACCTGACAGCGACCCTGGACCAGCTTCCGCGCGGGGCCACCTCGATCTCTGATCTGTCCTCCCATATCGAGGAGGCGGTCGAGCGCGGGTGGGTGTACGCGACCCTGCTTTTCGGCGAGTCGCAGGTGCGAACCGGGCACCTGGCAGTGGGAATCCTAAAGACTCCGAGTCTCAGAAATTCCCTTTCTGCCATTTCGCGCGAGTTCGACAAGGTGAAGGTCGAGCAGCTGACCGACCGATGGAGCGCCATCGTGAAGGGCTCGCCCGAGGAAGCCATGAGTGCAAGCGACGAGTTCCGAGTCTGCGCTTCGCCCGGGGAATCCATCGCGGCCATGGCCCCGGCTGCCCTGGGCAAACAAGAAGCGCTGCACAGATTCTCGGTTGACCTGACCGAGCGCGCGCGAAATGGAGAGATAGATTCCATCGTGGGGCGTGACGAGGAAATCCGGCAGATCGTCGACATCCTCATGCGCCGGCGGCAGAACAACCCCATCCTCACCGGCGAAGCCGGGGTTGGCAAGACCGCGGTGGTCGAGGGGTTCGCCCAGCGCATTGCCAGCGGCGACGTGCCCTTGCCTCTGCGGGACGTGTCGCTGCGGGCGCTGGACATCGGACTGCTGCAAGCCGGCGCCAGCATGAAGGGCGAGTTCGAGAATCGCCTGCGCCAGCTCATCGACGAGGTTCAGGCATCAGCGCAACCGATCATCCTGTTCATCGACGAGGCCCATACCTTGATCGGTGCCGGCGGCGCCGCGGGCACAGGCGACGCGGCCAACCTGCTTAAGCCGGCCCTGGCGCGCGGCCAACTGCGCACCATCGCGGCCACCACCTGGGCCGAGTACAAGAAGCACATCGAGAAGGATCCGGCGCTCACCCGGCGGTTCCAGGTGGTGCAGGTGGGCGAGCCCGACGAGGCCAAAGCACTGCTCATGATGCGAGGGACGGCATCCGCGCTGGAGAAGCACCATCGAGTTCTCGTACTCGACGAGGCGCTCGAAACGGCGGTCAAGCTGTCCCGCCGGTACATTCCGGCCCGCCAGTTGCCCGACAAGGCGGTCAGCCTGCTCGACACCTGCTGTGCGCGAGTCGCCATCAGTCAGCACGCAGTGCCGGCCGAGGTCGAGGACAGCCGCCGCCGTATCCAGGGCCTGGAGACCGAGTTGGAGATCATTCTTCGAGAAGCGGCCTTGGGCATGACTGGCGACGCTGGTCACGAAAGGATCGTTCAAGACAAACTGGAAGCGGAAAGGCAACGGCTGGCCGGCCTGGAGCAGCGCTGGGCCGCGGAGAAGAAGCTGGTCGATCGCATTCTCGATCTGCGGAGCAAGCTGCGGGGAAGCCCTGAGTCGCCCGAGCGAAGCGCCTGGCTGGACGAACTACACATGGCCCAGGCTGCGCTCGGCAAGCTGCAGGGCGAGCAACCCTTGATTCTGCCCACCGTGGATCAGCAGGTGGTGGCTTCCGTGGTGGGCGATTGGACCGGCATCCCGGTGGGCCGCATGGTGAAGAACGAGATCGAGACCGTGCTGAGGCTGGCCGAGACCCTCGGCCAACGCGTGCTCGGCCAGGGCCACGCCCTGGACATGATTGCCCGCCGGATCCAGACCTCGCGCGCCGGGATCGAAAACCCCAGCAAGCCCGTCGGTGTGTTCATGCTGGCCGGACCTTCCGGCGTCGGAAAAACCGAGACCGCGCTGGCCCTGGCTGAGACGTTGTATGGAGGCGAGCAGAACGCCATCACGATCAACATGAGCGAATTCCAGGAGGCGCACAGCGTGTCCACGCTCAAGGGCGCGCCCCCTGGCTACGTCGGCTACGGCGAGGGCGGCGTGCTGACCGAGGCGGTCCGGCGCCGCCCCTACAGCGTGGTGCTGCTCGACGAGGTGGAAAAAGCCCATCCCGACGTACACGAGATCTTCTTCCAGGTCTTTGACAAGGGCTGGATGGAAGACGGCGAAGGCCGGGCCATCGATTTCAAGAACACCCTGATCTTCCTCACCACCAATGTGGGCAGCGAGCTGATCCTCGGCCTTTGCAAAGATCCCGACGCGCGGCCCGATCCCGAGCAGATCGCTCGGGCGTTGCGCAAGCCGCTGCTGCGAGCCTTCCCCGCGGCCCTTCTCGGCCGCATGGTCACCATCCCCTACTATCCGCTCAGCGACCAAATGATCGGCAACATCGCACGCTTGCAGCTCGACCGCGTGGCCAGGCGCGTACAGGAGAGCCACCGCATCCCGTTCAGCTACGACAACGCGGTCGTGAAGCTGATCGCCGACCGTTGCACCGAGTTGGAGAGCGGCGGTCGCATGATCGACTCGATCCTGACCAACACCCTGCTGCCCCGGATCAGCCAGGAGCTGCTCACCCGCATGATGGAGGCCAGGCCCGTCACCAGAATCGCGACGACTGTGACCGGCGGCGAATTACAGTTCGCGTTTGATTGATTGCCAGCAAGAAGAACCGCGTGCTGCGGCTGGCCGAACTGGCGGCACCTCGACCAGTGCGTATTGGAGTAAACTGTCAGTCATGGGCGAACAAGCGTCGTCAGAGAAGTCCCTTCCGCTCAAGTTGCGCACTCACGCTCCGATCCTTCTGGCAGCAACTCTGTTCGGCTGTGGTTCATCGGGTAGCAACTCGGTCGGCGCGCAGGATGCGAGCGCAGGTGGCACCGCTGGATCCAGCAGCGCGGCCGTGGCCGGCGCTGGTGGCGGCGGCGCAGCGGGAGCCAGCAGCGCGACCGTGGCCGGTTCCAGTGGCGGTGGTTCGACTGGCACGTGCCTGGGCGCGCAGGTGCTGGCCGATCTGGGCAAGGCGCATGTGCTGGCCGGCGCTTCGATGGAGGACGCGACAGCGGCCACGGTGAAGGCCGACCTGCGCTACCAGTATCTTTCTGGTGGGATCTTCGACGGCACCTCGCCCTGCACCTCGTGCGCATCGGGCTGCACGACCAATGGAACTTCCTGCGCGAACACCGTGGGCTGCGCCTGGTGGGGTTGCTGGCAGTACGACCAGGATCCGCCCGGCGCCTATGTTCGCAACTTCGTGTCCACGGCCAAGGGCAACAGCCAGATCCCCATGTTCACCTACTACCAGATTCTGCAAGCCAGCGGCGCGACCGAGGGCGCCGGCGAGGTTGCCGCGGCCAACAACGCCGCTTTCATGGCGCGGTATTTTGCCGACTTCCGTTTCGTCTTGCAGAACATCGGCAGCGACACCGCCCTGGTACACATCGAGCCCGATTTCTGGGGCTATGCCGAGCAGGTGAACAGCAATCCGCACTCGATCCCGGCCGCGGTCGCCTCGGCCAACTCCACTGACTGCGCCGGCACCGAGAACAGCATCGCGGGCCTGGGCAATTGCGTAATCGCGATGGCGCGCAAGTACGCCCCCAAGGTGCGCATCGGCCTGCACGGCTCGGGCTGGGGCACCGACATCGACGTGCTGGCCAATACCAGCGCCTCGCTCAACGTACCCGCCGAGGCCAAGAAACTGGCGGATTTCCTGGTCGCCTGCGGAGCCGCCACCGGCGACTTCATCGTGGTCGACGCCAGCGATCGCGACGCCGGCTACTATCAGAGCATCGGCCGCAACACCTGGTGGGACGCAACCAACGCCACCCTGCCCGACTTCACCCAGGCCTTCACCTGGGCCAAGGCCCTGGCCGAAGAGGCCGGCACCGGCGTGCTATGGTGGCAGCTTCCGGTGGGCAACATGAACCTGCCCAACCAGACCAACGCCTGGAAGGACAACCGCGTGGACTACTTTTTCGGCCACACCGATGAGCTGGCGGCCAGTCACTCCGTCGGGATGGCGTTCGGCGCCGGCGATGCCAACCAGACCACGCCCGAGACCGACGGGGGCAACCTGGTGTCCAAGCTGAACGCCTACGCCGCCTCCGGCGGACAGGCCTACTGTCCCTAGCGCCGCCGGTCAAAAATTGTCGAGGGGAGAGGCGATCGAGGCGCCCCGGCCGCTGCGCGGCCGCTGCCTGATCTGCAGCAACATCCTCGCGAAGAACAAAGACAGAATTTGCCGCCATTCGGACGACAGATGGGTCGTTCTCGTGACAATCCCGCGACGGGAACGTCAACCTTGCCGAAGCCTTTTTATTGGTCTTCTTTTGGTTTGACTGGCCACAGAAAGAAAGACTAGAAGGCCAGCCATGCACACTTCCATCCGCACGCACGTTGGTTCGAAAAACTCTGGCTGTCTCTTCGGTCTGGCCTTGCTCGGCATGCTCGGCGCCTGCACGGGGCGGAGCCCGGGCAAGAGCGTGGAAACTTCGCAGGAAGCGCTCACCGGCTCGTTCGCGATCTCGGGCGCGGTGACATCGTCGAAGGGTCCTGTCGTGGGTGCGACGGTGAAATTGGCAGGGTCGGAATCCCGGACTGCTTTCTCCGATGCGACCGGGCACTACTCGATTCCCGGGCTCGGCGTCGGCAGCTATCAGCTCTCGGCGTCCGCCAGTTCCACCTGCACGAGCTCGACGGTGCCACTCAACAACATGAACGCCAGCGTGACGGTCGACCTCGGATTGACCGGGACCGGCTGCGCATCGTTCGTCGGGGTGCTCGGGCCGACCGGTCCGGCGGGTCCGGCTGGTGCGCAGGGAAAGACTGGCGCGACTGGCGCGCAGGGGCCTGCGGGTGCGATCGGGCCCGCGGGTGCGGTCGGACCTGCAGGTGCGATGGGACCTGCGGGCCCGCAAGGCGTTCCGGGCGTCCCGGGTCCACAAGGAGCCCCTGGGACTCCGGGGGCAGCCGGGCCTCAGGGCGCAGCAGGTCCGGCAGGTCCGGCAGGTCCAGCGGGCGCAGCCGGCCCGCAGGGCGCGACAGGTCCGCAGGGTCCGACCGGCCCCTCGGGAACTGCGACACCACCACTCGTGGTCATTGGCTCAATGAGCTTCGGTACCTTGGTGACCAGCGCGCCAATCCGCACGTTCAGCCAGCGGGTGGACGTTCCGTGGGGTCTTTCCGGGCCAACAGGACAGGCGCAGCTTTCCGCGATCCAGATCAGCCGCGACACCGACGTCTCGAGTCCGAACCTCGCCCTCATCGCAGCGAACCAACAGGCGACTTCCACGGCGCAAATCGTACTTGCCGGGGGCGCCCTTACCATCGGGTTGACCAACGTCATTCTCACTCAGTTCAGCACCGATTCGACCCAGGATGGCGCGCCCATCGAGCAGCTCACGCTGATCTTTACCAAGGAAACCTGGAGCTACGGCTCGTCGACGGTCACCTACGACCCCTCCTCGGAAAACGGCGGCAGCGGCGGCGGCCCCGTGGGCCCCAAGTTCGTGTTTTTCGGTCAAGGCGTCGACCCAAGCAGCTTCTCAAGTGAAACCCCCTTCTCCAAGCTCGTCATGTCGCTGACCAGCCCGACCGGCACCGGCCCGGGTTCTGGCTTGGCCGGCAACACGGTATTTTCCCCACTGACGCTGGTAACCGGCGTTTCTGTGCAGACGCTTAGCGAGTTGGGCGCCGCCTTACGCCAGACCACCACTCAAGCTGTGACTGCTCATTTCACGGCGCTCGACAACAACAACGCGATCGTCGATCGCATGCGGTACGACATGCAGAACGTTCAGGTGAGCACGGTGGCGATCGACACCGCCCCGAACGGAACGCTCCAGGACACCGTGGGATTCCAGCCTGCCAAGATCACGTGGACCGCGCAGTCACTCACCGGCGGTCCGAATGTGACGACTACGTGGAACATCGCCGGCGGGGGCCCAAGTCACTAGACTTGATGGCACCGCGATCATCACGCTCACATCGGCTGGGGTGGTCCCCACCAATGACGGCGCCGAGTGTGGCACGCCCGCCGCGCGCTAGGGCCTCCGGTCAGAAGTTGTGGAGGGGAGGGGCGGCCGAGCCGAAGTGCAAGCTGGCGGCATCCTGGGTCGAGTAGCCGATAGCCGCTCTGCCCCCTGGCTTCCTGCCTGCGTTTTGCCCCGAGATCCGCTACTATCTGCCCGCGCGCCCCACCGGGGCTGCGATGAACCACCAGCGAGAGGCAGACACCATGGCGACCAAGACCCTTGCAGATATCAACGTCAGCGGCAAGACCGTGCTCATGCGCGTGGATTTCAACGTGCCCCTGAAGGGCGGCCAGATCACCGACGACCGGCGCATCCGCGCCGCGCTTCCCAGCATCAAGCAGGTGCTGGACCAGGGCGGCAAGTTGGTACTGATGAGCCACCTGGGCCGGCCCGACGGCGCCTTCGATCCAGAGGGCAGCCTCAAGCCCTGCGCCGTGCGCCTGGGCGACCTGCTGGGCAAGCCGGTGAAGCTCGGGCCCAACGAGGTCATCGGTCCGGCCGCCGAGGCTCTGGTGGCTTCGCTCAAGCCGGGCGATGTGGCCCTGCTGGAGAATGTGCGCTTCAACGCGGGCGAAACCATGCCCGACAAGGCTAAGAAGAATCCCGACAAGAAGCTGACGGCAGAGCAGCAGAAGACCCACGACGATTTCGTCGCCGGACTGGCCAAGCTGGGCGACGTGTACGTCAACGACGCCTTTGGCACCTGTCACCGCAAGCACGCCAGCATGTACGGCACGGCCAAGGCCATCCAGAAGAAGGGCGGCACCGCGGTGGCCGGGTATCTGGTGGAAAAGGAGATTCGCTACCTGCACGAGGCAGTGTCCAGCCCCAAGCGGCCCTTCGTGGCCATCCTGGGAGGGGCCAAGGTCAGCGACAAGATCAAGCTCATCTCCAACCTGCTCGGCAAGGTGGACCACATCCTCATCGGCGGGGCCATGGCATACACACTGCTGAAGGCACGCGGCGTGGCCGTGGGCAAGAGCCGGGTCGAGGAAGATCAGGTCGAGGAGATGAAAAAGCTTCTCGGACAGGCGGGCGGCAAGATCGTGCTGCCCTGCGATCACAGCGCGGCGGCAAACTTCGACTTCAAGGCCATGACCGGCGACAAGCCCACGGTAGTACCCGGCGCCGCGATTCCCGACGGGCTGATGGGAATGGACATCGGACCCAAGACCGTGGCTGCCTTCGGCGACATCATCGGCAAGGCCGGCACCATCGTGTGGAACGGCCCCATGGGCGTGTTCGAGGCCCCGGACTACGCGGCCGGCACCCTGGCTGTGGCCAAGGCGATCGCGGCGGCCACTGGCCGTGGCGCCATCACGGTCATCGGCGGCGGCGACTCGGCCGCAGCCGTCGAGAAGATGGGCCTGGCTGACAAGATGACCCACGTCTCCACCGGCGGCGGCGCCAGCCTGGAGTACCTGGAAGGCAAGACCATGCCGCCGATTGAAGTGCTCGACCAGAAGTAGCAGGCCGAGGAGGGCGGATCAAACGCCTATTGGTTAGGCCGCGTCATCGTCTCGCCCGATGCGCCTGCACCAGCGCTTTCCATCGAGCTGAAAACCTAATGCCTTAAACATGCGAGAGTGACCTCGATGCGTCGAGGTGATGCCGGCGTGTCGAACGGATATCCCTCGACGACCTCGGCGCCTTGTTCTCGCGCATACGCGACAGCGCCTTCTAGCAAGGCGCTCGCGATGTGCTGGTGGCGATAAGGCTGAGCGACGAAGAAGCAGAGCACGGTCCAGGTCGGCGTCTCGGAAGACGTCACGCGAGGCATGGTTCTGGACCGCTCGAGTCGAACGTAGGTTTCGCGAGGGGCGACTGAGCACCACCCAACGGGTTCGGTGCCCTTGCACGCGAGCAGGCCGATAGGTGTCCCCGCATCGACGAGCTTCAGCATGGAAGCCCTCTTTTGCGTGTCGCTCGATTTCCGCCCACCGCACAGGCGATGCAGGGTGCACCAACAGTAGTGCGGGCTACCCTTCGCCTCGAAAAAGCGGGCAAATGCCTCCCAATTCTAGCGCGTAACGGGTTGAATCCTAATCTCGCGGATCACCCATTAGATGTACCGCACGGAAAGCCGGCAAGTCACTAGCGGCCCGGGGACATCGGGGCCACGCTGACGAGTTTGTCTCGCGAGGAGTCCTAACTGTGTCGCCTTGCCGTTCAGCTGCAAGCCCGCCGCCGAGTCGGCATCTCGATTCCACGCCGGTCACTATAAGGGAAGACGGTCGATATAGAAGAAATGCGACGAGTGAACACCAGCGTCGCAGAGCTTGCCCGCTCGGAGTAGTTGGCGAAGCCGGCCAGACGAAATAGCACCGATTAGATCTGCGTCTTCAGCTTGCGCCGATCCGTGCGCCGCTCGATGGCCAGGTCGATGAGGCGTGCAATCAGCTGTTTCTGCGACACACCCGAGGCTTCCCACATTTTCGGGTACATGCTGATGGCGGTGAACCCTGGGATAGTGTTGACCTCGTTCACGTAGAGCGTGCCGCTCTGCCGGTCGAGGAAAAAATCCACCCGCGCCATTCCCGCTAGCTCCAGACAACGGAAAGTGTCCACCGCCAGCTTGCGCACGCGCTCGGTCAGTTCAGGCGGGATATCGGCCGGGATCCTGGCGTCGGCGCCGTCCGCGTCCACGTACTTGGCGTCGTAGGAATAGAAGCCGTCCTTGTGATGAACGACGATCTCAGCCGGCATGGAGGCCTGCGGCTCGTCGTTGCCCAGCACCGCGCACTCGATCTCGCGCGCATTGACCGCTGCCTCCACCAGCACCTTGCTGTCGAACGCCAGCGCGGCCCGCAGCGCCGGTTCCAGCTCGGCGACGGTCTTGACCTTGCTGACACCGACCGACGATCCCGCGTTGGCCGGTTTCACGAACACCGGGAAGCCCAGCTCCGACGCGTGCGCCAGCGTGGCCGCGCGGTCGCGCGAAAATTCGCGCGCGGTGACCAAACGCCATGGCACCACTGGAATTCCAGCCTGCGCCAGCAAGCGCTTGGCCACGTCCTTGTCCATGCCGATGGCCGAGCCGAGCGTCCCCGGCCCGACGTAGGCGATGTCCGCCAGCTCCAGCAGGCCTTGCACGGTGCCGTCCTCGCCGTAGGTTCCGTGCAGCACCGGAAACACGACGTCGTCGTGGCGAAGCAAAGCGCGTGGCGCGATCGCGGTCTCGCTAGTGTCGGGGTAGACCGGCACTTCCAGCGCGCGCCCCACTGCTTTCAGGCTGAGCGTGCGCGGATCGCCTGTGGCGCCCAGCAGGGTCTGCTCGGCCTCGGGTCGCCAGCGGCCCTGCTTGTCGATGCCGATCAACACCGGTTCAAAGCGGTCACGGTCGAGCGCGACGAAGACATTGCGGGCCGACAGCAGCGACACCTCGTGCTCTGCCGAGCGGCCACCGAAGAGAATGATGACGCGGGTCTTGTTCACGGTCTCAACCTACTACCCCACCACGCCGGCTTCCAGTTTGTGACCAGTTCCCGGCGAGACGCCCTCACCTCGGTGTGGTTGGCTTTTCCTCATCGAGGATGCGCCAGAGATCGGCGCGCAGATGGCGCTGTTCGAGTCTTGAGCGATTCACAGTCCCGCACACGTTTCGTTCCTTGCTCCCGGCGGGTTCCTGGTCGGCACCGTCTCCGCCGCCGCCCCGGAAATAGGTGTCCAGTATGTGTATGACCCGCACACAGGTATCCAGCGAGAGCGTGCGACTGGGACGCAGGCCCGCGAATCGATCCGAACCATCCCTGTTCCACCACTCACCCAGGTTGGGTTTGTACCCGAAGCGCGCAGCAAACTCGTCGGTCTGCTCAAACGCTCGCGTTCCCAGCAAAGGCAAATAAAGTTGCGGGCAGATCTCCACGTTGCCGTAGGAAAGCACCCGGCACTCGTCCAAGAGGTAAGCAAGGGTTTGCTTGAGCGTGCGGCGGGTTTCTCCAGGAAAACCGAAAATCATCATGAGACATATCTGATCGACCCGTGGAGCCAGCGACTCGATCAAAGCCTTCAGTCGCGTCAGGTACTGTTCGGGGTGCTTGGTCTTGTTCATGCAAAGAAGCACGTCGGGCGAGCAGGATTCGAGGCCAATCTGCACAGTCATGCTCAACCGGTCGAGCACGTCGAGATTCTCCATCTCCCAGGTCATGACCGAGGTTTCCGTGTCGATATGGATGTCTTCGATCCAATCCTTTTCGTTCAAGCCTGCGTAGAAAGTCTGTCGCCAACTCTTGTGGGCAGCGAAAGTTGCGTCCAGCAAAGAGAAGCGATTTATGCCGCACGATCGATGCAAGAACTCCAAAATGTCGATGGCGTGCCGAGGGTCCATGCCCTGCCATCGCTCGTGAGTCTTGCTGTTGATGCAAAAAGAACAAGTGTAGGGACAGCCAAAACTGAAGCACAGCGGGAATGGGCGCATCGGTCCGGTTGATAGGGCGGCCCGTTCGATGGCCAGGCGTGAAAGGACCTTGCGATGGTAGCGGAAGGCCGAGATTTCCCCATCAGTCATGGCTGCCGGGCGAACGACAGTGGGGCGGTCTGGCCTCGTGCCCCTGCGCACGATTTCCTCGACCACTGGTAGAAAGGAATGGTCAGCGCGGCCCTCGAACACGTAGTCGAAGACGAAATCTCTGCGCTCCGTGATGCGCGCGGTGGCCTCGTCCAATGCCTGGAACAGCTCGCCCGCAACCGGGCGCCATTTTTGATCGTCCTGCAAGACGCTCATTTGGCCACCAAGCATGGCGTTCATCGACCCCGGGTCGACGGTCGGATGGTAGCCACCGGTGAGGATGGGCAGGTTGGGGAAACGATCCCGGGCCAGCGTTCCCAAGATCATGCACGAGGCGTAGAGTGCTGACGAAAAGCAGGAGAGAGCGAGGACAGGTTGTTCACCTCGTTCGCGAATAGCTGCGATTCGTTCGAGCAGCTCGTGGGCGAAGCCATCGAGGAACAATATCACCGGTAGCCGCTCGCGGCTGGGACCCACAAACGCGCGCGTCAGCGACAGCTGGGTGTAGGTTGATGAACAGGCGAGGAGAAAATCCGTCGCATATCCATTTTGCTCGGCCAGCGAAGCCAGAAACAGCAAAGCGCAGGGAATGTCCAACTGCCCATAGTCGTTGAGATTGGGAGGCAAGACGAAGAGAACACGCGTCTTCCCGGAATCCGGCGGCACGTTGGGCAAACCGGGTGTTTCCCTGGCCGGCACCGTTTCTCGCGCGGGCAGCGCCACGAGGATGTTGGCCATCTCCAGTTCGTCCACCACGGCCTCGACGCTTTCGCATGGCAGATCCGGAAACTGGGCCACCACGTCGCCGCGACGGCTAGGCGTGGAGAAATGATGCAACACCAGAAGCACCTCTACGTCCGTGGTCTCCACCGTTCTTGGCTCGCTCGGAACAAAGATCTCAATTGTGCTCCCCGCCCATCGCACACGCGTTTGGGGCGCCAGCAGAAGACGATCTTCAGGGTTGTACTTTGCTACCTCCAGAAGCTCGATCTCAAACGTCAACTCGGCCCCGGGGGGGATGACGTTTGCCCTCCCCTCCTCGCCATAGGCCAAATGCGAAGGCACGACGAGGCGGCGCACGCCACCCACGCGCATGCCGGCAATGCCCTCGATCCATCCGTCAATCACCCCGCCCTTTCTCAGGCAGAACACGAACGGCTCGGCCCGTTCCCGCGAGCCGTCGAACTCTTCTTCGCCTCCCCGCAGCCATCCAGTGTAGTGGACCACGCACCGATCCCCGGCTTCCGCGGGAGACCCTTCACCAACCCGAATGTCCACAAATGAAAGGCCCGAAGCCAGCGTGGTTGGAACTGAATGAGTCACGAAAGCCCGCCGGTTTCCTGCGTCGAAGGGGAAGTCCCCCGCATTCCGAGATGATCGAAGAGAAACACCAGTTCATCCAAGTGTTGGTCAACTAAGCCGCTGCTGGGCTTGCCAGCGCCATGACCACCCTCGCTTTCGGTGCGCAGAACAATGGTGCCTGGGCCGGCCGTGGCGGCCTGCAATCGGGCCGCCATCTTGCGCGCGTGCATGGGATCCACCCGGCCGTCGGTCTCGGAAGTGAAAATCAACGTGGCCGGATAGGCGGTCCCATCGCTCACGCGATGGTAGGGCGAGTAGGCGTGCAGCCAGGGGAAATGCTCAGGGTTTTCGCAGCAGCCGTATTCCGGGGACCAAAGGCGAGCGCCACGAAACAGATGATAGCGAATCATGTCGGTCACCGGCACGCCGCAGATGGCGGCGTGAAACAGGTCGGGCCGCTGGGTGATGGCCGCGGCCACCAGCAAGCCGCCGTTCGACCGGCCCGAAATGGCCAGGCGGTTCCGCGAGGTAATGTTCTCACGAATGAGATATTCGCCGGCGGCGATAAAATCGTCGAACACATTCTGCTTTTTCTCCAAGACACCAGCACGATGCCATCTCTCGCCGTACTCGCCGCCCCCGCGCAGGTTGGCTACGGCGAATACGCCCCCCCGTTCGATGAAAGGTATGGCGAGGGGAGCGAACCACGGTGACAGACTGATGTTGAACCCGCCGTATCCGTAGAGCAGCGCGGGATTTTTCCCGTCCGGGATCAAACCTTTGCGATGTACCAGAAACATGGGAACCGAAGTGCCATCCTTTGACCGATAGCGAACCTGCCTGACGGTGAACGCGCGAGGATCGATGCGTGCCGCGATTTGTTTCCAAACCGCGGTTTGTCCAGAGATCGTGTCGTGGCGAAAGACCACGCCGGGAACCAAGAACGATGTGAAGGTGAAAAAGACGTCCGTCTGATCAGGATGGCCGGACAAGCCGGATACCGTGCCCAAGCCGGGTAGCGGCAGATCGCTCTCGGGTCTTCCGTCCGTGGAAAACCCGCGCAAGGCCGAAACCGCGTCCTTTTGGTACAAAGCAATGATCTTGTCACGAGCGATCGCCACGGATTCAAGCGTATCCTCGCTTTCGGGAAGGACCACCCGCCATCCTTGGTAGTGAGGCGCGCGCGGATCGAAGGCCATCAAACGACCGCGGGGCGCGTCTTCATTGCAGACCACATAGACGCAATCCTTCCCCACCCCGACCACGGTAGAAACCGCAGCGTGCCCCTCGGCCGCAGGAACGGCGCGCGTGGGAGGAGAAGCTTGCGTGTCCAACACGAACACGTCCGTTCGCATCGGACCGTCCAACACCTCGATGACCAGGAAGCGATCGTCGAGCGAGAGCGTGACCATGGGCCATTTGGACCAGCCCACGCCTTCGCCAAAGACTCGCGGATCGTTCTTCGCATCGGTTCCCAACTGGTGAAAGAAAACGTGGCGGTGGTAGTGCTCCTCGCCGACCGGCACGCTTCCGGGCAAAGGGTAGCGCGTGTAATAGAATCCCTTGCCAGTGGAAAGCCAGACCAGTGAGCAAGCCGTCGTGCGAGGAACAACCTCGGGAAGCACTCGGCCGGTGGCAACCTCCAGGATGCGAAGAGTGGACTCCTCGTCGCCTCCCCGCGAGAGACCGTAGGCGACGAAGACGCCATCTTGCGATGGAAACCACCAATCAAGCGCAATGTGTCCGTCGGCTGCGAGTTCGTTCGGATCGATCAGTGGTCGGTTGGGGCAATCCCATCCCTCGCGCACGTACAGCACGGGGTGGTTCTGCCGCCCGGTTTGCTCAGTGAAGAAGAGACGGATGCCTTGGCCGTCTGGCCCTCGGGTGGAGATGGGGACGCCCAGGTTTCCACTCTCGAAAATCTGCCATAACCTCCGTTCCAGCCACGCGCGCTCGGGCGAGCCATCCAGGGTTTCGCGCAGAAAACCTGTCTGCCGAGCCGTCCACGCCTTCACCTCGGGCGCAGAAGCGTCCTCCAGCCAGCGGTACGGGTCTTTCACCTCGACCCCGTGCAAACAGTCCGTCACCATTTCGATGCGGGTTGGAGGGAACTGCGGCTTCATAGTCGAAATAGTAGCTTACATGAGATCAGGGCAACCTGAGCCCAAACTCGCCCTCTCGATTGCCGCCGCGAAGCTGCTTACGCCCGGCCGCGCATCAGCCGTTTGACCGTGCCCGAAAGCGCGAACAGCGCCGCGCCGGCAATCAACGTGACTACCACGAACATGAGGAAGAAATCCGCCTGGCCGCCCAGGATGTGGAACACCTCGCCCCGTTCGACCTTTTCCACCAAGCCAGCCAGCACGCCCGCGCAGCGATCGGACACGAAGAAGGCCAGAAACCAGATGCCCATCATCAGCGAGGCGAAGCGCGCCGGCGCCAGCTTGGTCACCATGGACAAGCCCACGGGCGACAGGCACAACTCGCCGCAGGTCTGCAACACGTAGGTCGCGATCAACCAGAGCGGGCTCACGCGGGCACCAGCGTCGGACAGGCGCGCGGCCACCACCATGATGGCGAAGCTGGCGCTGACCAGGAACAGGCCCGTTGCGAATTTTACCGGTGTGCTCGGCTCGCGACCGCGCGCCGCCAGCCGGCTCCACATCCAGGCAAACAGCGGCGCCATCACGATGATGGCAACCGGATTCACCGACTGGAAATAGGGCGCGAGGAAGTCGATGCCGAGAAACTGTCGCCCGGTGCGTTCCTCGGCGAAGAAGTTCATGGACGAACCCGCCTGCTCGAAGGCGACCCAGAAGAAGATGTTGAAGAAGGCCAGGATGGCGATGGCGGCAATGCCGCGCCGATCGTCGGAAGAGAGCGGCTGGTGGACGTCACCTGCCCGCTCGGCGACCCGGCCTGCGGGCACGTCGCCGATGCCGGGCAGATAGCGTTTCTTGAAGGCCAGGTAGGTGACAAGGCCGGCCACCATGCCCACGCCCGCCGCGCCGAAGCCCCAGTGCCAGCCGAAGCGCTCGCTCTTGGCCAGGTAGCCGCAGATCACGGGCCCCAGCGCCGCTCCCGTGTTGATGCCCATGTAGAAGATGGTGAACGCGGCGTCGCGGCGGCGGTCGTCGGGCTGGTAGAGCTGCCCCACCATGGTCGAGATGTTGGACTTGAAAAATCCCGTTCCCAGAATGATCAGCGCGAGCCCGACGAAGAATGTTGGCCGGCTGGGCACCGCCAGGCAGAAGTGGCCCGCGGCGATCACGATGCCGCCGATGATGAGAGCGCGGTGGGTGCCCAAAAATCGATCAGCCAGATAGCCACCGAAAAGCGGGGTCAGGTACACCAGGCCGGTGTACCAGCCGTAGAGGTTGGCCGCCTCCTGCTTGGACCAGCCGAAGCCGCCGGCGGTGCTGACCAGGAACAACACCAGAAACGCCCGCATCCCGTAGTAGGAGAACCGCTCCCACATCTCCACGCCGAACAGCAGGAAAAGTCCCGGCGGCTGTCTGGATGGGTTTCGCTCCGGCAAGCTACACACCCAGAACCAGAATCACGCGCACATCCTTGGTACCCAGGCCATTGCCCACGTCCAGGCCCACCAGAGGCATGGCCACGGTCCGCAAATAGAAGCGCAGGCCCGCGCCGGCCGAGCTGTGCAGATCCTCGTTGAACTGAAACCCCTGATGAAGCAGGCTGGGCGGCAAGAACTGGCGACCGTCGGATCGGATCTCGTAGGCGTTACCGTCGAGAGTTTCCGGCGGCAGCTTGCGATACCAGATGGCCGCGGCGTCGTTGAAGACCAAGCCACGAACGTCAAGGTCCCACAGCGAGAAGAGCGGGAAGTGGTACTCGACCTGGGTGCGCAGGTGCGTGTCGCCTTGAAACTGCCGGTACAGATACCCGCGCAGGTTGGTCCCGCCGGCCGAATTCTCCGCCCACAGTGGCAGATTGTCGCCCGCCGTCCCGCCCGCGCGCACGATCAGGTTGTGACGGCGAAAGAAGCGAATCCCGTGCTCGTACGACGAGCTGGCCTTCCAGTAGTTCAGCTTGTCGTCGCCTCCCCACCGGGTACCCCCGATCTCCAAAGAAAATCCAAGGGCGTTGCCGTACATGACGGCGTGCTGGCGGGCGCGAAAGTCGAAGGTCACATTGGCAGTCCCAGCGCCCCGCCGTCCACTGACCGCGGCTGCCGGCGGTGGACTGCCTGGACTGCCATTGATGGCCAGCGCGTAGCTGTTGCTCAAATTGGGGGCCGACCAGAGCACGTCGTTCTGATCCAGGATCCATCCCACCGAGGTGCGCACCTTGCGGAACCACGCCACGCCCGCGTTGACCTCGCCGCCGTAGGAGCGCAGCTTGGTGTTGCGCAGGGGGGACAGGGGCAGGTCGGGCAGGTCGGCATAGTCGTTGCTGTACTCAGGAATGATCTGTTGCTCGAACTTCCCCTTGATGGTGAAGAAGGCCCATGTCTGCCACACCGCCGGATCGTCGTAGGCCACCAGCGCGCCCGAATCGACATTAGAGATGCGTCCGCCGATCACCCCGCGCTTGCCTCGACCGAAGAGGTTGCCGTGGGCAATGATCGCGCCGCCCGAGATGTTGCCTGGCGAATAGGAAAAGGTGGGCAGCGGAACCCATGGAAATTTTCCCTTGACCACGATGTTGATGCGCACCCCGTCCTGGTACGGCTCCCAGTAGACATTCACGTCCGCAAACAAGCCGGAGGAGTGCAGGCGCTCGCGCATGATGTCCAGGGTGTCCGGCCGCAAGAGCTGGCCGATGGAAACGCCGGCGATGGAGCGGACGGTCTCCTCGTCGGTGCGAACCGCGTTGAGAACCCGGACGTCCGTGATCACCTCGTCCAGCGCCCAAGCCGGCGCGGCGGACAAGCTGACCGCGAGCGCGGCAAGACAAACCAGGAAGCGCATACGCCCGCCATCTTAGCACTGTCCGAGCTGTTCCTTGCTGTCGACGCAGCAGAAACCCGTGGCCTTCTTGTCTCTGTTCCCCGTCGGTACTAGTTGCCGGCGTCGGCGGTCGAGCTCTGCGTGGCCGGGACGCCGTTCTGATCGCAGGAGTAGAACGAGTCGTACAGTCCAACCACCGGCACGTTCTGGCCCCCCACATTGTTCTGCCAGGCGCAGGTCGGCATGCAGCAGTCCTGCATGGTCGTGGTCGTGTAGCCGGACTTGAAAGATGAATCCGCGGCGGCCTGCGCTGGCGTGGTGACAGCCGGGTTGACCGCAGGCAAGCCTTGCGACGCCAACTCGCAGCCGGTGACCTGCATGAGGTGGGTCGGACATTCGACACGCTTGGCGTAGATCTGCCAGTTCATGTGGTAGTACGAATTCGCGGCGTTCGACTGGGTGCAAGAATGGATAGATTCGCTGGTCACAGTGGGCGAGGCCGAGTTGAACTTCCCGCATTGGGTGGCCACGGCGCTCTGGCAGGTCGTGGATGATAGGCTCGCGGTGGTTACCAGGCCATTGGCCTTGCAACCGGCGATCTGCGTCGCCGCGTTTTCGCCGCCCGAGCCGGGTTCGCCGTCCGGCGGAAACTCGGTATAGAAATACTTCCCAGAAGGGCTCGCCGGGGACGCGTTCGGATCGCATGCGTTGAAGGCGCCGAAGCCACCCGCGCCCATGAACACGTCGAAGTTCTTGCCACCGCCCGCCGACGTGTTGAAGGCTTGAACCACCAGAGGCGGTGGGATGGGAATGGCCGAGGCGCCGTTGCCGCCGACCTGGGCCACGTTTTCCGGCAGGCTGAACACCAGTTGGTAGCACTGGCAGCAACTGATGGTCACAGTGCCATCGATACCCCCAGTATCCACGTCGTGGCCCACCACCGCGTAGTTCAAGCCCGGGGTGCCGTCATCGGCCGCCGCCTGAACCATTTCGTCGGAAAAGAGCATGAAGCGCGGGCAAAGAAAATTGATTCGCGCGCCTTGCTTGGTGCCCTCGCAGGCATTCTGCCCTGGCGTACACACGCCGCCTCCAGGACTGGTTGCGACCCCCGACTGGCAACCCGGAATGAAGAACTGGTTGATCAGCTGGTTGGGTGGGTCGAGCGCATAGGCAATGGGGGGTGGGCCGGAATCGAGAGGAGCGTCAACGCCGGCATCGGCACGCGAGGAGCCACTTGTGCCCGACGAGCCGCCCGAGGAGGATGGGCCGCCCGAACCGCCGCGGCCGGCCGTCGAGGAGCCGCCAGTCGATGACCCGCCAGTTTCGCCCGCAGCCCCGCCCGTGGCAGGGGTTCCGCCCGAACCCATGGAGCCGCCGCTGGCGGAGAAGCTGCCACCCTGCGAGGAACCTCCCGTGCTCGACGAACTGCCGGTGTCTGTCGAGCCGCCGGCGCTAGCCGAAAAGCCCCCAGTACTGGTGCGACTGGCGACGATGCCACCGCTGCTTCCACCCGAGTTGCTCGACGGCGTGTCGCCGCCCTGCCCACCAGGATTCGTGGGAGACGACTTTGCGCATGCCGCGAGCATGACGGCAACGGATAGAAACAACGCCCGGTGCCCGTGGACTTGAAGGCAGGCGATGGTCATGGGTTTTCCTTCTGTACTTCTGGACAACGTTGACGCTGAAACTGCCCCACCTGGCACCAAGCCCGGCCTCGCGCACGCCTCAATCATACACGAGATAAAGTGAAACGCGCGGTCGGGCCGGGGCCGGCGGGGCGGTGCGCAGGGGTCATCTGATGTGTGGCGATTGTTGAAATTTCCACCCGCAACCGGCACGGCAGGCTGTTGCCCGGGCCATCGGCTGATCTCGACCACCTGATCCCTGGCGTCATGGGCGGTGCCCAGGACCCTCGCCGAGGGGCTATCCGCGCCTTCGTGTCGCGTCGGAGTTGTGCCCGTCGCACTTGCCGGGTACGTTACTGTCGCCGATGGTTCCCCCAGATTCTTTCCCGGCCCGCTATTGCCGTTTCGTCTCCCGCCACGCCGGCACAATCTTGGCCGTGGCATCCGTGTTGTTCGTCGTCGCCGCGCTGCTGGCCTCTCGCCTGGAGCTGCGCACATCGTTCTCCGAGTTGTTGCCCAGCGACGATCCCGGCGTGGTGGCTCTGACCAAGACACAGGAGCGCATGGGCGACATGTCCTTGCTGCTCATCGGCGTACGCTCGCCCGACCGCGACGCCAACCTCCGCTACGCCGAGCTCGTGACACGCAAGCTGCAGGCCCTGCCCAGGAACGTGGTTGAGTTCGCCGCCTGCAACGTGCGCGATCTGCGCTCGTTCTTCAAAGAGAACAAGTGGCTGTACGCCAGCGAGGACGATCTGATCGAGATCCGCGACCGTTTGCGCCGCGAGATCACCAAGCGCAAGAATCCCTTGCTGGTCGATCTCGACGACGACGAAACCGTCGAGCAGATGAAGGACCGCCTGACCAAGCGCGACTGGTTGAACGACCGCTTCCCCGACGGTGTGTTCAGCAACAAGGACGGCAGCTACGTCTGGGTGGCGGCCCTGCCGCCCGGGGGCGTGTTCGGCGAGCGGGCCGGCGAGGCCATCTTCCAGGCGGCCAACCAGATCATCCGGGACAACGACCCGCGCAGCTTCCACCCCGAAATGCTGGCGCACGTGGGAGGCCCGGTGGCCACCCTCATCGCCACGCGCGCGGCGGTGGAGCGCGACATCCTGTGGGTCACGGTCACCTGTCTGCTCATCGTGGCCGCCTCGCTGTGGGTCTTCTTCCGTCGTTTCCGCGCCGTGCCCCTGGTCGGCGTCTCGGCGGTGATTGGCTCGGTCATGGCTTTCGCCATGGCCGAGTTGCTCTTCGGCTACGTCAACTCGTCGACTGCGTTCCTCGGCTCGATCATCCTGGGCAACGGCATCAACTACGGCATCATCCTCATCTCGCGCTACCAGGAACTGCGCGCCGAGGGTCTGCCCGCGCCGCAGGCACTGGAGCAGGCTCTCGCCGGCGTGATGCGCGGCACCGGGGTGGCGGCGGTGTGCGCGTCGGCCGCCTACGCCACGCTGATGCTGACCAGCTTCCGCGGCTTCTACCAGTTCGGCGTGATGGCGGCCTTCGGTCAACTCTTTTGCTGGCTGCTCACCTTCACCGTGTTGCCCGCCCTGTTCCTGGTCATCGACCGCCGGGCCTCCGCAGAACGCGCGTCCGATCGGCCGCCCATCAATTTCGCCTTCTTGCGACCGCTGCTGGCCCAGAACCCCGGCGGTGTCACTCTGGTCGCCGCCGTGCTCACCGTGGTGTGCGGCTACGGCGTCCTGCACTTCGTGGACGCGCCCTTCGAGTACGATTTCCGCAAGCTCAACGCGAAGCTGGATTCCACCGAGGATGACAAGGCGTTCAACCGCAGCATGGAATCTCTCTTCGGCCGGTGGCCTTCCCCCACCATCGTACTGGCCGATTCACGAGCGGAAACCGAATCTATCCGCCAGGCCATCAAGAAGCAGGATCGCGCCACCGGCGACAAGCAGGTGATCGGTCAGATCGTCACCGTCTATGATCTTCTGCCGGGCACGCCCGAGGTGCAAACCCGCAAGCTCGATCTGCTGGCCAAGATCCGCAAGCTGGCCCACGACCCTGCCCTCGACGTGCTCACCGCCGACGAACGAAAACAGATCGATGCCGTCGATCCACCCACCCGTCTGCACCTGCTCACCCCAGAGGAGCTGCCGGCGCTGGCGCGGCGGCCGTTCACGGAAGCCGACGGGACGGTGGGCCGCGTGGTGCTGGTCTACCCGGTCGAGGAGAACTTGTCGGTGTGGAATGGCAGGGATCTTCTGCGCATTGCCCGCGTCCTGCAGGTGCTCCACCTCGACGACGAACACAAGACCATCGACACCTCGGGCAGCGCAGTGGTCTTCGCCGCCATGATTCGCTCGGTCCTGCACGACGGCCCACGCGCGACGGCCGCCGCCCTGCTCGCGGTGCTACTCCTGGTTCTGCTCATCATGCGGCCCCTGTCGTCCGCGGGCGCAGCCATCGCCACCCTGCTTCTGGGCGTGATCTGGATGCTGGGCGTGGCGGGCCTGTTTGCCGTCAGGATCACCTTCCTGAACTTCATCGCTTTGCCCATCACCTTCGGCATCGGCGCCGAATATGGTCTCAACGTGGCCGTGCGCTACCGGCAGGATCGCGACATGATCCGCGCGGTGATCTCCACCGGCGCGGCTGTGGCGGTTTGCTCGTGGACCACCATCGTGGGCTACGGCTCGCTGCTGGCCGCGCGCAACCGGGCCTTGCAGGGGTTCGGCGCCATGGCCATTCTGGGTGAGCTGGCTTGCATCAGCGCGGCGATCCTGGCTTTGCCTGCCACGCTGCTGTGGATCGGCCGGCGCCGGCACCCACATGGGAACCCTGACAGGGTTCCCATACCCTCCCGCGATGGTGCGCCCCCGGCTAAGCCGGCGGGCTCCCCACGCGACTGACATGGGAACCCTGACAGGGTTCCCATACCCTCCCGCGATGGTGCGCCCCCGGCTAAGCCGGCGGGCTCCCCACGCGACTGACATGGGAACCCTGAGAGGGTTCCCATACCCTCCCGCGATGGTACGCCCCCGGCTAAGCCGGCGGGCTCCCCACGCGTGACACGAATGGATTCGCTGCCGCCTTCGGGCTAGAGTGCCGGTCATGCACAAAAAGGTGGAATCGGGGCGTCAGAGTTCGGATGCGAAGCGGAAGCGGTCTTCCGACGCGCGCCAGACGCACGCCGGCGCGCCCAACTCTGTGACCGAAGGCTCTCTCACGGAGACGACTGCAGCGGGCACTGTGGCAAGGGAGCCATGCACCAAGATCCGTTGCAAGGGCGCCACCCGCTACGGCGATCCGTGCCGGTTCTGGGCGCTGGCCGACAGCGAGTTCTGTTACTGGTGCGAGCAAGCGGGACGCCCCCGGTACCCCTTGCCTGTGCCCACCGGCGAGGCCGCCCGCGCCGCAAGCATCAAGGAGATCCACAAGAAGCGCTGCCAGGGCGTCACCGTGTTCGGTGACCAGTGCCGCTTCTGGGCCGTGGGCTTCAGCGACTACTGCCTGTGGTGCGCGGCCTCTCAGGCCGGGCCGGCGGCGACCGGCACCTGACCTCAGCCCGTCAGATCCAGATCACCAACTATCGCCCGCAGCAGGCCCTTGTGCTGGATGAGCAGCTCCTTGGCGCGCGCGGCGTTCACGCGCGCATGATGCATGACCAAAGCGACCTTGGCTCGTCCGCCCGCCTTCTTGATCAGCTTCACCGCCTCCTCGGCCGGCAGATTGGTCAGTCGGGTCACCACGCTGATGGCGCGCTGCCAGCCACGCGGCGTGGTGGGCCGCACATCCACCATGAGTCCGCCGTAAGTCTTGCCCAGGCGAACGAACGCCGCGCTGGAGACGGACTCGATCGCCACCTTGATGGCCGTGCCGGCCTTGAGTCGCGTGCAGCCAGCGATCATCTCGGGACCGGGGACGAGATCGATCACGACGTCAGCCAGCGGTTCGGCTGAGGGCATCGGCCCGGCGCAGGTGAGCAAGATGATGGCCGCGCGACGGAAACGCGCGTATTCCAGCGCGGCCTGCAGAAATGGCGAGATCGCGACATCGGCGACCGCGCAGACCACGTCCTGCGGCCCCACCGCCGCCCGGCGCATGCGCTGGTCGGCCTCACGCGGGTCGTCCTGCGCCGCCTCGGCCACGCGAGCCAGGGCGTGCGGCCCACCCGCGATAATCGACACCACCAGCGACGGTGGCAGGCCGAAAGCCGGCACGCACTCGGCCGCCTCCAGCGCACCCAGCCGGCCCGCCGTGCCCGTGCCCAGGTAGACCAGGCGTCCCCCGGCCGCGAGCTTGTCAGCCATGAGCTGCGCCGCGGAGGCCAGCGCCGCAGCCCGCGCCCGCACCGCCTTCACCGCGTTGACTTCCTCGTCGACCAGCAGCTTGACCACCTCCTCGGGTGGAAGCGAGTCCAGCATACCGGCGCGCGGATTCTCCACCTCTTGCAATGGATCGTCTTCGGATTGCGAACGGGAGCGCGCCATGGGCCACGATTGTCGCCCGGGAGCGCGAGGGTGGAAAGAAATTCGGTTGACCTGGGTTTTTCCCTTCACGCCCATGGAGTATTCAAGACCGGCCGGATTCGCAGAGTGGATGTCGCGGATCGTGCCGGCAGTCCGGCCAGGCTGGCCGATCGCGAGCCGGAAGTCGCGCGCTCGCGCACTGGGCGGGAAGCAAAGTCCGGGCAGCTCTTTCCGTGGCCGAGGACCATTCTGGCCAAGATCAGGCCGAAGGCGATCCATGCGCCGCTTCGCAACCGGCGCAACAACACCAGCGCCATGGCCGTGGGAGCGTCCACGCCCAATGCAACGCAGGCGGCAAAGACCGTAGCTTCGACGACGCCCATCTGGCCGGGGATGGCAGTGCCCAGCACCGACGCGACCAGGGATGCGGCCCCCAGCCAGGGCGCAAGCATAGGGCTAACGCCCAGCAATGCCAGGAGCAACGCCATCTCGGCAACGATCCACAGTCTGCCTGCCAGATGAAGCAGCACGCTTCCCAGCACGAGCCGCGGCTGCGCAAGCAAAGCCGTGCGAGCGGCTTCCAGGATTCGGGCGAATCGCGCCAGGCGACCGGATCGGGCGCTCCACCGGCGCAGAGGCGCGACGAGGATGAGGAGCGCGACCCCGAGCACGGCGGCCAGGCTGGTCGCGCCCGCCCAGGCGCAGGTGTGCGCGCCCATTGGCGACTTGGCAGCCCACGGGAGAAACGCCGCGCCGACGAGGCACAGTGCCGTTGACGCTATGAAGGTGCCGTTGTCGAGCGCCAATGGAACGATGGCGCGGCTCCTCACATTCGGGTGAAACACCAGCGCCTTGAGCGGCTCGCCCGCCACACCAGCGCCCAGTTCGTTGGCCGCCTGGGACGCCACATAGGTTGCAACCGCGATCGCCGGTCGGGGACGCAGCGATTTGGGCAGAAGCACGAGCCAGCCGCAACAGTGCAGGACCATTCCAACAACGGGTGCCACAAGAACCAAGACGAAATTCGGGCCAACCCGTTCAATGCTCCGCAAGACCGGCTCCGCGCCCACCCGCCGCAACAGCACAACCAAAGCCGCTGCGCCCGCTGCCAACAAAGCCACGCTGAGCCAGCCTGTGCCGCGAAACGGTTTGCTGGAGCCCGTCTCCATTGAACGCATGGTGATAGTGGATTCTGCAAACCCGGGACCAGTGCCCCACAGCCGGCCAGACTGGCCTCTACGCGCCCGGCGTGTTCAGGACTTGACAGATTCGCCTTGTGACTGGCTGATTTTCAACGCCGACGGGCTGAAAGCACCCGCAAGTCATCGCGACCGGCGCCGAGCGTTCCTGGGGCGAATCATCGCCGCCGACTGGCACTTTCACCGCCGTCAGCGCGGGACTCGGCTACGCGTGCGCGCTTGACCAGAACGGCATCACCGTCTGCTGGGGTGCGGATCGGACAGCCCCATAGCCCGCCTACTCTCGCGCGCGCCGCCTACTTCAATCCCAGCACGGCGCGCATGTCGAAGAGGCCAGGCGGCCGGCCGTGTAGCCAGAGGGCCGCGCGGACTGCGCCGCGGGCAAAGGTTTCGCGCGAGGAAGCCCGGTGGGTGATCTCGATGCGGTCGCCTTGGCCAAGGAAAAACACGGTGTGATCGCCGACCACGTCGCCGCCGCGCACAGTCTGAATGCCGATCTCGTCGGTGGTGCGCGGCCCGATGTCGCCGTGCCGCTCGTAACGCGCGCTCTTGCCGAGATCGCGGCCCGTGGCCTCGGCCACTGCCTCGGCCAGGCGCAGGGCCGTGCCCGAAGGCGCGTCGCGCTTGGCCCGGTGGTGCGCTTCCACGATTTCAATGTCGTAGGCCGAACCAAGCGTGCGGGCCGCGTCCGCCACCAAGCGCAGCATCACGTTCACGCCCACTGACATGTTGGGCGCCAGCACGATGGCGACTTTCTTCGCCGCCGAGGCAATCGCATCCTTATCTTGGCCGGAAAGCCCGGTGGTGCCGAGCACCAGGGCCGCACCGGCCTGGGCCGCGGCGCTGGCATTGGCCACGGCCACGCCGGGTGAGGAAAAGTCGATCCACACGTCGGCCGCGCCTTGGCCGGGCCGGTCCGCCTGCACGCGCACTCCGCTTTCGGGCAATCCCGCCAGACGGCTCGCATCCGCGCCCATCGCGGGAAAATCAGGGCGCTCGACCGCGGCCACCAAACGCGCGGCCGGCGTCTCGGCAATGGCGCGCACGATGAGGCCGCCCATCTTGCCTGCGGCCCCGAACACGGCGATGCGTACAGCCTCGGCCATGGCGTCCCCGTCAGATGAGTTTGAGGTCAGCGAGAATCCTACGCACCTTCTCGCGATTGGCCCCGGCCATCGGGTAGAGCGGAGACCGGATCTCATCGCTGATCTTGCCCATCATGGCCAGCGCGGCTTTCACCGGAATGGGATTGGCCTCGATGAACAGTCCTTCGGAAAGCGGGAACAAGCGATAGTGCAGCTCGCGCGCCTTGTTCCAGTTGCCCGCGGCCGCCGCGTCCCACATGGCCGACATGTCGGCAGGTGCCACATTGGACACCACCGAGATGCAGCCGTGCGCGCCCAGGGCGTACAGTGGGAAAGCTGTGGCATCATCGCCTGACAGGACCACCATGCGGTCACCCACGCGCGAGATGATCTGCGCCGCCCGCTGCGCCGAACCCGTGGCCTCCTTGATGCCCACCACCAGCGGCACCTCGCATAGGCGCGCCATGGTTTCGGGCAGAAGGTCACAGCCCGTGCGCCCCGGCACGTTGTACACCAACATGGGCAATGGCACGGCGTCGGCGATAGCCTTGAAGTGACGGAAGAGTCCGTCCTGCGTGGGCCGGTTGTAGTAGGGCGTGACCTGCAGGGTGCCGTCAGCGCCCACCGCGCGCGCCTCGCTCGTCAGCTCGATGGCCTCGCGGGTGGAGTTGGCGCCTGTTCCGGCAATCACCGGCACACGCCTGCGCGTCTCTTCCACCACGATCTTGATGATGCAGATGTGCTCCTCGACCGTGACCGTGGGCGACTCGCCGGTGGTTCCCACCGGCACGAATCCGTCGATGCCCGCGCGGATCTGCTCGTCGACCAGCCGGCGCAGGGCCTCCTCGTCGACGGCGTCGCCGCGAAATGGTGTGACCAGTGCCGTGATGACTCCCTTGAACATGGGCCCGAACCTAGCACGTCTTGGCCATTCGGGTCAGCCGCGCTGGAGCCTGGCTACTCGCGCATCACACCGGAAATCCGCACCCGCGCCCCGGCCGCCACGGGTTCGGAGCTCTCGACGATGACCGCGTCGCCGGCATCCAGGCCCTGGGTGATGACGACGTCGGCGGCGGTTCGGTCAGCCACCGCCACGCTGCGCGCCTCGGCCCGCCCGGTCGGCGCCACCAGCAGCACGCGATCGCTGTCGCTCACGCGCGACAACGCCGAGGCCGGCACCAGATACGCGTCGGCCAGACGCGCGCGTGCCAGACGCGCCCGTTGTCCGGCTGCCGTCGCCGCTTCCGGCGCCATCTCGATGACCACGTGGGTTTCGTCACCGCCGTCGGAGGCCAGGCTGCAAGCTACAGCCCGTCCCTCGATTTCGGCCACACAGAAGCCTTGCTTGCGAACGCGCGCGGCCTGCGTGCGCGGCAGCTCGAAGTTGGCGCGCCAACCCGCTGATCGCAGGCGCACCGCCGGCGCGCTAGGCCGCACCGTCTGCCCCAGGGTGGCCAGCGCCGCCTCGATCTGGCCCGAGCCCTGGGCCACGACCGCCACGCGCGACAGGGCAGCCTGCGTCTGCCCGACCAAACCTGCGTTGAACTCGACCTTGGCCCGCGCCGCGCTGGCCCGCTTGTCGTCGCCCGCGTCGGTCGCGGCCAGTTGCTCGAAGTGGGCGAGCCGTTCCTGCAGGCGGGCCAGATCGGCCAGCAGCGAGCGGGCCGCGTCGGTCGCGGCCACCACATCGCCAGCCCGCAGCGAGATCCCCACGGACGCGATCTGGATCACCTTGCCGCCCGCAGGGAAGCCCAGCACCTCGCCAGGCAGCTTCTCCACGGGCGCGGTGCCGTCGAACCAGCGCACAACAGCGGTTGGTTTGGCGACAAGGACGCGTGTGCGCACGGCCGGAGGTGGTTGCGTGTTCACCGCCCATGGCACCACCAACGTGCCCACGCCCAGGGCCGCCAGGGTGCCGAGCACGGCGTGGAGAATCCATGGGACACCCCGCCCTGTCGTGGGCCGCGCGGATACCGGCGTGACATAGGGAGGAGGTGTCACCAGCGGCGGCGGGGTCAACATTCCACGGGGGCCTGGCGTCAATGTGCGGGCTTCGCCCCAGACACCGCGCGGCCGCCCGGCGCCGTCAGCAGTTTCAGCAGCAGACGTGCGACCACGGGGCGGCCTCTCCCGCAGGGGAGGCGGCGTCCGCGCTTCGAGCGGAATCGGAGGTGGGGTCTCGGCCAGCAGGGCAGAGGGTAGCGTTTCCATCGCGACCGGCGATGGCTCCTGCACCGACGGGCTGACCGGCGACTCAGGAGGCACCTCGACCGGCGCGGCAGCCGCGGCCGGCAGCGACGGCTGGGCCTGCGACAGAACGTCGGGCTGCGGTGTCGCCACTGTGGGCGTCTCGGCCGTGGGCAGAGCATCCGAGGACGGCGTGGCGGCCGATGCCGTCTCTGCCGCCGGCGGCTCAGGCTCCGCCGCAGCCGGTGGCGATTCCGGCGCAGGAGGTGGCTCGAATGACGCCGGGCCTGGCGTGGGCGCACCGTTGTCAACGGGCTCGGGTTCCGAAATGACCGGCACTGGCGTCTTTTCAGCCGCGGGTTCCGAAATGACAGGCACCGGCGTCTTTTCAGCCGCGGGTTCCGAGATGACCGGTACCGGCGTCTTCACGTCCTCGGGTTGCGACGGAGCCGGCGTCTGTGCGGCCGCCGCGGTCATGCGCGTGATGTGTGCCGGCCTATCCTCAGGCGCAACACCCGGAGTTCCTGCCTTGCCCGACACCAGGAAGCCGAGCTGGTCAAGACGATCGGCGAATGCCATGAGTTGCTCGACCGTCAGCTCCAGCCCGGTCGAGAGCCGCACCCAGGCGATGACCTTGCTCAGAGGCCGGCCGTCGAACGCGAGAGCAACCGAATACTCGTAGCCAAAGAGACGGAAAATCGATCCCCGCTTGGGATCGCAGACGTCGACGCACCTGACGCCATCTTCGCTTTGCAAGATGGTCGAAACCAGATCGCGCCGCAAGCGCGGCCCGTCAAACGCCATGCTTGCATCTTTACCCGCGGATCACGCCGGAGCCAACCCTAGAGTCAGCGTGCCAATAGCTCTTCGTAAACGCGGAGGAGCCGCTGGGCGATGGCGGTCCAATCGTAGTCCCTTTCCACCAGTGCCCGCGCCTCCCGCGTCAGGCAGGCGGCGAGCGCGCGATCGGTCAGCAGACGCGCCACCGCTGCCGCGAAATTCTCGGCGTCGTTGGCCACCAGCAGGTGCTTTCCGTTCTCGACGGCAAGTCCCTCACAGCCAAGCGGCGTGGAAACCACCGGCCGTCCCAGGGCCATGGCCTCGAGAATCTTCAGGCGTGTTCCACCACCCGCGCGCAGAGGCACGACGGCGACGCGTGCGTCCTGGTAGAAAGGAAGGGGAGAGGGGACGCGACCGACCAGGTCCATGTCGTCGCGTCCCGAGAACTCGCCGAGCACGCGCGGCGCACCTTCGCCCACGACAGTCAGACGGGCCTCGGGGATGTGCGCGCGCAGGGCCGGCAAGATGTTGCGCGCGAGGAAACGAACCGCGTCGATGTTGGGCGGGTAGCGCAGATGGCCCACGAAGATCAAACGCTTGCCGACTGCGGCCTCGGCAAGCGGGCGCAGGGCCGCCGTGTCCACGCCGTTGGGCACCAGCGAAACCGCGGTGCCAGCGGCCACGGCGCGCAGGCGCTCGGCCTCGGGGTCAGAGACCACCAGAGCGCGGTCGAAATGCGCAGCATGGCGAGCCTCCCATCCGCGCATGAGATACGCCTTGACCAGCCATCCCAGTTTCTCCACCGCGCCCGCGTGCATGCAAAGCATGGTGCGATACTGGCTCTCGCAAAAATTGTGGAACGAGAGGATGGTCCGGCAGGGCGAGCCCTCGGGCACGGCATCGCGGAAGTGCGCCAGGAAAGAATGCTCGATCTGAAGGATGTCGACGGTGCCGCTGCCGATCAGGTTGCGCAGCTTGTTTTCCAGGGAGCGCGAGCAATATGGCCAGGTGACCAGCGGCCGGCCACGCACCAGATGTCCCACCAGATCGCGCGCGCGTTCGATGTCCGAGCCGGCACGCATCACCGCCCACTCGACCCGCTCGCACAAAGGCGCCAGTGCCGGCACGTGGCGAGCCTCGTCAGCCGATTCGAGCATGGCAAAGAGCAGGACACGGTAGCGCTCAGCCACCTGACGAATGAGATTGAAATAGCGAATGGCTCCGCCGCGGTCAGTGGGCCAGGGCAGGCCATAGGTCAACCACAGAACCGTCTTGCGCCGGTCAACCACTTCATCCTTTCCCGCTGCAGCCATGTCCGTTCCCAGATCTGTCTGGGATCCCTCTCAACCGTCGGCGTGGCGCCGATCAGGCCCACAGGCCGCTGCGCTGACGGCGCACGCGCCGGCAGTAGGCGTGAAGCATGCGCTGGTGCAACGACGCCATGGCAGTGAATCGCACACCCATGCCGTAGAAGTAGTCGTCCATGGTGTCCCGGCAGGTTTCGCCTGCAGCCCAGATGGTTTCGGGCATACCGGGCAACTTGAACTCCAGGCCCACCGGCGTGCGCGGCGGATTCGGATCCTGCAACAAGGTGTTGAGGAAGACTCCGCGCTCGCTGATGTCGACGGCAAGGCCGCGCTGGGGCCGATCCAGGACGTACGCGCAAAGAAGTGTCTCCAGAGGCAGACGATCATCGAATCGACGGTCCAAGTTCATGGCGACCTCTCCTTTCGAGATGGCAGTCAAAGTGGGTTTATGTAGGATAAGAACCCACAAAGTGCGATTCGTCAAGTTTCACGTCCAGGCGGCGTGAGATACTGGAAAAACGCCCACATGGAAAGGTCCGACGACGACCATCAACCTCTCGTTTGCGACGCGAAGACCGCGCTGGTCACCGGGGCCTCGGGCTTCCTCGGCAGCAGCCTGGTGGCGAGCCTTTGCAGACGCGGGATCAAAGTGCGTGCTTTGGCCCGGCCCACTAGCGACGTGCGTCGCTTGTCCGGGCTGGGCGCGGAGATCGTGCGCGGTGATGTGTGCGACGCCTCGTCGTTGCGAGAGGCTGCCTGCGGCCAGCAGATCGTGTTTCACGCTGCAGCCAAGGTGCCTGATTGGGGCTCGCGGCGCGAGTTCTTCCAAGCCAACGTGGATGGCACCCGCAACATGGTGGCGGCCTGTCAGGATGCCGGCGTCGAGCGCCTGGTACACGTCAGCTCGCTGACCGTGTTGGGTCTGCCCCGCCGGGGTGCGGTTGTTGACGAGCAGAGCCCCTACGATCCTTCGCCGCACGATGCGTACACGGCCAGCAAGATCGAGGCGGAAAGAATCGTGCGCGAGGCCCACGGCCAGCGCGGCCTGCAGACCGTGGCGGTCCGGCCTGGGGCAATCTGGGGTGTGGGCGACCCCAGCATCACCCCGCGCATCGCGGCCCTGCTGCGCCGGGGACGCGCGGTCTACATCGGCCGCGCCAACAACGGCCTGGCGCTCTCCCATGTCGACAACCTCACGCTGGGGCTGCGGCTCGCCGCCGAAACGCCGGCGGCGGCTGGCCAAGTGTATCACCTGACCGACGGCGAAACCGTGACCGCGCGCGAGGTTATCGACGGTCTGGCCGCGCTCCTGGGCACGGCGCGACCGCGCCTGTCTGTCCCGTACTTCGTCGTGTACCTGACTGCGGCCGCGATGGAAGGAGTGGCGCGCCTGCTGCGCCGACGCTCGCCGCCACCCTTCACACGCTACGGCGTGCGCCTGATGGCCAGCGACTGTCGCTACGACAACCGCAAGGCCGAGCGCGAGCTGGGCTTTCGCCCGACCGTCTCCTTCGGGCAGGGACTGGCGGCGCTGCAACTGTAGGGCGACTGGCGCTGGGATCTTTCATCACCCAAGGAAACCCATCACAAGGAGAATCGATCATGCAGAAGCAACCAGAAGCCTTGCTCGCGCACGAGCCAGTTTCAGGCCAGGCGGGGTTTGCCGAAATCTATGCTTCCGGCAGCCCGCCATGGGAGACCGGCAAGCCCAAGCCACCATTTCGCGCGGGAGGAGAGTCCCTGCTGGCCTTGCCGAAAGTCCCGGTCCCCTACCCCGAATCCCAGAGTATGCTTATACGGTTGACGCCTATTCGCCAGATGAGCTGCGTTATCCCTTGATGTGAACTCCTCTGCCGTACTCGTCCGTATTGTAGAGATCGCTGTACTCCTGCGGCCGTTGCTTCATG